>Ga0315912_10001777_pt1 | contig 24912 bp, 28 predicted proteins | sample VfabasoilMG_FD_204469 | JGI IMG/M metagenome (GOLD analysis project Ga0315912, IMG submission 204469) | Garden soil microbial communities collected in Santa Monica, California, United States - V. faba soil | ecosystem: Environmental > Terrestrial > Soil > Garden | place: USA: California... | reverse complement strand
TCAAGTAGTGACGGTGTGGTTTTAGGTGTTACAGTTAATCAGCAAAACTTTCTAGGTACCGGTAATCGCGTAAGTGCGCAAGTCAACACAAGTAAAACTAACACTGTTTATTCGCTTTCGTACACAGATCCATTTTTTACACCTGACGGAATTAGCCGCGGGTTTGATATATATAGACGTGACGTAGACACTGATGATTCGGTTTCATCGGATATTGGTACATATGAGAGTTCATCTTATGGTGCTGGCGTACGTTTTGGCTTGCCCCTCACAGAAAAAAGTTTTCTGACCGCAGGCTTGACCGCTGATTTCACGTCTATTGATTTGCAGAATGATAGCCCCAAACAGTATCTAGATTTTTGTGATAACAGCAAGGGTTGTGATGCCAATTCGATACAGGCCAGCATGGGTTGGACATACGACTCACGTGATAACACATTATTTCCAAACAAGGGCGTGCTTCAACGCCTAACTGCAGAGACGGGCTTGCCAGGTTTAGATTTGCAATACTATAAACTTGAGTATAAGCATGCTTGGTATAAAGATATCACTAAAAAAGTAACCCTACTGCTAAATGGTGAACTAGGCTATGCGGACAGTTACGGGGGCAAAGAATACCCCTTCTTTAAAAACTTTTATGCAGGTGGCGTGAACTCAGTACGGGGTTTTGATAATGGTACAATCGGCCCTAAAGATATAGACCCAGCTACTGGCGACGATTACTCGGTAGGTGGTACGCGCCGTATCGTGGCTAATGCTGAATTGTTTATGCCCGTACCGCTTATTAGAGATTCTTCTCAGTTCAGGCTAAGTGCTTTTGTGGACACTGGTAATGTCTACGCTGAAAGCGAGTCGCTAAGTTTAGGTGAATTAAGATACAGCACAGGTGTTGGTATTAGTTGGTTCTCACCATTTGGTCCTTTAAAACTAGTACTAGCAAAAGCGCTTAATGAAAAAGAAGGTGATGAAACGCAAGTCTTGCAATTTCAACTTGGACAGCAATTTTAGTTAAACATTTGAATTTGAGTTAACTTTTGATAGTAGAATTAGCAATGATGTTAGTAACTCACGATGGTTTGGAGATTAGAATTGAGAAATAATTTAAAAGCTTTGTTTTGTGTTTGGCTTATGGTTCTCTGCCCCAATCTTAATGCGGCTGAGTTAAAAGTGGGTTATGTGCAGGTAGATAAAATTTTACAAGAAGCGCCACAAACTGCAGAGAGCGGAAAGAAACTGGAGCGTGAGTTTGGCCCGCGTTCGCAAGAGCTAGATAAAATGCAAAAACAAATTCGTGATATCGAGGCAACACTGGATAAAGAAGGTGTTACGCTATCTGAAACTGAACGCCGTAATAAAGAACGTGATGTATCCAATATAAAAATTGAATTCCAACGTAAGCAACGCGAATTGCGTGAGGATATAAACTTACGCAAAAATGAAGAGCTTTCAAGCTTGCAAGACCGTATCAATAAAGCAGTGCAAACCGTTTCGGAGACTGAAGGTTATGATTTGGTAGTTTATGGCGGTGTAGCATTTGCAAGTAAAAAGATTGATATTACCGATAAAGTGTTAAAACTTTTGGGTAAAAAATAGCTTCATGGCTCACGACTATGAGTCCGGAACTATCACCTAGTAATTATTTATCGTTAAGCCAAATCGCCGAAAAACTAGGCGGCTCACCTTCCGAAAATTCTGATGTACAAATTCATAGAGTAGGATCTCTCGCTCAGGCTCAACCCGGCGCTATTAGTTTTTTTAACGATACTAAATATACTTCGCAGTTAAGTAGTACAAAAGCTAGTGCGGTGATTTTAAGGGCTGAGCATGCGATGCTTACGCAACTTCCAAAGATTGTTACAGATAATCCATACGCATATTTTGCTAAAATATCCCAGCTGCTAAACCGCATGGATATTGCTTCTCAGGGCATCCACTCAAGTGCTGTCATTGACGCTTCAGCTAATATACCAGTTAGCTGTAGCATAGGTGCGCATGTGGTGATAGAGAAAAATGTGATGTTGGGTGAAAACGTGACTATCGGAGCGGGTTCTGTAATAGAGCGCAACTCAAGCATTGGCAATAATACTATCCTAGAATCTAACGTTACTATAAAACACGGTTCTCGAATCGGTGAGCATTGTCACTTATTTTCCGGTTGTGTTATCGGCAATGATGGTTTTGGTTATGCAGAGCAAGATGGTACATGGATTAAAATCCCGCAAGTGGGATGTGTAGTGATAGAAAATCATGTTGATATTGGCGCAAACACTACTATCGACCGTGGCGCGATAGATGATACGGTGATTGAAGAGGGTGTGAAATTGGATAACCTTATCCAAATTGCTCACAACTGCCGTATTGGTGCGCATACCGTTATTGCAGGGTGTACAGGTATTGCAGGTAGCGCCATCATAGGCAAACATTGCAAAATTGGCGGGGCAGCAATGATATTAGGTCATTTAAGCATCGCAGATAAGGTCACAATTTCACCAGGCAGTATGATTATGCGTTCTATAGTCAAACAAGGCACTTACACTGCACTCATGCCTTTCCAAGAGCATGAGGCATGGCTTAAAACTGCTGCAAATATTCGCCAATTAAGTCAATTAACAGATAGAATTAAAACCTTAGAATCCAGAATCGCCGGACTCACAGAAAAAAGCCAGAATTTAGGCAAAAAGAAAGTATAGAAAGTTTATTATGAACAACATAGCTAATACCGGCATGGATATTCACGAGATCCTGGACAATCTTCCGCATCGGTATCCATTTGTATTGATAGATCGCGTCATTTCGATGGAGATTGGCAAAGAAATTACTGCATTAAAGAACGTCACAGTAAACGAACCTTTTTTCCCAGGCCACTTTCCCTATCACCCGGTGATGCCTGGCGTGCTAATCGTAGAAGCTATGGCACAAGCGGCTGCGGTGCTGTCTTTTAAAACGATGGGCAGTAAGCCAAGTGAAGATTCAGTATATTATTTTGCAGGTATTGATAGCGCGCGGTTCAAAAAACCTGTTTCACCCGGCGATCAAATTATTCTCAATGTGAAAATCGACCGCATTCTCAAGGGCATATGGAAATATATTGGCGTAGCAACAGTCAATGGAGAGATAGTGGCAGAAGCAAGCATGATGTGCATTTTAAAAGAAATAAAAAAATAATATAATAATCAATAATATAAAAAATATATTTAAAGTTAAATCTGTAACATGAAAAGCAAAATTCACTCCACTGCTATTGTGGATTCAAAAGCGGAAATTGATAGCAGCGTAGAAATTGGCCCATATTCAATTATAGAAGCGGGTGTAAAAATTGATGCAAATACCCGTATCGGCAGCCATGTGGTTATAAAAGGCCCAACGACCATAGGTAAAAACAATCAGGTTTTTCAGTTTGCTTCGCTAGGCGAGCAACCTCAGGATAAAAAATATAAGGGTGAACCTACGGAGCTTGTGATCGGTGACAACAATACCATCCGCGAGTTTTGTACATTCAATCGCGGCACAGTTCAAGATAAGGGCGTGACCACGATTGGTAACGATAACTGGATCATGGCTTATGTGCATATCGCACATGATTGCACTATCGGCAACAACACCATTTTTGCTAATAATACGTCTCTTGCCGGACATGTGGATATTCACGATTACGCGATTTTGGGTGGATTCACTTTGATTCACCAATACTGCAAAATTGGAGCGCACATCATCACTGCTGTAGGCTCGGTAGTATTTAAAGATATCCCGCCTTATGTGACGGCAGCAGGCTATGATGCGAAACCACATGGCATCAATGCCGAAGGCCTGAAAAGGCGCAATTTTACAACAGACGAGATTACACAGATCAAACGCGCCTACAAAGCTCTGTACCGTAATGGCCTTACATTAGAAGAAGCCAAAGCGGAACTGGTGACGATGCACGCTAAATGTGACAAAATCAAATTATTATCAGACTTTCTTAACGTTTCTGATCGCGGCATTATCCGCTAATTAAAAAGTATGCCGAAAATAGCAATTGTGGCTGGCGAAGCCTCAGGGGACTTGCTGGGAGCTCATTTAATTTCTGCGCTAAAAAAGCAGCGCGGCGATTTGGATTTTTTTGGCATTGCAGGTCCCAAAATGATGCGCGAAGGCGCTAAGTCATTGTTCCCAATAGAACGACTCTCTGTGCGCGGATATGTGGAAGTACTGAAGCACCTTTACGGTTTGCTCAAACTGCGTAAGCAATTATTAAAACAAATTATCAAAGAAAAGCCCGATGTATTCATTGGTGTTGATGCCCCGGATTTCAATTTTTGGTTAGAACGTAAACTTAAAAAGGCCGGAATCCCCACTATTCACTACGTGAGTCCTTCCATCTGGGCATGGCGTCGTGGGCGTATCAGCAAAATCAAGCGCGCTGTTACACACATGCTAGCCTTGTTTCCATTTGAGCCAGCCTTGTACGAGGCTGCTAACATTCCTGTTACGTTTGTCGGCCATCCACTGGCAGATGAAATTCCAGTCAAGCCCAATAAAAAAGGTGCGCGCGAGACATTAAAGCTCAAGCAATCCAGCTTTGTTGTAGCTATGCTGCCGGGCAGTCGGCAATCAGAAGTTGAGCAGCACGCAGAATTGTTCGTAAAAACCGCACGGCTTATCGAAGAAGAACATGCAAATACAACTTTTCTTGTGCCACTTATTACACGTAAAACCCGTAATATATTTGAGACTGCGTTATACAAAGACCTTAACCATGTGCCTAATGTGCACATTCTGTTTGGTCACGCCCACGATGCTATGGAGGCGGCAGATATGGTGATTGTGGCATCTGGTACAGCCACGCTAGAGGCCGCGTTATTAAAGCGTCCTATGGTGATTACCTACCGCATGCCAAAATTGAGTTGGTGGATACTCAAGCGCATGAATTATCTACCTTATGTTGGTTTGCCCAATGTGCTGGCGAGTAAATTTTTAGTGCCGGAGTTACTACAAAAAAATGCTACGCCCGAAAAAATCGCCGATACCATCACCAAACTGGTGAATGATCAGGAAAATCTAAAAGTGCTGAAACAGGAATTTATCGATATTCACAATTCGCTCAAGCAGAATTCAGCTAAAAAAGCGGCCGAAGTCGTGCTTTCGTACATCAAATGAGCTATCTAGTATGCGGGGTAGATGAGGCAGGGCGCGGCCCTCTAGCTGGTTCTGTCTACGCAGCAGCAGTGATTCTAGATATAAGCAATCCCATAGAGGGTTTGGCGGACTCTAAAAAACTCAGCGAGAAAAAACGTGATTTTTTAAGTGGTGAAATCAAAACCAAAGCATTGGCTTGGGGCATTGCCAGTTGCACATGCCAAGAGATTGACGAAATCAACATTCTGCAAGCGAGTCTTTTAGCTATGAAGCGCGCGATTGAAGCCATGCAAGCCCAATTCAACGTGATTCCACATTTGGTTCAAGTAGATGGTAACAAAACGCCTAAAATCAACTTGCCGTGCGAGGCGATTGTGAAAGGCGATAGCAAAGTGCAAGCCATTTCAGCTGCGTCTATTTTAGCCAAAGTCGCACGCGATGCAGAGCTTTATGAATTAGATAAGCAATACCCGCAATACGGCTTTGCACAACATAAAGGCTACCCAAGTCCCGCGCACTTATTGGCTTTGCAGGCACATGGCATTTGCCCGCAACATCGTTTAAGTTATGCGCCGGTGAAGGCTCTGATAGATTTGAATTAAAAGTAAAGCTATTTACTATTAGTTAGAGGTGCAAGTTGCTGTAGACATCTATTCTGGTCGAGCCAACGCTCATTCTCAGAGATTTTCTCGATGCATCTAACAGCAGAACGAACTCGACGAAGGCGTAGCTCAGTATGATTAGCTACACATTTGGTTGCGTAAGTAGACTGCCATGAGCCAGCACCACCAGTTAGTGAGCCTACTAACTCACATTCTTCAGTTACATATTTTCTCCATGCAACCTGCTGAGACTTTAGCGCGTTCAAGAGTCTTTCATCAATCCGTACTTTATCAGGCGTGCGTGCAGATGAAACTAAATTTACCAACTCCTCATGCTTATCATTTAATTGAGCTTCAGATGTTTTTAGTGTGTTCAGGTACAGCAAACCGCTATGCATAGCGCTACCTTCCGGCCAACATTCCGGACGGTCTGTACATTCATTAATATCTGCTGACAGGCAGGTGAGTGGGCTTATGACTAAAGCTAATATAATTACACGTGATATTTTCATAAAAAATTATTCTTCTTAAGTTTAAGATTCTAGGGCATTAACAAAAACACCGTTGGTTTTTTGTTTAAATCAGGTAATGTAAATTGTTTCCATTCACGGATGTGTTTTGTCGTAATCATTTCATCTGCCAAGCTGACATGACAGGCAACGCACAAGCGCGTATTGGCGTTACAGGTGTTTAAAATCGCTTCCAGTATTTGCATATTACGGTAGGGTGTTTCGATAAAGATTTGTGTTTCTTTGTGCGAGATTGCGCGTTTTTCGATTTCTTTAAGTTTATTGGCGCGTTCTGTTTTATCTACCGGTAAATAGCCTAAAAACGCGAAACTTTGCCCGTTAAAGCCTGAGGCCATGAGTGCCATTAAAATCGCGCTAGGGCCTACAAGCGGCGCTACACGGATGCCTTTTTGATGTGCTAGCGCGACCAATTTCGCGCCAGGGTCGGCTATTGCCGGGCAGCCAGCCTCAGACATCAACCCAACATTCTCTCCAGCCAGTAAAGGTTTAAGTAAATCGGGCAGGGATTTGTCATCGGTATGTTCATTGAGTGTGCTGAATTGAAGCTCACGAATCGGTTTGCTGTGTTTGATTAAGCCCAAGAACTGACGAGCAGATTTTTCATTCTCAACCACAAAATGCTCTAATTTTTGAGCGAGGCTGACAACGTCAGGCGGTAACACTTGCGAGGTATTGTCGCCACCTAGTGTGACGGGGATGAGGTAAAGAGTGCCTTTGAACATTCAAGCATTCTAACGCAGTAGGCAGAGGGTTTGGTGAAACTTTAAATTGGATTCATGCTATAAATAGCAAAGAACGATGCTCTGCAAGCCAATATCCATACGCCTTACAGAGCATCATTTTAATCGAATTCAACTCAAATCAATACTTAACCTGTACGCGATAGGTGAGTGTTGAGCTGCTTTCTGCCGGAACATCAATTTTCCATATGGCCAGATGACTATTGGCTTTATTGTGCGGTGCGCTTTCTGAAATAATCTTCCAATCACCGCCTATCGGTTCCTGTACAGTGACAGTTACTTTCTCTTTCTTAGCATTTTTCAACACCAGTTCATACGCGCTTTCGTAGGCGCTGTGACCCTTGCTGGGATTTGGCAGTACTTTAAAATCAGTCTGTTTTTTATCTGCGGTCACATCGAATGCGTCACCTAATTTAAGGCGCACAACCTCGTTTTTCGGCGTATGGTCTATATTATCTTCACCCACAAACTGCGCATTACCCTTGCTATCCTTTTTGTAAACGCGCATTACGCCTTTTGGTAGCGGCATACCGAGTTTGCTGGCTTCTTTATTCTCAAACTCCACAAATACGCCTACTTTCATTTTGGTGCCGATTTCGCCGTATTGTCCGCTGTAGTAGTAATCCGCACCTTTTAATACCAGCTCTTTCTTCACCGGTACGCCGCTGGCAGAAAGCAACGCTACCTGTTTCGTTTGATTTTCTGCAATCGTAGTAGGGCGATCAAGCGTATATAAGTGATATTCGAGCAAGCCTTCTTCGGCCATGGGAGCGGGGGCGGCTTCTGCAGCTACCATATCCATCTTGCGCATCATCGCAGGACGCATTTGCGGCTGAACGCGATTTATATCGCCTGCGACTAATTGCAATTTAGCGTTTTTATAGCTGGCACCACTGGTATTGGTGAGCGTGACCCAGCCGGAAAGATCTAATTTATCTTCTTTATCGTTCAATTCGGCTACATAATCGGCTTTCCAGCCCAGCCCGCCTGTCAAATAGCTCAATTCCACAGTTTGGTTTTGTACACCTTTGTTATTGATTTGCGTAATTAAAGTAGGGCGGTCACGCAGATTAGCAGGTACATCGTCATATTCGATACGACCTGGGATCCCCGTTACGATACGATTACCCATTTTAAGCACCACGCCATTGTTGGTGGATAACACGGTGGCCTGTTCTGAAGTTTCTGCGCCGGTTACAGGGTTGGTTTTTACAATAGTGACGGTTTTACCTACATATTTTTCTAGTAGTTTTTCGGGAGTAAGCAAGTCGAAATCGAAATTCTGCTCTAAAAGAGTCAGGCTGCCAGGCGCATTGATACTACGTAATAAGGCAGTCTCAGGGCGAATCTGCGCACTGACATCGCGCAGCGCTAGCATATTCAGACCCGTTTTGAGATTGGTTTTACGGGTATCTTTGACCAGTGCCAGATCTTGGTTGTAGATGCTGACCGAAACGCTTTGCTGATCTTCAAGCGTGCTGCTCGTTTCTGTTAAATTATTCTCTACGGCGCCCGCACTCATGGACAAAATAGAACTGGTTGCAACAGCTAAAGCGCGGTGTTTAAACATTTTGAATCTCCGAAAGGTTGAATGGTAGGGGATAAAACGGCTGCTTGGCCTTTTAGTTGACGCATTTCAGTATTGAAACCTTAACCTCAAGCTTTATATTACATTTACACCTTCGTTTTGTAACATGCCAACCAACTTGATCAAAGGCAAACCTATCAACGCGTTGGGATCTTCTCCCAGCATGCGCTCAATCAGGACTATGCCCAAGCCTTCCGACTTAGCACTTCCTGCACAGTGGTAAGGCTGTTCTTTATTGAGATAGTTCTCGATTTCTTCATCGGTTAGCTGTCTGAATTTAACCAAATAAGGCACTGTTTCCGCCTGCATATTCCCTGTACTGGCATTGTATAAACACAGTGCACTATAAAAAGTCACCTCGCGCCCCCGCATCATTTGTAGCTGCTTTGTAGCGTTATTGTGATTGAGTGGTTTGCCTAGCTGCTCTCCATCCAGTGTGGCTACTTGGTCGCAGCCGATGACTAACGCATGCGGGTGCTCCTTGCCGACTTTCATGGCCTTTTCTTGTGCAAGGCGCAATGCGGTGATATGCGGTTTTTCGTCTTCTAATGGTGTTTCGTCTACTTGTGGAGAAACGCAGCTAAATGGAATTTTTAATTTATGCAATAACTCACGTCGGTAAATAGAGGAGGAGGCCAAAATAAGGGTTTGCTTCATGAGGATATTGTAAGCGTAGTTGAGGTAAATAAAAAGCCGACAGACTATCTGTCGGCTTTAGGGAAGCATATATATTTATTCGGGTTGAATTTCAAGTAAAGATTCATCAGGAGTCACGCTATCCCCTTTATTTACGTGCACTGCCACCACGGTACCTGTTGTGGCAGACTGAATCTCGTTTTCCATTTTCATTGCTTCAATCACTAGCACAGCATCACCAGCACTTACTTTATCACCAGTTTTTACTTTAACGGCAACAATAGTGCCAGGCATGGCAGTGGTCACACACCCAGCATGATGTGGGCGAGGGCGGCCGCTTGTTGTAGAAGACTCTTTTTTCTTGTTAGCACCTTTACCGTTTGAGCCGTTACCAGTGACCTCGATTTCGCTTAGAGTCTCTACCACGACCTCTTCCGCAACGCCGTCTACAGAAACATAGAAAGGTCGTTTTTCCTCTCCCGCGTGGCCAGAGCCTGTGAGCTTGATATGAAAGGTTTCGCCGTGCAGTGTTACATTAAACTCACTTGGGGCATAACGTGAAGCGCCAGTATTGGCAGCATCTTTTGTTAATAGCGCTTCAGGCTTTAACGATCCCGCATTACGTTCTTGCAGAAAGGTTTTACCAATGTCCGGGAACATTGCATAGGTCAATACATCCTCTTCGCTTTGCGCAATGCGATCGACCTCCGCTTGCAGTTTTGTCATTTCTGGCTCGAGTAAATCTGCGGGTCGACAAGTAATAACTTCTGCGTCACCAATTGCCGTTTTTTGTACTTCCGGGTTTACAGGGCTAATCGGCTTTCCGTATTGGCCAAGAAAGTAATTTTTAACTTCATTGGTCACTGTTTTATAGCGTGTGCCTGTCATCACATTTAACACCGCTTGTGTGCCAACGATTTGTGAGGTCGGTGTTACTAGGGGCGGGTAGCCTAGATCTTTGCGTACACGAGGAATTTCATCCAGCACTGCATTCATTTTATCCAATGCGCCTTGTTCTTTGAGCTGATTACTTAAATTAGAAATCATGCCGCCTGGCACTTGGTTTACCAACACACGCGTATCGACCCCTGTGAATTCACTTTCAAACTGCCAGTATTTTTTACGTACTTCACGTAGATAAGCGCTGACTTCTTGTACTGCGGCAATATCCAAGCCAGTGTCATATTCTGTACCTTTGAAAGCTGCAATAATGCTTTCAGTCGTGGCATGGCTAGCACCTTCACTGAATGAAGAGTTGCACGTATCGATAATAGTTGCCCCATTTTCAACGCCACGTAATAAGTTCAGACTGCCTAAGCCAGAAGTCGCATGGGTGTGTAAATTAATGGGGATGCTTACCGCAGATTTGAGTGCCTTGACGAGTTCTGCGGTAGCCTGAGGTGTCAGAAGGCTAGCCATATCTTTAATCGCAAGCGTATCGCAACCCATTGCTTCAATTTCTTTGGCTAAACCAACGAAATGGGCAACATCATGCATAGGGCTGGTGGTATAACTGATCGTGCCTTGGGCATGTTTTTTAGCTTTCTTAACAGCTTCTACCGATGTTTTAATGTTGCGCATATCGTTCATTGCGTCAAAAATACGAAACACATCCACACCGTTATCTGCAGATTTTTTAACAAAGGCGCGTACTACGTCATCAGAATAATGGCGATAACCGAGCAAGTTTTGACCGCGTAATAACATTTGAATTTGGCTGTTAGGTAACGCTTTTCTTAATTTAGCCAGCCGTTCCCATGGATCTTCTTTCAAAAAGCGTACGCAGGCGTCGAACGTTGCACCACCCCAAGCCTCAAGTGACCAAAAACCGATAGCGTCTAGCTTTGCGCAAATAGGTAGCATGTCTTCGGTACGCAAGCGTGTCGCAATCATGCATTGATGACCATCGCGTAAAACCAGTTCTGTAACGTGTATTTTGCTCATAATTAAAAGCTCTTCTTTAAAATCTTAAATCCCTTCGTGCGCCGCAACGGCAGCAGAAATCGCTGCTGCAAATAGCTCCGGTGGAAGTTCTGTTGCATAATTAGTTAATTCCGGATGCGTTTCAACAAAACTTGTATTGAAATTCGCATTTCTAAAATCGGGGTGTTTCATAATTTCCTGATAATAGGGGATGGTCGTTTTAACACCATACACTACCATATCATTAAGTGCACGACGTCCTCGCTCAATTACGCTTTCCCAGTCCAAAGCCCAAACCGTGAGCTTTGCACACATCGAGTCATAATATGGCGGAATTACATAACCGCTGTAAATAGCCGCATCCATACGTACACCCGGCCCCCCTGGTGCATAATAACGTGTGATTTTGCCAAAGCTGGGCAGAAAATCATTTTTAGGATCCTCTGCGTTAATTCGATATTCCATAGCAAAACCACGGTAGCTAATTTCATTTTGTTTATATTGTAATGGCAAGCCAAACGCGATGCGAATTTGCTCCTGTACAATATCGACGCCGGTTATAGTCTCAGTGACCGTATGCTCTACCTGCAATCGCGTATTCATTTCCATAAAGTAGAAATTATTTTGGGAATCAAGCAGAAATTCCACTGTGCCTGCATTTTCGTAATTAACCGCCTTAGCAGCTTTGACCGCTAGACCGCCGATATACTCACGCTGAGCTTTACTTAATTGAGGTGAGGGAGCGATTTCAATCAATTTTTGATTGCGTCGCTGGATCGAGCAATCACGCTCAAACAAGTGAATCACATTACCCTGACTATCCGCCAGCACTTGTACTTCTATATGGCGTGGTGTAACTACACATTTTTCCAAAAACACCTCTGGTTTACCGAAAGCTTTACTTGCTTCAGAAATGACGCGCTCATAATTACCTAACAGGTCTTTTTCATTATCACAGCGGCGAATACCACGCCCACCGCCACCATTAGTAGCTTTAAGCATTACTGGATAGCCAATTTTATTAGCCAGTGCCACTGCTTCTTCTAAATTTTCCAGATTGCCATCACTTCCTGGTGTGCAAGGAATGCCTGCACCAGTCATGGCGTTGCGGGCTTGGATTTTATCGCCCATTTGACGAATGACTGATGCATTTGGGCCGATAAATTTTATGCCACGACGTGCGCAAATTTCTGCTAATTCAGGATTTTCTGACAAAAACCCATAGCCTGGATGTAGTGCATCGCATCCAGCCGCAACGGCTACATTGACGATATTGTGCGCATTTAGATAGCCGGCAACCGGGTCGACTCCAATATTATAGGCTTCGTCCGCTTTTTTAACATGCAGGGCACTGCGATCCGCATCCGCGTAGATTGCTACAGATTTAATGCCCATTTCGGAGCAAGCGCGTACAATACGTACTGCAATTTCACCCCGATTAGCCACAAGAATTTTTTTGAACACACTAACGCCTTATAGTTGAAATGTAAGCCAACAAACCAATCAATTGTAACACGCACGGGCTTTCTACGAAATACTTAAGCAGGTAAAATCCGCTTAAAACTTAAATAATTACACGCCTTTATTATGAAACCGTTACTGATTAATAATCTTGAGTTTGCAAAAAAAAACCAAGAAATTTCTGGTCAAATTGCTATCGCTAGTTGTAAAAGATTAGCTGAACTGATATCCAGCTCTGAGGGTCATGTAACGGATATTCGCTATAGACTGACAGGGTCAGCTAAAAAAATGAGTTTGCCCAGCCTATTTCTGCAAATTGAAGCGCAATTACCGCTGCTTTGTCAGCGTTGTTTAGAAGAAATTGAGTTAAATTTTGCACTTGAATTTAACTACCTTATTACTAATAAAGAGATAAGTGAAATTGAAGAGAATGACGATATTGACTGGCTGGAAGCATCTCAAGAAATGGATTTAATAGAGTTGATTGAGGACGAATTGCTGACTGCAATGCCAATTGCCCCTATGCATGAAACGGCCTGCTCGCAAACAAGCTTACAAAGCGGCAAAAAACTTAATCCGTTCGCGATATTGAAAGGACGCTTTAAGTAAAATATGTACGTTCGGGTTTGCGGTAAAGCCTAAAATAGATTATTATTACGAATTAGCTATTTAGCACGTTTTATACGTTTGGAGCATTAACATGGCAGTACAACAAAATAAAAAATCACCTTCTAAACGCGGCATGCACCGCTCACATGACTTTTTGGTCAACCCGCCTTTAGCAGTTGAACCAACTACCGGTGAAACACACTTACGTCATCATGTAAGCCCAAGTGGCTTTTATCGTGGACGTAAAGTAATGTCGGCAAAAGGCGAGTAATTCGCCTTTTGAAGCATTAGATTGAATTTTAGCCTTACGCCGCGCCCGCGGCGTTTGCTTTTTATAAGCTCTCGTTGACTTTTATTACATCATCGCATCTAATTCGCCCATTAGATAATGTATAACTTATAATTCATGATGGACATCACAATTGCAATTGACGCGATGGGCGGCGATCACGGACCACATGTCACTGTACAGGCCGCACTAAAAGCGCTTGCTGAGAACGATTATCTCAATATTGTATTAGTAGGTCTGGAAGACGCGATCCAGTCAGAGTTAAAGGCGCGCAAAGCAAGCGCAAATCCACGTTTACGCGTACATCATGCGGCAGAAGTAGTGCTGATGGATGAGTCCCCACAAAGCGCGTTAAAGAACAAAAAAGACTCTTCTATGCGGGTTGCAATCAATTTAACTAAAAGTGGTGAGGCTCACGCTTGTGTAAGCGCAGGCAATACAGGTGCGCTGATGGCGACTGCACGGTTTGTGCTAAAAACTTTACCAGGCATTGATCGTCCGGCGATTGCTTCGGCACTGCCTTCGGAAAAGGGCAGCACTTATATGTTAGATTTAGGCGCAAATGCAGATTGTACGGCTGAGCAGTTATTGCAATTTGCTGTAATGGGAGCGATGCTGGTAAGTTGCGTGGAGCATAAACCTAACCCTACAGTGGGTTTGCTTAATATCGGCTCTGAAGACATAAAAGGCAATGAAGTCGTGAAGCAGGCTGGAGAGTTGCTACGCGCTAGCCACCTTAATTTTTATGGCAATATTGAAGGTGACGATATTTTTAAAGGAACAACCGATTTAGTCGTTTGTGATGGTTTTGTTGGCAACGTTTCCCTGAAAACTACAGAAGGTTTGGCTCACATGATGGGTAAGTTTTTAACCCAAGAGTTCAAAAAGAGCTGGATTACAAAACTTATGGCGCTTGGCGCTATGCCAGTACTTAATGCATTTAAAAAACGTTTGGATCCTCGCCTTTATAATGGTGCAAGTTTCTTGGGTTTGCGTGGCATTGTGGTTAAAAGCCATGGTGGTGCGGATGATGTTGCATTTAATCATGCGATTCATGTGGCCATAGAAGAGGCGCGCAGTGGCGTTCTGCGTCGCATTACCGAGCAATTAGAAATTGAGCATATGCAGCCGTCGACAGAGGTTGCTCCTGACGCGGTAGCTCAAGCAGAAAACGTCTGAGGCTTTATGGTTTATTCAAAAATTGCAGGTACAGGTAGCTATCTCCCGGAAAAAATTCTCACCAATGCCGATTTGGAAAAAATGGTGGATACTACCGATGAGTGGATTTTTACGCGTACAGGTATTCGTGAGCGCCACCTTGCTGCACAAGATGAATTCACTAGTGATTTAGCGCTAAAGGCCGCTGAGAATGCAATTATAAGCGCGGGTATTGATGCCAGCGCTATTGATTTAATTATCGTTGCTACAACTACGCCTGATAAGGTTTTCCCTAGCGTCGCTACAATGGTGCAGCGCAAATTAGAAATCGCAGGATGTCCTGCATTCGATGTCCAGGCGGTATGTAGCGGCTTTATCTATGCGCTTGCCACAGCAGACAACTTTATTAAAGCAGGCTCGGTCAAGTGCGCTCTGGTCATTGGGGCGGAAACATTTTCGCGTATCACAGATTACACAGATAGAAGCAATTGCATTCTGTGGGGTGATGGGGCAGGTGCTGTTATTTTACAAGCTTCTAACGAACGGGGCATTATTTCTACCCATCTTCATGCCGATGGCAATTACGAGAAAATGTTACATGTCCCACGCAAAACTGAAGGCAACGAGACTGTTGTGATGGAAGGTAATCCTGTATTCAAAATGGCTGTGAATACTTTGGATAAAATTGTAGATGAAACACTAGCCGCAAATAAAATGCAAAAATCCGATATCGATTGGTTAGTTCCTCATCAGGCCAATATACGAATTCTTCAAGCAACAGCAAAAAAGCTGGAAATGAGTATGGATAAAGTAGTGGTGACTGTTGATAAACATGGCAACACTTCTGCAGCCTCCATTCCATTAGCTTTAGATATCGCTGTGCGTGATGGGCGAATCAAGCGTGGTGAAATTATTCTTATGGAAGCATTTGGTGGTGGGTTTACTTGGGGTTCTTCCCTTATTAAATTTTAATAAAATCAATTATATATAATAATATATTAAAGTAATATGTATGAATAAAACAGCGCTTCTTTTTCCAGGTCAAGGTTCACAATCCATTGGTATGATGAGTGGTTTTTCTGATTCGTCTATAGTTAAAAATACTTTTATTGAAGCATCTGATATTTTGGGAGTAGATTTTTGGGCAATGGTGACCGAACCCAATGAATTACTCAATATGACACAAAATACACAACCTCTCATGCTGACAGCAGGTATTGCTACATGGCGTGTTTATCAGCAAGCAGGTGGTTCTATGCCTAGCTTTATGGCGGGTCATAGCTTAGGGGAATATTCTGCACTTGTAGCTGCAGAATCGGTAAGTTTCACAGACGCATTGCCCTTAGTTAAATTTCGTGCCGAAACCATGCAAAATGCTGTGCCAGAAGGCGTGGGGGCGATGGCGGCAATCTTAGGTTTAGACGACGCAACAATTAGAGAAATTTGTGTTCAGGCCGCTCAGGATGAAGTTTTAGAGGCGGTGAACTACAATTCAATTGGTCAAGTAGTCGTCGCAGGCAATAAGAGCGCCGTTGAGAGGGGCATGGAACTGGCGAAAGTCAAGGGGGCAAAAAAAGTAGTGATGCTGCCTGTGAGTGTTCCTTCCCATTGTGCGCTAATGAAACCCGCGGCAATGAAATTGGCAGAATATCTTGAAAATGTAAGTGTTACTATTCCAAAATTCCCTGTTATTCATAATGCTGATGTCGATTTTTATAATGATTCAGATAAAATCAAAGACGCACTTGTGCGACAGCTATATTCCCCGGTGCGCTGGGTAGAAACCGTGCAAAGTCTTCAAAAGCAAGGTGTCATTAGAGTCGCAGAATGCGGACCAGGCAAAGTGTTAACGGGATTAACGAAACGAATTGTTGCAGAACTACCTTGTGTTGCATTAACTAGTAATGAGGCTATTTCTGAATTGATTAATAATAAATAAGCTAGAGGTTACTTTATGGCACTTAATCCAGTATTGGAAAATCAAATTGCTTTAGTCACGGGCGCTAGCCGTGGTATAGGCGCGGCAATCGCCCTAGAACTAGGTAAACAAGGCGCAACAGTTATCGGGACTGCGACTACGGCTGGTGGCGCAGAGAACATCAACGCAACCTTAAAACAGGCCAAGGTTCGAGGGTTGGGGGTCGCACTAGATGTAAACAATACAGAACAAATTGACGCAGTTCTGAAAGAAATCGCTAATAAATTCGGCGATGTAAGTATTTTAATAAATAACGCGGGAATCACTAAAGATACCTTATTAATGCGTATGAACGACGAAGATTGGGATGCGGTGATTTCTACTAATTTAAGTTCAGTATATCGCATGAGCAAGGCAGTACTGCGTCCGATGATGAAAGCACGCTCAGGTCGTATTATCAGCATCTCTAGCGTGGTTGGGCATATGGGAAATGCTGGGCAAACCAACTATGCGGCCGCAAAAGCAGGGATGACAGGGTTTACAAAATCGCTTGCAGCTGAAGTTGGTAGCCGCAATATCACGGTGAACTGCATCGCTCCAGGGTTTATTGAAACGGACATGACGGCAGAATTACCAGAAGATATCAAAAAACAGATGTTGGCGCGTATACCACTAGGTCGTCTCGGTAGCGTTACAGAAATCGCTGCAACTGCAGCGTTTCTTGCCTCGCCCGTTGCTGCTTATATTACGGGAGAAACGATTCATGTCAATGGCGGTATGTATATGGATTAATGAGAATTTCATCTTTTGATATTTTTATTAATTATAGTTAACAATTTTTGTATTCTTGCAGAGTTTTGGTAGAATACGCGCTTAGCTGAAGAAGCTGATTTTTAATCAAAGGGGTAATTAGATGTCTGACATCGAACAACGTGTTAAAAAAATCGTTTGCGAACAATTAGGTGCGAACGAAGCTGACGTAAAAAATGCATCATCATTTGTAGATGATTTGGGTGCAGATTCACTTGATACAGTGGAGTTGGTGATGGCTTTGGAAGAAGAATTCGATTGCGAAATTCCTGATGACGAAGCAGAGAAAATCACTACCGTGCAACAGGCGATTGATTACGTCAACGCAAACCTCAAATAAATTCAAACCATTTAGCCCGCTTGTGCGGGCTAAATTCTATCTCAAGTACACATATGTCTAAACGTAGAGTCGTTATTACCGGCTTGGGCGTGGTGTCTCCAGTTGGTATTGGGACATCGAACGCTTGGGCAAACCTAATTGCAGGAAAATCCGGCATCACACGTATTACCAAGTTTGATCCAAGCAACTTTGCGTCGCAAGTCGCGGGTGAAGTGAAAGATTTTAATGTTGAAGATTTTATCTCTGCTAAAGATGCACGCCGTATGGATATTTTTATTCAATACGGGCTAGCGGCCGGTATAGAGGCTTTTAAAGACAGCGGTATCATTGTTACAGAGGAAAATGCAGAACGCATTGGTGTGGAGATTGGCTCTGGTATTGGTGGTATAGGTTTAATTGAAGCTACCAATGATGTTTATGATGATGGTGGTCCGCGTAAAATTTCACCATTCTTCATTCCTGGCACGATTACAAATATGATTTCTGGTAATTTAAGTATCATGTTTGGGCTAAAAGGCCCGAATGTGGCCATAGTGACCGCCTGTACGACTGGTACGCATTGTATCGGCGATGCTGCACGTATGATTGAATATGGTGATGCGGATGTGATGGTGGCAGGTGGTGCAGAGGCAGCGATCACTGAACTTTCTGTGGGTGGTTTTGCCGCTGCACGCGCACTTTCTAACCGCAACGATGATCCTGCAACTGCAAGCCGTCCGTGGGATAAAGACCGTGATGGGTTTGTGATAGGCGAGGGTGCGGGTGTGATGGTGCTGGAAGAATATGAGCACGCAAAAGCGCGAGGTGCAAAAATCTATGCGGAATTAGTGGGTTACGGGATGAGCGCCGATGCATACCATATGACAGCACCCAATATGGACGGACCTCGTAGGTCGATGGTGAATGCGCTTAAGAATGCAGGAGTAAACACTGACCAAGTACAGTTTATGAATGCACATGGTACTTCCACTCCTTTAGGTGATACCAACGAAACTAATGCGATTAAAGCGACTTTTGGTGATCATGCGTATAAACTCGTAGTAAACTCGACCAAATCAATGACGGGGCATTTATTGGGTGGTGCAGGGGGCTTGGAATCAGTATTTACGGTGCTTTCTATTTATAACCAGATTTCACCGCCTACCATTAACATTTTCAACCAGGATCCCGAATGCGACTTGGATTATTGCGCTAACACTGCACGTGATTTAAAGATTGAGTACGCCCTCAAAAACAACTTTGGTTTTGGTGGTACAAACGGCAGCTTGGTTTTCAAAAAAATATAATTTATGCATGAATTAAAAAAGCCTGTGGAATTAACTCCGCAGGCTTTTTTGTTATCTAACGCTATGGTTTAATGTTGTCTATGCACAATAAATACGTAACTATCATCAATGGTAGCTTGAATAGCGCAGTTTCACCTTTAGACCGCGGCTTGGCTTATGGCGATGGTGTGTTCCGTACACTGAAGGTAATAAACGGTTTACCGGAACATTGGCCTTTACACTATCAAAAACTGGTTGCGGATTGTGGGGCAATTGGGATTGTATGTCCGAGTGCAGAATTGCTTATGAGCGATTTACAGCAACTTTTTAGCTTGGAAGAAACTGCAGCAGCAAAAATTATCATCACTCGAGGTGATGGTGAGCGTGGGTATACCCCACCTGCTATTACGGCACCGATGAGGTTGCTCATTAAATCTGCAATGCCCGAATATTCTCAAGACAATTTCATCGAAGGTGTTAACTTACATGTTTGTGAAACACGTCTGACGCATCAGCCAAAACTCGCTGGAATCAAGCATTTGAACCGTCTTGAGAATGTGTTAGCACGCATGGAATGGAACGATCCTGATATTGCCGAAGGTGTTATGTTAGACATGGATAACAACGTGATTGAATGTACTTCTGCTAACATTTTCGCACGATTCGGAGATGTGCTTATTACGCCGGATCTCAGTCAATGTGGTATTGCAGGGGTCACACGTCAGCGCATTTTAGAACTTGCATACAGCCAAAATCTAAAAGCTAAAATTGAAACATTTAATCTTGAAAAACTACTTTCTGCGGATGAGATGATCATTTGTAATAGTTTATATGGTGCTTGGCAGGTGCGGCTGTTGTTAAATAAAACATGGATTAAACAAGATCTTGCTAACCATCTTCGTAAAGCCTTAACCGCATGATGCGTTTCATTAAACTCTGCTTTATAGTAGGCCTAATAGGGGCTCTGGTATTGGCTTCTGGCCTTGCTTATTATGCAAAAAAGCCGCTTAATCTGTCTCCAGCAGCGCAAGAAATTACTATCCAACCTAAAAGTAGTTTAACTAGCATCGCCAACCAACTAGTTGCGCAAGGCGTGATAAATCAAGCGCTTCCATTTATTCTGCTTGCGCGCATCTTGCATAAAGAACCTTATCTGCAAGCGGGAGATTACACGCTCAATAAAAATATCAACCCTTACCAATTGTTATTGTCACTCAATCATGGCAAAACTACTCAGGGTAGCATCACATTTATAGAAGGTAAAACCTTTAAACAAATGCGGGAAAGATTAGCCAAAAATGATGCGATTAAAAACTCGATTAAAGATCTAAAAGATGCTGAAGTGATGGCCTTGGTGGGTAAAGGTGAAAAACATCCCGAAGGTTTGTTTTTTCCTGAAACATTCTATTTTGATCGCGGTACAACTGACATCATATTGTTAAAACGCGCTTACGATATCATGCAAACTAAGCTTGAGAATGCTTGGCTAGGTAGGGCAGAGGGATTGCCTTATAAAAATAGTTATGAAGCACTTATTATGGCCTCCATCGTAGAAAAAGAAACAGGAAAAGCGAGCGAGCGGCCAATGATTGCAGGAGTTTTTATTAACCGCTTAAGAATAGGTATGCGCTTGCAGACAGATCCTACGGTGATTTATGGTATTGGCGCAAAATATGATGGCAATATCCGCCGCAAAGACTTAGAAATGGATACTGCTTATAATACCTATACTCGTGCCGGTCTACCACCTACACCGATTGCCATGCCTGGCTTGGCTTCCATTGAAGCGGCGTTACACCCTGCTACTACAAAAGCGCTTTATTTTGTCGGTCGGGGCGATGGTAGTCACGAATTTTCAATTTCACTAGCTGAACATAACCGGGCCGTGGCAGAATATCAGCTAAAGCGTAGACCTAAAAATTATCAAAAATGACTGAACAATTATTAAAAAGAGGTAAGTTCATTACCTTGGAGGGGATGGATGGTGCCGGAAAAAGCACGCACATAGTAGATATTATCGATCAACTAGAAGCGCGCGGACATTACGTAGTATCAACACGAGAGCCAGGTGGAACCGCGCTTGGTGAGCAGCTTAGAGAAATTTTGCTACATAAACATATGCATGCAGAAACAGAGACCTTATTATTATTTGCTGCGCGTTGTGAACATATTCACAATATTATTGAACCCGCGCTTGCTCAGGGTGCATATGTTATTTCAGACCGATTTACTGACGCTACCTATGCTTATCAATCGGGCGCACGTGGAGTGGCTATCGAGAAAGTAAAGTTATTAGAAACATGGGTGCAGGGCACTTTGCAGCCAGATTTAACGCTTTTATTCGATGTGCCGGTTGAAGTCAGTCTAAAGCGGCTTGAGCTTGCGCGTGAGCCCGATAAATTTGAACGTGAAAATATGGAATTTTTTAAAAAACTCCGCAATGAATATTTGAGGCGTGCCAAAGAAAATCCTGAACGCTTTCGCATCATTAACGCGAATCAAGGATTGGACGATGTTAAAGCTGTTGTTAAAGAAGTTATTTCAATGTTTTGATTTAAAATATTATTTTTATGTATAGCTGGCAAAAATCTCAATGGAATAATGTGATGCAACGTAAAAGCGCATTGCCTCATGCTTTGTTATTGCGTGGTCGTGCAGGCATTGGTAAACACGATTTTGCACTTGCGTTATCGCGCGCATTGTTATGCCAAAATACGGATAGTGCACAAAACCCCTGCGATGTTTGTCCTAGTTGCTTGTGGCTTACCGAAGGAAATCATCCGGATTTTCGTTTAATTACTCCGGAAGACGATGAAATCAATGAGGATGCGCCAAAGAAAAAAACCGCAAAAAAAAGCCAAATATCTGTTCTACAGATCCGACAGCTCTTTGACTATCTGGGTCTTTCTTCTCATCAAGTACAGGGCAAACGCATCATTTTAATCTCCCCTGCAGATGCGCTAAATATGGCTTCTGCCAATGCTTTGCTTAAAATGCTAGAAGAGCCACCAGCAGACACTTTATTTCTATTGGTAAGCAGTCAGCCGCAACGTTTATTACCTACCATCATAAGCCGCTGTCAAGTGCTTGAGATGACCATTCCAAGCAAAACAGATGCCGTGCAATGGTTAAATACGCAGAATATACAGCATGCAGAGGCTGCACTTGATTATGCTGGCGGTGCGCCGCTATTGGCTATGCAATTGCAAGAGCAGCTGGAACCCAATAATGTTTTAATCAAGCAGCTGACACAAGGAGCTAAGCTTGATCCATTTAGCAGCGCACCAGCATTTCTGTCTTTAGGCATGATGCATGCACTGGAAACATTGCAGAAATGGGTCTTTGATTTGTTGACTTGTACGCTAACCCAACAATTTCATTATCACCCGCAGCAAGCCAGCGCTTTGCAAGCCTTAGGTAAAAGCGTAAACTTGCGATTGTTATTACGCTTTCAACAAATGCTGATCGAAGCGAAAAAAACGGCAAATCACCCATTGAGTAACGAGATGCAGCTTGAAAATATGTTGCTGCAATATACACATATTTTTAAAAATTAATCAGAAAAGAGTTATAAATTGAGCATGGATCCAGGCACCGACCAGCAATCTACGGTAAATAAGCCAGGCGTACTATCGTTGGCAATAAAAGAGAAATCAGCCTTATATGCGGCCTATATGCCTTATGTGAAAGGCGGGGGCTTATTTATCCCTACTAATAAAAACTTCAAAATGGGTGAAGAAGTGTTTATGCTATTAAGTCTAGTAGACGATCCGATGAAATTAAAAGTGGTAGGAAAAGTGATTTGGATCACGCCCGTCGCCCACACTAACCGTCCACAGGGCATTGGTGTTCAGTTTAGCGAAAAAGATGGGGGGGTCGAAGTTAAAAATAAGATTGAAGCCATTTTAGGTGGCGCGCTTAAAACTAACCGTCCGACCCATACAATGTAATATGTTAGAAAGTGTATGTTAGTAGATTCTCATTGTCATCTTAATTTTCCTGAGTTATCTAATAATATTCAATCAGTCAGGCAGCTAATGCAGGATGCAGAAGTAGGGCATGCGCTTTGTGTGTCTGTTACTTTAGATCAGTTTCCGGAAGTGCTCGCTTTGGCAGAAAAGTATGATAATTTCTATGCTTCAGTAGGTGTACATCCTGATTATGAGGATATCAAAGAGCCTAGTGTTGGAGATCTTTCTGAACTTGCAAACCATAAAAAAGTGATCGCTATCGGAGAAACCGGGCTGGATTATTTCAGGCTTATCGGTGATTTGGAATGGCAGCGTGAGCGATTTCGCACCCATATTCGAGCTGCCATTTTAGCCAAAAAACCCTTGATTATTCATACTAGAAGCGCTGCGGAAGACACTTTACGTATTATGCGGGAAGAGAGCGCTGCACAAATTGGTGGCGTAATGCATTGTTTTACGGAAAGTTTAGAAGTGGCACTAGAGGCTATTTCAATGAACTTCTACATTTCTTTTTCAGGCATAGTCACCTTTAAAAATGCCACACAACTAAAAGAAGTAGCACAAAATATCTCTTTGGACAAAATTTTGGTCGAAACCGATTCACCTTATCTTGCCCCAGTCCCATTTCGTGGTAAAACCAATCAGCCAGCTTACGTTAAATATGTCGCTCAGGAAATCGCCAATTTGCGAGGCATAAGTTTAGAAGAAGTAATGCAAGCTACTACGACTAATTTTTTTAATTTGTTTCGCAGTGCGATACCATGCAATTGACCATATTGGGGGCGGGCTCCAGCGCGGGAACGCCTGTAGTAGGATGTAATTGCAATACTTGCGTATCAACTAATCCACGTAATAAAAGAACACGCTGCTCAAGCTTCGTTACGCTAGATTCTGGCGAAGTCATCTTAATCGATACCGGCCCGGACCTACGTCTTCAGGCGCTTAGGGAAGGGCTCACGCGCGTGGATGCAGTGCTTTATACGCATACACATGCAGACCATTTGCACGGCATTGATGATCTACGGGCATTTTGCCAAATTCAGCGTAAGCAAATCCCACTTTATACATATTTCGAGGCTGTAGAGCATATTAAGGCTAAGTTTGGATATACTTTGCGCGATCCAAGTGATTTCTGGGAATTGCCTGTGCTGGCAATCACTGCCGTCGACAAAAGCTTTGAGCTTTTTAATGCCTCCATCACGCCCATTCCTGTCTATCATGGCAGGACGCAGATTTATGGTTTTCGCATAGGCAACCTTGCTTATCTGACCGATGTTTCAGCCATACCTGAAGCTTCATTCGAATTATTGCAAGGCTTAGATTTATTGCTAATAGATTGTTTGCGTGAGAAAACACACCCGACACATATTAACATTGAACAAAGTTTGCAATACATAAGTCAGATAAATGCTAAACAAAATGTTTTGATTCATATGACACATGAATTAGAATACGACTCCTTAACGAAAATGCTACCAGCGAATGTCATGGTTGGTTTTGATGGTTTAAAGATGCAGTTTACTTAAGCTTGTCAACAAAGCAGCTGAGAAAACGTTTAACTGGAAAACTTAGGATAATAGAAATGAATTACAACGTGTTTAAAAATCTGGGGTTAGCTCTTACTATTGCTTCGCTAACAATAATCGGTCAGGCGAGCGCTGGGGGCAAGACTTATACAGAAAATGAGTTTTTAGATAGCTTCAGTGGCAAATCTAAAAAAGTCGTAACAGAAAAACTTGGTGCCCCTGCCAAAAAAGAGATATCAGTGAAACCTGCAAATGCTGGAGCAGTGACAGGCCAGAATCTGGAAAATAAAAACTCTAAGCCGGTTAAAGTTGAAATGTGGTATTACAAAAATTTGGTCAAATACGATCCTAAGCGCACTTATAAAGAAACTGAAATTACTTTTGTAAATGATCGGGTAATGAACATAGCCTTCTTTAATAATAGGTAA
>Ga0315912_10001776_pt1 | contig 24918 bp, 20 predicted proteins | sample VfabasoilMG_FD_204469 | JGI IMG/M metagenome (GOLD analysis project Ga0315912, IMG submission 204469) | Garden soil microbial communities collected in Santa Monica, California, United States - V. faba soil | ecosystem: Environmental > Terrestrial > Soil > Garden | place: USA: California... | reverse complement strand
ATTATTTACCATTCTCGAAAAATATCTGGAGAACGAAGGTCACCGCATCATTCTCAATGCCGATCAGCCTGTTACGAAAAAAGCCTTCGTCACCGTAGATCTTTCTTTTTTGGAAAAAGTATCGGGGAGTGATCCCGTGTTTATTAAAGACGTAGTAACTTCTTTTTTAACCGTTACACCGGAAATGCTGGAAGGCATTCAAAAGGGACTTAGCGACTCGGATACAAAAAAAATAGCGCAGATCATTCACCGTTTTAAGCCATCGCTTACCATGATGGGACTCGGCAAAACAAAAGAGTTGGCGGATTACCTGGAGGCTGAATTAAATTCGGGCGAGTTAACGGAGTATATCAGACAAGGTATCCAGAAATTTAGCAAAGAGGTTTCGGTGGCAGTGGCCGAACTTGAAGGGTATTAAGGAATTACCGCTTATAATCTCTAACTGTAGAATCTCTCACTTCTTAAAAGCTTGTCAATAGCTTTAGCCATTCGGTCCACTTTTGTTTTTTCAGTTTTGGCAGAGTAAACCCATTGGACATAATATTTTTGTTCACCTTCCGAAAGTGAGCGGAAAAACTTCAAGGCTTTAGGTTCGTCTTTTAAACATAGCAACATCTCGTCCGGAACTTCCAGTGGTTCATTGTCAGGATAAAGTATAACATGGACCCAATCGCCTTCTTCCTTTTTAATTTTCTTTCTGATCTCGGCTTTCACTGGCAAAAATAGTTTGCCGTTTCCCATAGGCATGAGGTGGTATTTTTTGAATTCAACGCCATCAATACTCCCTTTTACTTTCACCCAACCGAAATGCGCTTTTTTATCTTGGGGTATTTCAGGGATTTGAGCAAACGTCCAACCGCCTTTGCCCTTAAATTTTTCAAGACGATATTTTTTATTGATGATGGGTTTTTCCACGTTCAAAATCTGTGTCAAATTTTCGAATTACTTCCCGCAACTCATTAAGCATCATGGCCGTGGCGCCCCATACCGTCTGCTCTTCGAAATCAAAATAAGGCGCTGTTAGAGGAAATCTGCCTGCAGCCAGAATTTCTTTTGATTTAATTGCATCATCGCTGATCAGGTCATTCACATTTCCCAAAATAATTTTTTCCACTTCAACCGGATCGGGTTTAAAAACCGGGTCGACTTTTATAAAGCCCACCACCGGGGTCACTAAATAGTTTGATGGAATAACAAAAAATTCACTGAGTTTACCAATGATGTGAATATCAGACGCGGATATTCCAATTTCTTCTTCGCATTCACGCAAGGCAGTGGTAATAGAATCTTCACCGGGTTCCATTTTCCCTCCCGGCAGACTGATTTGCCCTCCGTGAGCGCCCTGATAATCTGGCCGCTTGGTCAGTGGAAAAAATATTTTTCCCTCCTTCTGATAGAGTAAGATCAAAACACTTCCCGGTTTTGGCGGTGTCGGGTATTCAAATTTCAATTTAAAGGAACCAATCGGAACGGCCCTCATTACTTCGTGCGCTAAGGCGCCAGGAAGGTCTCCCTGAAGTGTACTGGTTAATTTTTTAATGAATTCATCAAAAGAAAATGTTACCGGCATGTCAAAGCAATTTCATCTTTCATCATATTATCTCCCACTTTTTCAGACTCTTTGAACTGTTTGCATGCTTCAGCATTTTGACCGTTTTTCATTAATGCTAATCCGTAGTAGTAATGGATTTTATCCACGGTTTCATCCATACCCAAGGCTTGTTTGAGCAAACGCTCGGCTGAGGGGTAGTCATTCGTCATTAAATAATAAATTCCTTTGTTGCGATAGGCCCACGCGTTGTCGGGGTCGAGGGTAATACTGAGATTGATGGTTGCTTTAGCTTTTTCAAAATCTTTTTGCTGTAAGTAGACAAAACCCAAATTATTTAGAAAATATGGTTGTTGAGGAATTAATTTTATCGCTGCATTAAAATATTCCGCTGCTGAATCAAGCTGGTTCTTATCTACAGCGATCAATCCCAAAGCATTTAAAGCATTGCCTTGTTTGGAATCCAGTTGAAGGGATTTCTTGAAGTCGGTCGTGGCCTCACCCCACTTTTTTTGATAGTACTTTACCGTTCCGCGGTTTATGTAGTGCTCCGGATTGGCCGGCTCCAGTTCAATTGCTTGTGAGAAAACTTCGAGGGCGCCATCATATTGGCGCAGCCTGGTCATGGCCAAACCTTTCAGCAAAAAACCAACGGCTGTATCGGGTTTTACTTTGAGAATGTATTCGGCATCGGTGAGTAAACGATAATATTCTTTCGATTCGTAAAAGCAGTTTGCCCGGTTGAAATAAGCTGGCAGGAAACCGGCATCGCACGCAATGGCCTTGCTAAAATATTCTATTGCCGCGTCATACCTTTTTCGCTCGGTGTTTAATACACCTAAATTATTCAACGCATCTTTATAGCATGGATCCAGTTTTACGGCCTCTAAAAAGAAATATTCCGCCCCCTCGTGGTTTTGCAGGGCAAGGGCCTCATTTCCCTGTACTAAAAAGCGCTGAAGTCGGCTTTCACGGCTATCGCAACTTAAAAGCGCCAGGACGATAAGAATGAATAATTTCTTCATGGAATAACTGCAGGTTCAAACCTACAAAATCCCCAGTTCTTCATTTATGAAGGATGAATAATTATTGATTTGCGATTCGGGGATTTCGTTATTTAAATCACTTACGTTTTGTTGGTTGTTGGTGAAGAACACCGACAAAGGCGAGAAGAACGTTGTTTGAAAACTAAACTACAAATTTACACTGAACCCCGCCATTGCAAATAGCTATTGTTGGCGGCTGGCATTTCTCTACATCGGACTCAAACATAAATACTCAAAGTTATAGTCATCCGTCAAGTAGATTGTCCCTGGTTCGGAATATGTTTGATTGAAGAAATGAATTCTTTTCAGTCCCTTGTCCTCCAAAATCTCCATTCCTGTCATTCGCTTTAATGGGATTCCGCTACATGAATCCGACTCCAACTTTAGCGCCCAAACTAATTTTGAGCTTGTGTCCATCTTAAAAACTATTGGTGAAAGCGTGTCTTGGGTGCTTATAAATCCGATTCGTCCATTTGGGCAAGTTAAATATTGATCAACCTTTGCGGTCTCAAGTTTTATTTCTACTGGCTGTCCAAAACACGGTCCGGCTGACATACCACATTCACCCAGGTCATCAACAAATTGTCCGAATTGGTAAATCGTGTACCCGAAAAATCCCACAACACCAAGAAGAATTATGGCAATCGCAATAAGTATTTTCTTTCTCATTATTCTCAGTGAATTCTCTGTCGGACAAATGCTTGCCACCAACGTTTATGTATAAGCCGTGGCGCTGAGCAAAATAAAAAAATATCCCTCCTTATCAGCGCCATGGATTATACATTTTGTTAGCGCTAGTTGCTTGTCCCCCGAGTGAATTTATAGCAATCTGAATTTGTCACCTCAATAAGTTCAAGTTCGAGTTCGAGTATGTCTTTGTCAGTCCGATAAGTCATTGCGTATTCTCCATCATCAACGATGTTGTCCGCGGTTACATTTGATATTTTAAGTCTGTCCTTCTCCATTTGCCACTTTAGATTCTGAAGTACTCCTACACCATTTGTCGTTGAACCGAAACCGTCAGCTCGAAACGATATTTTTGGACAGACATTGCACATAATTGTCCCGTCACACGAAAGATGAACTGTCCACTCACCAAGTAGTTTATTGTCCAACAATGATGCCTTGTCCAGGCGTATACTCTTCATGCCTGTACTATCCAGATTCTTGTCGGATGTCTTCACTTTATTGTCGCACGACACCAAAACGAGTAATAAAATGGGTGTTAATAGTATGATTCTCATTGTCCAAAAGCAATTAGCGCTAACGTCCGGATATGTGCTATTGCTCATATTTCCCTTATGGCGTTGCTGGCCAAATTTCATTAAAGATCTTGCAATCGACAGTAATTTGAAGGATATTTTTTTGTGCAATAGATTCATTTTCATACTTTCTTCAAGATTTCTCCGCACTCCGCACTTGTTGGTGTTCTTCATCAACAAGCATGACCCGAGTTGATAACCCGGTTTTATGTCAAGTATAGTCTCTCGAAGAGGCCTCCTGTCTATAGTCCGGTTTCGAACGCCATCATTCAATAGCGAACGCTATCGATAATTGAAACCCCCTGAAACGGGTTATTTTTTAACATTTTGGATGGTACGGCCTTTGTCATTCAGGTCTGTGCGAAACCCCTACAGCTATGATCAAGTACTACTTCCTCCTCTTCATCCGCAACATCAGGCGGCAAAAATTATTCTCGGCCATCAACCTATTGGGACTCACGGCAGGTATTGTCAGCACCTTGCTCATCTACTTATATGTTCAGCGTGAATTCAGCTACGATCGCTTTCATGCCAACGCCAACAATATTTATCGCATCAACCAGACGTTCATCTGGGGCGATCATGACGACAATCAATTTGCATCGCTCGGTCCGGGTGTAGCGTACGCAATTCTTTCGGATGTACCCGAAGCGCAAGCGGTTACACGCATTCATCCTCCCGGAAATTATCTCATCACCAATGCCGGGAATAAAAATGATATAAAAACATTTGATCAATCCGGAATCCTTGCTGTTGATTCCAACTTCTTTGAAGTGTTTACATTCCCGATGGTGAAGGGAAATGTGAAGACGGCACTGACCAAGCCGAACTATGCTGTGATTACGGAATCAACTGCTAAAAAATATTTTGGAACGGAGGAACCACTGGGTAAACTTCTGCTTTTTGCTGATAAGGACAACACCTACACCTACGAGGTGAGCGGTGTGGTAAAAGACACGCCCAATAATTCTTACATAGAGTTTGATATCCTTCTACCCATGAGCACGTTTCCGCGGATCATGAATCTGAACAACCATTGGCTCTGGACTACATTCGAAACTTTTGTATTGGTTGATGAAATGACATCACCTGCTGTTCTCCAGGCGAAGCTTGATCCGCTTCCGCGCAAGTATGTAGGGTCAACCCTTCAAACTGCTTTCGGCCAAACATTCGATGACTATGAAAAGAGCGGCAAGAAGTGGGAGTTGTTCGTGCAACCTTTACAATCCATCCGTTTGCATTCTTCCAATGTGTATAACCGACTGAATGATGTTGGCAATATCAAGATCGTGTATGTTCTGATTGGTGTTGAAGTGTTCATTATCCTCTTGTCGTGTATCAACTTCATGAATCTTTCCACGGCACAGTACACGCGCAGAATAAAAGAATCCAGCCTGAGAAAAATTCTAGGTTCGACAAAGAATCAACTGGCTACGCATTTCTTCTCCGAAGCCTTTATGTTTTGTTGTATGGCCGCAGTGCTTGGATTTGGTATTACACAGTTGGTAATTCCGTTTTTCAATGTGCTGGCCGGAACGGATTTGAAGTTTAGTATGTCGAATGCACCTGAAATTCTACTGGTACTCATCGGACTGGTTGTATTGATGAGCTTGTTGTCAGGTAGTTACCCATCTGTTTTTCTCAGCAAGTTTTCGCCAGTGGAAGCCATGAAGGGAAAACTCAGAACCGGCAAGCAAGGTAAATTACTTCGAAACGGTTTAGTTACGTTTCAATTTTCAATTTCAATGATCTTGATTGTTTCCACCATTGTGGTACTTCAGCAGATGCAATACCTGGCACAGAAAGACATTGGCTTCAATCGTGAGAACCTGATGGTGATCAATCGCGTGGAATGGGTAAATGATAAAGAAACTTTTCAACACGCGCTAAGTAATATCCCTGGCATTGAAGAAGCCTCGTGGTGTACTTCGGTGCCGCCAAACTTGTATGATGGTGATCAATTCAAAGTAGAAGGCGCCAAGGATAAACTGAAACCTATGAATTTCGTGAAGGCCGATGAAGAATATGCCGGCACCCTAGGATTAGATATAAAAATTGGAAGAAATTTTTCAAAGGATAATCCGGGTGACAGAGTAAGAATTATTCTGAATGAAACTGCCGTGAAATCATTTGGATGGACCGTAGATGAAAGTGTGTTGGGAAAGAAAATCGAGTATCCCGGTGATACTACCTATGAAGTTGTTGGTGTTGTGCGGGATTTTAATTACTGGGCATTGCAGTCGCCAATTCAGCCGATGGGAATTTTCCATGCTGAAGGCACGATGTATTCGGGAAGAAATCACTTCATCGTGTTGCGTGTTAAAACGGATGATACCGGGAAACTTAAAACGCTGATCGCAGATGTCTCCAAATGCTGGACCCAGTTTGCCGGGGATCACCCATTCCAGTATGATTTTGTGGATGATTCTTTCGATCAGGCTTTTCAGTCGGAAGAAAAATTCAGTCATGGGTTGATGGTATTTGCCGGACTCGCCATCATGATTGCCAGCTTTGGCTTGCTGGGTATGATCATCTACACGCTCGAACAACGCATGAAAGAAATCGGTATTCGAAAAGTAGTGGGTGCATCGGTTATCGGCATCTGGTTGCTCATCATTCGCGACTATACCTACCTGATTATGACAGCCATCCTGATCAGTGTACCGCTCTGTGTGTGGTTGTTGGGTAAGTGGCTTGAAGATTTTAACTATCGAATCGATCTGTCGCCCACAGCATTCATTATTGCGGGTGGTGGAATTCTTGTCGCATCGCTCTTGGTGACGAGCTATCACGTACTGCGAGCAGCGAATACCAATCCGGTGGATGTTTTGAAGGATGAATAAATTATTGATTTGCGATTTCGTTATTTAAATCGCTTACGTTTTGTTGGTTGTTGTTGAAGAACACCAATAAAGGCGAGGGGTTAATAGTCACTTGTGTATTTGTGTTTCGGTTCTACTATAATTTTACCAGTCTTGTCAACTGCTCCCCAAAGGTTATTCAATTGAAATTTTGCTCTTCCGTTCTCAAATTTTTTGGCGTATTGAAATTGAAAGTCAACAATAATTTTTCCTGTCGTGTCAATGTAGCCGTGTTTTCCTTTGTCATTACGAACAACGCAAAGTCCTTCCGAAAATTCGTCAACCCACTCAAATTGTGGTTTAATCACTTCTTTTCCTTTAATGTCCACAAAACCATATTTGTCGTTAGCCCTATAACTTGCAAGTCCATTATGAACGCTTCCTAAATACTCAAATTTTGGTTCAATGATATACTTTCCATTTTCCTCAATTAGTCCCCATTTTTCGCCAACTTGAACAGAAGAGTAGCCTTCAGAAAACATTTCTGCCGATTCATAAATTGCCTTAATAACAATTTTACCATCAAGATCTCTAAAGCCAGTTTTACCATTCTCCATGTACTGAAAATACTTTATACCTTCTCGTTCTCCTACTTCTTTTGAATTCACTCTTGGGTCGTTAAGAATTTCCTCGAAGGTTTCTTTGTCGGACTTGTCTATGGGCCTGTTGTTACAAGCCAATAAAAGTCCAATAGCAGCTAAAATTAAAAGTCCAAATGTTATTGTCAATTTCATATTGTTTGTCATTGTTCGTGTCGCTCTACACTTGCATGTAACGTTCGTGTATGAAACATGGCTGGGCTTTCGAAGCAGTGTCCTGTCCCATGTAGCCAAACGTTATTTGAAAACCAAACTACAAATTTTACACTGCACCCCACAACGGCACAAGCATTTTGTTAGCGTTAGTTACTTCTTGCATACCCGATTTATCAAAAGTCTTATTTCTTGAGTCAAATCTTTGTCGGTACTCAAGTCGTTAGCCTTTATCAAGTCATCACAAGCTTTATCTTTAGAAGAAAGAGCAAAAAATATTTCCCCACGATTTCTTAATGCATAAGGATTATTACTATCAAGTTCTAAAGATCTATTTACAGTTGCCAGTGCCTCGTCCAGCTGGCTCAATCTTAATAACGAAAATGCTTTGTTATTATAAGCGAATGCCATTTTTGAGTCTAATTGAATAGCCATGTTAAAATCTATAATTGCTTCTTTATATTGTTTAAGTTGATTTTTCGCAAGGCCCCTATTGTTATAATGCATTGCATTAGCAGGGTCAATTTTTATACATTCATTCAGTTCAGCTATTACAGCTTTAGAATCCCCTTTTTTTTGGAAGATTGTAAACCGTATAAAATGCGAAAGGTCAGGTTGATAAGAAATTTTGTCTGCCTTGTTGCAAAGCAATAATGCCGAATCCAAATTATTTTGATTCGCATATATTAATGCTAAACCATAAAAAGGCTCTTTATAGTTTTGGTTGAGTTCAATTGACTTCTTGAGGTCGGCCAAAGCTTTATCGTAGCTAAGTATGCTGAGATAGGCCATACCTCTAGTGTAGTAGGATCTTTCATGTGGATAAAGCTTTACCACTTTGTCATAGTCCTCAAAACCACTGTCAATTTCACCTAACCAAACCAAAGCGCGTCCCCGATTATTAAGAGCCATAAGATTCACCGAGTCCAGTTTCAAAATTTCTGTGTAATATTTAATTGATGCTGGCAAGTCTTGCAACGAATCTGCAACAATTGCCAATTTAGTTAATGAGTCAATTTTTTTCGATTTACTAGTTTGGCTGTTTGAATTGCAGCTAAAGCATAAAAGGAACAATGTAATTGTATAATACTTCATGTGATTTCCATTTTCTTGAATGGTTTAATTACCGCTAACGTAAGTGCATATTGCGTTGCGGGGTTAGGAGCGCTTGTTAAATGGCCATCGGCCAAGACAAGCCGCGACCATCTGCGCTCTGTCCCACGTGATAAATTTAAATAAAGAAACCGAAAGTAAATGAGGACACCGAACCCCGCCATTGCACAAACCTTTGTTAGCGGCTGGGCTGCCTCCGTCCGTTATCTAAATTGCTTAAGGTTGGAAAATATGTCCAAACTCTGTCCGCTATTGATGTCGTCTACTTCTATGTCCACCGTTTCTTCTGATAAGTCAAATTCAGCAAGTAGCCTTACAACTAGGTCAAAAGTGTCCTCTACGTTGCATGTCCTTGAGTCAACAAAGTGCCATTTATTATCTTCTTTATCATACCAAGCTTCGGAATAGTCTTTTACAGCAACAGAAACATCAAAGGATAAAACCGTCTCGCATTCGAGCTTTGCGCTCTTTTTGTCCATGTCTAAATGAACGATAGAAAATTTTTCAAATTCTATATCCATTAAGTCAATGTTTTCCAGACAGTCAATTTCTAAGTCTCCAATGTATCCCTGTGAGCCAACTTCATCCTCGATTGCTCGAAGTATCATTTCCTTTGTCTCGTGTTCCAATCTTTCTTTTGAAACCTTAAATTCCTCATCTATTATTTTAATTGCCCTCTCAATTAGTTTTTCAGGTGTGTTCCTTATCACTAAGTCGAGCAAGGCTGCTGCATCGTCCACTGGAATTAGTGTTTTGCTTTTAAAGGTCAATAGGTCATTGTCGGTTGTGAGTAAATAGGTTTTGCTTTTTGAGTTTGAGAAAAATTCAGACAATGCTTTCAAAGTGAACGCATCTGGAAACTCATGTTTTTTTTGGCCTTCGCTAAATGGAGGCTTGTTATCAAAGTAGTCTTCAAAAACGTTACTTATGTTAAGGTGTCCAGTTTCAATTATAGTTAAAGAATTACTCTTAATCCATTTGTCAAAATCAACACTGAATCTTTCGCATAGTGACACTACATCAATTGAGGGTAGCTCAAAGTAGATTTTGTGGTCAGGAAAATTTCTAAGTATGCGAGCACAGCTTTCAATATTCTCTTTTGGTTTCTTAACTTTCTCCGCTGCTTGAATAACATTTTTTCGAAATCTTGCTTTAACTTCCCGATAAGTGATGTCGGTCAAAAATAGTTTGATGTGTCCAGCCGTGCATAAAGTTGATAGGTCGGTCATTTTTGTACCGGCAAGGAAATTCTGTCCCTCAATAAAGGAAGTGTCCAGGGATATATTTTTTGTTTGAAGTTCCTTTCTCATTTTAATATTTGGAACGTCACTGTAATCTTGACAAGCCTTGCCGCCAACGTTTATGTATAAGCCGTGGCGCTGAGTAAAAATAAAAAAATGTCCTCCTTATCAGTGCCATGGATTATACATTTTGTTGTGCATTCGTGCTTTGTACAATAGCCCATTTGTTGTAACTAATCAGGTTAAATGTTCAAGCTTTGTTTCACTATTTCGAAAAAAACTATTATTTGGGTCTTCTATTTTAATATTTAATCCCTTCAATTTTCCAATCAATAATTTCCAGTCATTCACGTTATAGTTTGAGAAATACTCGTAATTTTTACTAGAGTCATTATACTGGTATATAAACTCTAGGCAATTATCAGAACTTATTATAGATTTACTAATGTCTCCATACAAGTTTATATATAATAAGGTAGCATATGGTAATTCTTTGTAGTACGGTCTAAGGCGATTTCTAACTATAATCTTATCTGTCTCAAGTTGATAGTAATAATAGTTGGTCGCCAAGAGCATGTAAAAAATAACTACCAAACTAACCATTCCAATTGTCGCAAAAATTAGTTCCTCATATTTTTCAGAGTCTTTTGGAACATCTGGATTAATTAATTTATAAAAACAAATTAATACACAGACTAGACTAAAAATTGTTAAAAAAAACCTCTCGTCAACGAAAAAATATTTCCCTCAATTACGACCCCGTCTTTAACCAGTTTATAAATTGATTTTTCAGGCATTTATAAGTCGATAGATAAATAGTTAAGAGTTCCAGTTGTTTAAGCGTGACGCACAACGTCTAGCTATAAGGCGTGCCGCCATGACTTATAGCTTTTGTTGTAAGTCGTTTTTCTTATTCCGCTCTAAAGAATTTCAGTATTCGATCAATCACATTTTGTCTCGTTTTACTATTTTCTTCTTTCAATTCTTTTGTAACACGTCTTACAAAAAGTTTGTCATTGTCCAATGAAATCCCAATGGCGTCCAAGTTGTCTGTTTCACTGGCCTTTAAAATTATTTCTAGTCCTTTAGATAAATCTGTAATTACTTGTCTAGCGTCAAGAGCTTTTAGTGATTTTTCAAATCTAACTGCGTCCGAGGTTTCATTTGATTTCCAGTCCCCTTCTAGATACCACATATCGGGCATTGGATTAATCAATTGTCCAACTTCCTTATTGTCCCATATGACTTTGTATGATTCCATGTTGTCCAGAAAAATGGCTTACAACGTCTGGATATGTGCTATTGCTCATATTTCCCTTATGGCGTTGCTGGTCAAATTTCATCAAATACCTTGCAATCGATACTAATTTGAAGGATATTTTTTTGTGCAATAGGTTCATTTTCATGCTTTCTTCAAGATTTCTTTTGGGTTATTAGTTTGTCCAATGGACTCCTGATTTGTCAAGGGCAAATCGTGTTACATGGGTATAAATTTCAACCAACAAAGGCGAGAGGAATAGCTGCTGGTTCAAACCTAAATCCCATAGGTTCCATATTTAAATTATAAACACATTCTTAATCTGAACGTAAAGTATTGATCACAGAGGTATTTGAATAAATTCAACGAAAATCCTTCCATTCGTAAAATAAATCCGTTAGCAACTACGACTCCTCTCTTGTAACTGTATAGGAATGAGCGCGGAGATGATTTTAACTATGGAACAAATTAAGGAAAGCACATTCCTGAAGGAAAAGGACAGACTACTTGGTTTTATTCGAAACCGGGTGTCGAACGTGGAGGAGGCAGAGGATATTCTTCAGGATGTGTTTTACCAGTTTATTTCCGGTTTTGATGGTATTGCTTCCCTTGATCGGGTCACTTCATGGCTTTATAGCGTAGCCCGCAATAAAATTATTGACCGCTACAGGCGCAATGCGGCACGCCCCAGGCAGACCGATTTTGAAATAGGGGCGGGGCATGATGATGGAGCACCTCTCACATTGCAGGAAATTCTGCCCGATCTTGATAACTCGCCCGAATCGGCCCTGATGAAGGAAGCCATTTGGGATGAAATAACCGATGCACTGGCCGAATTACCTGCTGATCAACGGGAGATTTTTATTCAAAATGAAATTGAAGAAATGAGTTTCAGGGAGATATCGGAAAAATCAGGTGTTTCTATAAATACGTTGCTATCGCGAAAACGCTATGCCATCATCGCCTTGCGAAAACGATTACAGAAATTTTATGATGAAATATTATCGGATAGAAAATAAAAGATTTTAAAAATTTAAATAAGTATGACTATGAAAAGAGGATGGAGAATGGGCATGTGGGTTAGCTTGTTTATTGCCGGGTTTTTACTCACCGTGCTGGCAGTGCAATATTTGTGGAATTGGTTGATCCCCGGCATTATCGGCTGGCGCGCAATCAACTATTATGAAGCGTTTGGGTTGCTGTTGCTGAGCAAAATTTTGTTCAAAGGAATTTTCTTTTGGCATCGTGGCGATTGGCACAACCGATGGAATAACCACCATTGGAAAGCGAAGTGGAACACGATGAGCGAAGAGGAGCGCGATAAATTCAAGCAGAAAATGCGGGAAAAATGTAGTTGGTATAAGCCAGAGGATACCACTAATGCCAACATTCAATAATTTTTTAAAAAAGATTCGGGTTTAGGAAACCTTATCACAAGAGCAGGCGTTTCAACCCTTAAAAAACTATGGAAACTTTTGATAAGTTAAAAGTTTCCATAGTTTTGTGCCCCAATTATGGCAGAAATAGACGAAATAAAGCAGAAAATAGCATATGCAGCCAACGAGCTATTTATGAAATACGGCATACGCAGTATTTCCATGGATGATATTGCCCGTCACCTGGGCATGTCCAAAAAAACCATTTACCAGCATTTTTCAGATAAGGAGGATATTATAATCCTGGCCACACAGGCCCACCTGAATAAAAACTGGCAGGAGTTTGAAGGCATAAGGCAATCGTCTACCAATGCTATTGATGAGCTGGCGAAGATTTCCGTTTTCCTGAAAAAGAATATGGAGGAGTTAAATCCATCCCTGCTGTTCGATCTTAAGAAATATCATCCAAAGGCCTGGAACAACTGGCAGGATTTTAAATTAAAGTGCATTCTGGAGTCGGTGCAGCGCAACCTGAAGCAAGGTATTGAAGAAGGTTACTACCGACCTGAGCTTAATGTTGAGATCATCAGTATTGTGCGAATGGCTTTAATTGAAATTGCTTTTGATGACAGAATATTTTCGCAGGAAAAATTTAAAATAACCGAAGTGCAGTTGCAGATATTCGATCATTTTGTTTGCGGCATTGTTACTGAAAAAGGAAAAAAATTATATCAACAATACAGAGAAGCAAATCACGAGAATTTATTAACCCCAATAACAATTTAGTATGAAATCTATTTATCTAACCCTCCTGCTGAGTCTTATAGTAAGTCTGAGCGCTTTGGCTCAGAACAGTGCCACTACTTTTTCACTTGATGATTGCATCAAGTACGCGATGGATAATACCATCAATATTAAAAATGCGAAAGTGGATGAACTCATCGCTGAATCGGTAGTTAAAGAAACTATTGGTTTGGGATTGCCCCAGGTGAGTGGCTCGGTAGGTGTTACAACCAATCCTAAGTTGCCCCGGTTTTACAGTAAGTATGATGAAGACGTTGAAGGGCCATTTACAGACGGTCTCGCTGGTATTCCCGGAATTAAATCAGGGGATTTAATCGGGCTTCCTAATTTTTTTCAACAGCCTAACTCAGGAAACGCAGGATTAACAATCAACCAACTTATTTTTAATACGACCTACCTGGTTGGATTGAAAGCCTCCAGCACATATAAGGAACTTTCTCAAAAAGCGACAGAACAAACTAAGATTGAGGTTATCGAATTTGTATCAAAGGCCTACTATGCTGTGCTGATCAGCAATGAACAGATAACGTTATTTGATAATAACATTGCCCGGGTTGATTCGTTACTTAGAACCACTAAAGCGCTTAACCAGAATGGGTTTGCAGAGGGAATTGATGTGGACAGAACCCAGGTTACACTGAACAATCTCAAATCGGAGCGACTGAATTTTATTAATAATCAAGCGCTGGCCCTCTCCCTGCTTAAATTCCAAATGAATTACCCAATGGATCAACCACTCGTAGTTACCGGTTCTATAGGTGATTTAAAAGTAAATGAAAATTTGTTTAACGAATACCAGGACGGATGGGACTACAAGAATCTCATAGGATATAAAATGTTGGAAACACAACGAAAGCTGCAGGAGTTGGACATTAAAGCCAAGCAATCGGTGCTCTTGCCCAACTTAACCGGCTTTGCTAATCTTGGCTACTCTACAATGTCTCCTAGTTTTGGGGGCATTTTTAAAACGGAATCATCTGTTGAGAAAACAGATTTCTATGGCCCGGATAGTTGGTATCCAAATTCGAGTTTAGGCTTATCTCTTAACATTCCGATTTTCAGTGGCATGCAACTTTTTCAACGCACGCAGCAGTCAAAATTGGCGTTGCAAAAAATTGAAAATAATTTTATTTCCTTCAAAGAAGGAGTTGATCTGAGCATACGACAAAATACCATAACCTTTCAGAATGCGCTGGAGACAGTGAAGTCTCAGCAAGAAAATATGACATTGGCCGATAAAGTGGCGAGAATAACCAAGATCAAGTATGAGCAAGGCGTAGGATCGAATATTGAAGTGACCGATGCTGAAAATTCGTTACGCCAGGCACAGGTAAATTATTACAGGGCACTCTACGATGCCATCCTTTCAAAAATAGATTTGGATAGGGCTTATGGTAAAATAGATCCATCCACATATACAACAACCAAATAATTAATTAACCCAATGAAAAGAAAAATATTTATGAAATCAAGATTGTATATTCAGTTAGCAACATTAGCAATTGTACTACTGGTAGCGGCATGCGGAGCACCCGAAGAAAAAAGTGAGAAACAAAAAAAACTGGAAAGTTTGAAAGTTGAACAAGCCAGCCTCACAAAGCAAATAAAAGAGCTTGAAGCAGAGTTGGCAAAAGAAAACCCTGCCCCGGCAGCCGGTAAATCGAAAGATGTGGCGGTTACGGAATTAACTCCCCATAAGTTTGATCATTACGTTCAAACCCAGGGAAAAGTAGAAGCAGATGATAATATCCAGGTTAGTTCCAAAACAATGGGAGTTGTTAGTATGGTGTATGTTCATGAAGGGCAACTTGTTTCAAAAGGCCAATTGATGGCGCAAATTGATAATGCTTTGGTTGAACATAACATTGCTTCCATGAGATCGCAATTGGAATTAGCATCGAGTGTTTATGAGCGCCAAAAAAACTTGTGGGATCAAAAAATAGGAACGGAAGTGCAATACCTGCAAGCGAAGACAAGCAAGGAGGGTTTGGAGAAACAGTTGGCCTCCCTCCAGGAACAAAATGAAATGACCAGAATTAAAGCTCCTATTGACGGTACTATTGATGAGGTGTTCGCGAAAACCGGAGAAAATCTATCACCGGGTATGCCTGCTTTCCGCGTGGTGAATACTTCCAACCTAAAACTATCCGCCAGTGTTTCTGAAGCCTATGTAACGAATGTGAAAACCGGTAACAAAGTATTGATCAACATTCCGGAGCTGAACCAGGAGATCGAAGCGCGTGTAACATTTGTAGGGAGAACCATTGACGCACTCTCCCGCACTTTTGTTGTTGAGATCAAACTTCCATCAAAAGCAGACCTTCGCCCCAATATGACTGGTATTATTAAAGTGGTGTACAACACAGAACCCAGTGCTATTACTGTTCCGATTAATATCGTTCAAAATATTAATGGTGAGAAGGTAGTGTATACCGCTGAGACCGATGGCAAGCAAACTATTGCCCGTAAAAAAATAGTAACCGTGGGTGGAGTGTTTGATGGAGCTGCCCAGGTAAGTGGCCTGAAAGCCGGTGAAAAGGTAATTACGTTTGGTTATCAGGGATTAAGTGATGGTGAAGCCGTTAAAATCTAAATAGTCAAGACGTATGCAAGACATCGAAAAAGAATTCAAACCCACCAGTTGGGCTATCGATAATAAAGTTGCCATTTATGTTGCTACCGTAATTATCTCGCTCGCGGGAATTATTACCTACAACAGCCTGCCAAAGGAAAGTTTTCCGGAAGTGGTTTTTCCGCAGATTTATGTTTCAACACCATATCCTGGCGCTTCCCCGAAGGACATCGAGAATCTTATCACCAAGCAATTGGAGAAACAGATGAAGTCCATCTCCGGGGTAAAGAAGATTACCAGTAATTCCGTTCAGAATTTCTCGAATGTGATCATCGAATTTAGAACGGATGTTTCTATTCCGGATGCCAAACGAGAAGTGAAAGATGCAGTTGATCGGGCCAAACCTGACTTGCCAACCGACTTGCCGGATGATCCGCAAGTAATTGATATTGACATTTCAGAGTTCCCAATCATGTTCATCAATCTTTCGGGCGATTACGATCTTCAAACTTTGAAGCGCTATGCCGAGTTGATGCAAGACCGCGTTGAGTCACTGAAAGAGATACGCAGGGCTGATATTGTTGGTGCCCTCGACAGGGAAATACAAATCAACGTTGATTTATATAAGACCTCACTGGCCGGGGTAAGCCTGAACGATATTTTCGGTGCCATTTCTGCTGAGAACGTAATTGTACCGGGTGGCCAGATTTCGGTTGGTGGAATGAAGCGCTCTCTAAGCGTAAGCGGTGAGTATGCAAATTCAGAGGAAATCGCCAATACCGTTATTGGATCAATTCGCGGGGCTAAAGTTTATTTGAAGGATGTGGCCGATGTGGTTGATACAAATAAAGAGCAAGAGAGCTTTGCCCGCCTTGACAAAAAGAATGTGGTAACGCTGAACATTGTGAAGCGAAGTGGTGAAAACCTTATTCTTGCCTCAGACGGAATCAACGAAATAATAAAAGATTATAAGGAGAATATATTGCCCCCGGGCATGGATGTGACCATAACGGCCGATCAGTCTGATAACACCCGGGTAACCCTTCATGATCTCATCAATACGATCATCATTGGGTTTATTTTAGTAACCATCATCTTGATGTTTTTCATGGGCGCAACTAACGCCATTTTTGTTGGTCTTTCCGTTCCGCTCTCCAGCTTCATCACGTTTCTTATTTTTCCAAGTATCGGGTTCACGTTGAACATGATGACGTTGTTCTCGTTTTTGCTGGCGCTTGGCATTGTTGTGGATGATGCTATTGTGGTGATTGAAAATACTCACCGTGTTTTTGCCAACGGAAAAGTGCCTATAAAGAAAGCAGCAAAAATAGCAGCAGGAGAAGTGTTCTTGCCGGTTTTTTCCGGAACTATGGTAGTGTTGGCCCCTTTTGTGCCGCTCGCATTCTGGCCCGGTGTTATTGGCAAGTTCATGATGTTCCTTCCCATTACGCTCATCATTGCCTTGTTGGCTTCGTTATTTGTGGCCTACATTATTAATCCTGTGTTTGCAACGCAGTTCATGAAACCACACAGTGCTGGTGAGGAAGAGAATCAATCGAAGTTTACAAAAGGATTTAAAATATCGGCCATTGTATTTGCCTCCTTTGCACTAATGTCTTACATAGTAGGGGCATTTGGATTAGGCAACCTGGCCGTCCTGCTTTTTGCGCTGTATGCCCTCCATCACTTTTATATTTATAAAGTTATTGAGCGGTTTCAAACGAGCGCATGGCCTTCTGTACAACGCAGCTACAAGAATTTTATCCAGTGGTGCTTGTATCGCTATCGCCCCCTCGGGATTATTGCTGGCGTTTTTGCTCTCTTTATTTTTTCTATTTGGTTCACAGGAGTTCGCAAACCTCCGGTAGTATTTTTTCCGAATGGAGAACCCAATTTTATCTATACGTATATCCGTATGCCGATTGGCACAGACCAACGAGTTACTGATTCGGTAACCAGCTTGGTTGAAGATCGAATTATGACGGTGCTGGGAAAGAACAATCCTATTGTTGAATCTGTAATTTCTAACGTAGCCATTGGTGCAAGCGAAGACCCTACTCAGTCAGGCGTGAGTCCGCACTTAGGCAAGGTTGGTGTCGGTTTTGTTAAGTTCGCACAACGTAATGGTCAATCCACAGCTGTATATATGGACAGCATCCGGAGTGCAGTGAAAGGAGTTCAAGGTGCAGAAATCTCGGTTAATCAGGAACAAGGTGGTCCGCCTACAGGATTACCGATCAGTATTCAAATTGCTGCCGATGATTTTGATTTACTGGTGAGCACTTCAACCCGGGTGAAACGCTATCTCGATTCGCTTCAGATACCTGGAGTGGAGGAACTTAAGTCGGATTTTCAGAGCGATAAGCCGGAGGTTGTTATAACTATCGATCGCGAGAAAGCAAATCGCGAAGGAATTTCCACGCAGGAAATAGGACGGGCCTTTGGTACCGCTGTTTTTGGTGCAGAAGTATCACGCTTCCGCGATGAAAACGATGACTATCCGATTCAACTACGGATCAAAGAAAGTCAGCGCAATGATCTGAATATTTTAATGAATATGCCTATCACCTTTAGGGATATGGGCATGGGTGGCCAGGTGAGGCAGGTTCCGATCTCGGCTATAGCCAAAGTAGAATATTCCAATAGTTATGCGGGCATTAAACGCATTGATCAGAAGCGTGTTGTAATCCTTTCTTCCAACGTGTTGGGTGGGTTCAACGAAAATGAAGTAGTAGCCGATATTAAATCGAGCATGGCGTCTTTCCCTATTCCCGATGGTGCCACTATTGATATGACTGGCGCCCAGGAAGAGCAAGCCGAAACCATGTCTTTCCTATTGGTTGCTTTTGGATTGGCCATTGGCCTGATCATTATGATTTTGGTTTTACAATTCAATTCCATCAGCAAGCCAATAATTATTCTATCTGAAATTATTTTCAGTATCATAGGTGTGCTTATCGGTTTCTCCATTTTTAAAATGGAAATCTCGATTGTAATGACTGGCATTGGCATTATGGCTCTTGCCGGATTGGTTGTTCGAAATGGAATTCTGTTAGTTGAGTTTACTGATTTACTTCAATCGCAGGGTGTTCCTTTAAAAGAAGCCATTGCGGAAGCAGCTAAAACCAGGATGACTCCTGTAATGTTAACTACGATTGCTGCTACCATCGGGCTTATTCCTCTTGGCGTTGGCCTTAACATTGACTTCGTTACCTTATTCACCGAACTGAATCCTCATATTTATTTTGGTGGAGATAATGTGGCCTTCTGGGGACCACTTTCCTGGACGATGATCTTCGGATTGTTGTTCGGTACCTTTTTGACTTTGGTACTTGTTCCGGTAATGTATTTGCTGGTTTATAAACTGAAGGAAAAATTATTCAAGTCGAAGCCGGAGGCGACTCTCCAGCCGGCCCTCACAAAGGCCTGATAATAATTTAGTTTCAAAACGAAAAGGCTTAAGACTAAATGCTTAGGCCTTTTCGTCTTATATAGTATGTTAAAATATCGCTTAATGATTGCTCTTGTTTTTGCCCTAATTTTTCTGATCATTGACTACTACTTTTTTCAAGGCATAGTTAATGTTACCAAAAACTGGACGCCCGGCTGGAGAAGTGCCGCACGATATACTTTTTGGATTCCTACAATACTTAGCATGGCGGCCATGGCTTGGTGGATTTTCGATAATCCTTATCGGTACAGTGCCAATTTTCGCAATTGGGTCATCACCGGCCTGTTCGCAACCTATTTTTCAAAAATATTTGGTGTAGTAGTTTTATTGATTGATGACGGCCAGCGGCTGGTGAAATGGGTTGTACAATATTTTAACAGAGGTTCCGATGGGAACTTACCTGGAGAAGCTATTACGCGCTCAGAGTTTCTGTCAAAGGCGGCATTGGTGGCATCCAGCATTCCCATGGGTGCGTTTGCCTATGGAATAATTTCCGGTGCGCACGATTATCGGATAAGACGCGTGAAAATTTCCCTTGCCAATTTGCCAAAAGCATTCGATGGATTTCGCATAGCCCAGCTTTCCGATATTCATTCCGGTAGTTTTTGGAACAAAACGGCCGTTGTTGGTGGGGTGGAGATGCTGCTCAACGAAAAACCGGACATGATTGCTTTCACAGGCGATTTAGTCAACAATCAAACTGATGAAGTTAAGAACTACGTAAATGTTTTTGACAAACTCAAAGCACCATTCGGTGTATTCTCTATTACGGGCAACCACGATTATGGCGACTATAGAGAGTGGAACACAAAAGCTGAGAAACAACAAAATTTTGCCGATTTAGTTAACGTGCACAAGCAAATGGGCTTTGATATTTTAATGAATGAAAATCGGAAAATCACAGCTGATGGTGAAAGCATTTCGGTGATTGGAATTGAGAATTGGGGTAAGGGAAGATTTTCAAAGTATGGAAAACTAAAGAATGCTTATGCGGGATCTGAAGAGACACCGGTGAAAATATTATTATCTCACGATCCCAGCCATTGGGATGAAGAAGTTCGTCCCGGTTTTCCTGATATTGATTTAGCTCTGGCCGGCCATACACATGGTTTTCAATTTGGTGTGGAGATTGGTGGTTTTAAATGGAGCCCATCGCAATATGTTTATAAACAATGGGCCGGGCTTTATCATGAAGGGAATCAAATGCTCTATGTGAACAGAGGCTTTGGTTATCTTGGCTACCCGGGAAGGGTGGGGATTCCCCCGGAGATTACCATATTGGAATTGAAAAGAGCTTAATTATACAGCACCAACGATGGTGGCTTCACAAACGAGGCAGAATTTTTTACCCGGAGGTTTTGCTTGAAGCCAAAGGAAACCTTGCTGTCGCCCGATCCATCTTTAGGTATATAAGTAAACTTCATTTCCATTGTTCCAAAGATCAAATTTTCATTCCGTGTTCTTAGCCCTGCGCTGAGGCCCAAAAATGAATCATGTCTCGGAATACAGTTAGTGCAATTAACGGTAACAACATCTACGGCAGTAAAGGGCGCAAATCTAAATCCCCAAATCGACCAGGGCGTAAACAACACTGATTCAGCATGCAACGCAAGCCTTACATCCGCATCTAAACTATCTATTCGGAATCCTGGTATCTGATTTTTTCCTACGCTTAACCAGTCATTAATGGTTCGGTTGAACATCTGTGTATAAGTGGCCGATATATAATTACGCGATTTGTAGCGATTCAAATTCAGCAACCGGGTGAAATAGGAAACGCCACCCTGTATAACAAAATCCTCGAGCTTTTTATTACGCATATAGGTGCCTGTTTGAAACTGAAAGCGATAAAAACTTCCTTTCCGGCTGGCTTCCGCGTAATCGAATTTTATTGCGGCATACGGTCTTCCTAATTTCAGTTGCCTGATATGTCCACCGGTAACACCAAAGGAGATACCATTCGGAATATCTTCTGTTCTTCCGAAGCCAAAGATGTAGCGGGTCTTGTAAAAGTCTTTCCGGTAAAAGGTAAATTCAGAAAGATATCCTTCAGAATTATTATAGACTTTATCCACTTTATATTCAGGTTGCTCTGGCTGGTCAATAAAATTTCCGTTGAGATAGCGAACGGCCAGGAAATGACGGTTGCGGTTTGTTATGGCTTTATGAATACCAAAATTGTAGCCCAGCCAGGTATCGAAAATATCATAGCGGTATTTGAGAAAATTTGAATCGGGCTTTTGATAAACATTCTTGGACCAGTTCCGGCTTAGTTCCAAACCTCCGGCCATTCGGGTGTAGGGAGAAACCAGCGGCCGGCTTAACCGGCCCAAAAATGCAAACTCCTTTTCACGGCCATAGCTTCGCCCGTCATTTAGTTGATTGTATTCTAATTCCAGGTTCGTGAGACTTCCCAAGAGACTGCTCTTTCTATACAAGAATGAATAGCCGGCTTTGGGTTCCCGTTCAAAATCATAGAGTGTAGTAACTTCCAATCGTTGCCCACCGCCATTCAGGTTGGCATCAAAAATTGTAAATTCTGTGGCGGTTGGAATGGTGCCGCCAACTGTGCCGCCCAAGCTAAAAACATCGCGAGTAATTACTGTCAAGTCAACTGAATCGGTCCCCTCCACCGGGGTAACAACGATCCGGCAATCCAGAATAAAATCTTTATCCCTTAGAAATCGCTCGTTATCGGCAAGCTTGTATGGATTCAGCGGTTTGTTTCGGCCAACAAAAAGATGTTGCTGAATAATTTTTTCCCGTGTGTTAACGTGGAGAAAATTGGCCACTTTGGTAACTGTCTTCTGTACTTTTTTAGCGCTGTCGTAAATGGACTTCTCAAATCCAATCTTTTCAATGTAAATGTTCCTGATACTTTTACCGGAGTATTCGAGGTAAGGGTTAATGCTCTCCTCATTTTCAACGGTGTCTTTTGGGCTGGTCGAAATAAACCTCATGCCTTCCCGAAAGGCTTTTTTCATTATCGATTTTTTCTCGACAGAATCCTTTGTTACCTGGGCATGCACACTAATAGTTAAGAAGAAAAGTGTGGAAAAAAGTTTGATCCGAACAGGTATTGAGGGCATTATAATCTTCAAATAAATGAGCATTCAATTTGAATGATGGTTATAGAACCGAACCCAAGTTATTGATAAATTTTGTTTCTTAGGGAATCGAAACCTCCGGATCTTTAATGCAACTTAAGCGACTTACCATTAACACCGCTTCCCCCAAACTGCCTAAGGCTAAGGTGCTTATTATTTATACAGGCGGCACGTTTGGAATGGGGAAGGATAAATCTGGTGCCCTCGTTCCTTTCGATTTCTCTTTGATTCTAGAGTATCTGCCAGTTCTCCGAAGTTTATCGCTCGAGCTTTCGGTAATATCCTTCGCCCATCCAATAGACTCCGCAAACATTCAACCTGACCATTGGCGTATTATTGGGAAAATAATTTTCGATAACTACAATGCTCAAGATGGCTTTGTTGTATTGCATGGCACAGACACGATGGCCTATACTGCTTCGGCATTAAGTTTTATGCTGCAAGGGCTAAGTAAGCCAATAATTTTTACAGGCGCTCAATTACCAATTGCTGAACCGCGGAGCGATGCCCGGGAAAATCTGGTTACGGCTTTGGAAATCGCTGCGGCCAAAGTTGATGGTAAGGCCATTGTCCCGGAGGTGTGCATTTATTTCGGATCTGAACTGTTGCGCGGCTGCCGCGCAAAGAAAACCGAGAGCCGCCACTTTGATGCTTTTCAATCAGAGAATTATCCGTTGCTCGCTGAAACTGGTGTTGTGATCGAATATAATTTCGGTGCCATTCATAAAGCAGAGAGCGATTCTACTTTACGATTATTAGAAAAGTTCGATTGCAATGTTGCGATACTAAAGTTACATCCAGGTATTAACCGCCAGGTAGTTGAACAGATTGTAAACACCCCTGGAATAAATGGTTTGGTTTTGGAAACATTTGGCTCGGGGAATTCTCCAACCTATGATTGGTTAGTATCCTCATTGCGAAAAGCAATCGAACGGGGAGTATTAATAATGAATGTATCGCAATGTCCGGGTGGTATGGTAGAGCAGGGGAAATATGAAACCAGTCGTTTTTTAAATGAAATCGGTGTGATCAGTGGACGTGACATGACTACTGAAGCGGCCATTACCAAGTTGATGCTGGGCCTTGGTGAGTTTAACGGACACCATGTTATTGATTTTATGAAGAAATCTGTGGTTGGAGAGATGAGTTAAGGTAACAATGAATTCTTCCTTCAATAAATAAACGACTTACGTATTTTTGAAAGGATAAGGGTCGTTAAAAATCCAACCTTAGGTTAAAGTTATACCGAACAATGGCGGAGAGGGAGGGATTCGAACCCTCGTTACCTTGCGGTAAACACGCTTTCCAAGCGTGCTCGATCGGCCACTCTGACACCTCTCCTAAAAAAGCGCACAAAGAAATAGATAAATATTAAATCTTCAAGATTTGAATATTTTCGCGATCTCCGGATAGGGGATTTTACCAGTTTTATGTAAGAAAAAATAGAGTTTTGTGACTTTTTGAGCGAATCGGAATTTATAAAGCCAAAAGCCGGTAACTTTCTTCAATCGTTCATGGAAAAAAATTCCAATTATTATTTAGAAATCAACAAAACGGTTAATTTTGGCGACTTCTCAAAGTATAATAAACCTTAAACCATGAAAAAAACAGTTACCATTTTTGCCCTTGCCGGAATGCTGCTGATCAGCTTATCAGGCGTAGTATTTGGCCAGTCTGATTCTACAGCTCAGGCATCTCCTGAAGCCACCGTTGCACCAACCGATGACGCTGAAGCAGCTGCGGGAGAGGAAGAACAATCTTTTCACCAATTAATTAAAGACAAATTTATTGAGGGTGGTGTGCCCTTTATGTGGCCTATTTTAATATGTATGATCCTCGGCTTGGCCGTATCTATTGAAAGGATTATTACGCTGAATATGGCTACCACAAATACAAAAAAATTATTGACTCAAATCGAAGATGCTTTGGGCAACGGAGGTGTTGAAGCAGCCAAAGAGGTAACTAAAAATACCCGTGGTCCTGTTGCTTCAATCTTTATGCAAGGTCTTATGCGTATGTCTGAAGGCATTGATATGGTTGAAAAATCTATCGTTTCCTATGGCGGGGTTGAAATGGGCAAGTTAGAGCGCGGTTTAATTTGGATTTCCCTCTTTATTTCACTCGGGCCTATGCTTGGGTTCTTTGGAACGGTTGTGGGCATGGTGCAGGCTTTCGATGCTATCGAGGCTGCTGGTGATATTTCTCCACAAGTTGTGGCCGGTGGTATGAAAGTGGCCCTTATTACTACGGTAGGTGGTCTTATCGTGGGTCTGGTGCTGCAGGTTATTTATAACTACCTCGTTTCTAAAATTGATGGTTTGGTAAACGCTATGGAAGATGCTTCCATCTCTTTAGTGGATATCCTGGTGAAACATAAAATTACCAAGTAATATGGATCCTAAGTGTGTTGAATTTGGCGAGTCAGCTTTAAGCTGTGCTGCGATCTCCTGGGGATTGTACCTGGGTTATTTTGTGCTGGCAATCGCTGTAATTGCCACTATTGTGCTTCCCTTGATGAATACCATT
>Ga0315912_10001775_pt1 | contig 24922 bp, 23 predicted proteins | sample VfabasoilMG_FD_204469 | JGI IMG/M metagenome (GOLD analysis project Ga0315912, IMG submission 204469) | Garden soil microbial communities collected in Santa Monica, California, United States - V. faba soil | ecosystem: Environmental > Terrestrial > Soil > Garden | place: USA: California... | reverse complement strand
GGCTTTGGCCGCAGCCCCGCGCCTATCACGGAACGAACTTCCGACTTGAGGCACTAGTGCACCCGGTCGAACGGGTCCTCGTGCCATCGGGACTTCGACTGGCCCCGCTACGGCCGGTCCGTTCGGCCCGACATGATTCGGGCCTCAGGCTGCGCCAAACAAGAGATCCGCCCCGGTCGCGATCGCTGATGGGGGTGGCGGCGGGTCACAGGACCGTGACCGGGGCGGATGGTTGTCGACTCCCGACCTCTCGCTTCATGCGTGATTCGTGAGTCAGCAACTGCTCCCCGATATGCGAGGACCGGGCCAACCCGACGAACCTTTCGCGGTCGCCGAATGCTTCGATGACCGGACTCATTCGAAGCACAAAAGCTGCACTCGGACACGCTCCGAGTTCGCAACGACTGCAAATGGAGCCAGCGAGGAGTTGCCGCGTACACGTGTGCGGTTCCGCAGTCGCGAGATCGGAGAACACCCCTCATCCGGCGAGTGGACCCAGACGACACCGCGTCCTCGGGCATGGGCGAGGATTTGGCTCCGATCCTCGGTTCCGACGATGGCCGCAGGCAACGCCCCCCGTTTTTGCTTTCCGTCGATGTGGGGGCCGCCCTACACTGTCTCTTCATGCGCTCTCCCTTGCTGCAGCCGAGCGACCTGCAACCCGTCTCCACTTTGCTGCCGCCGTGCCCCGTATTGCTGATGGGGGCCGGCCCAGTGCCGATCAGCCGCCAAGTCTCCGATGCCAATCGTGTGGTGATCAACCATTTGGGCGATGCGATGGAGCGCGTCGTCGACTCGGTCAAACGGCTGTCCGCGTATGCGTTCCAGACCGATTCGGCACGGGTGCTCGGTGTCGCCGGACCGTCGTCCGCGGGCATGGAGATGATGGTGACGAACCTCTGCTGGCCCGGTCGACGCGTCCTCTGTCTCGTGAGCGGCGTGTTTGGGGCTCGTTTTGCCGAAATGGCGCAGGGCATCGGCGCAGAGGTGAGCGTGGTCGAGGGGCACCATGGGGGCCCCGTGACCACCGAACAGCTCCGCAGTGAGCTGCGTCGCGGTTCGTACGATGTCGTCACGATGGTTCAGGGGGAGACGAGCACTGGCACGTTCACGACGGAGCTGCCGGAGCTTTGTGCCCTGGCCTCGCAGCATGGGGCGCTCACCATCGTCGATGCGGTGGTCACCCTGACGACGACCCCCTTTTTCATGGATGACTGGGGCGTGGATGCGGTCGTCACGGGCGGACAGAAGGGTCTTGGATGCATTCCCGGGATCTCGCTCTGTGCGGTCTCGCGGCGCGGTTGGGACACGATCGAGAGCCGTCCTGGCCGAAGACCCCATTGGTGTCTCGATGCGATCCGAGCGGAGCGTTTCTGGGGACAGCATCGTTACCACTACACGGCTCCAGTCCCGGGTGTGCTCGCGTTGCGCGAAGCGTTGCGGCTCGTGACCGAAGAGACGCTCGAGGCTCGATTCGAGCGCCACCGGATCAGCACGGCCGCGCTACAGGCGGGCCTCGAAGCCATGGGGCTTACCCTCGCCGTCGCTCCGCCGATCCGCCTCGGATCCGTGGTCGCCATCGAGGTGCCGCCCGGGATCGACGGTCGTCGCGTACGGTCGCACATGGTTCAAGAGTTCGGCGTCGAGATTTCGGGCGGTTTTGGTCGCGAGTTGTTTCGGATCGGTCAAATGGGCGAGCAGTGCCGCCCGATGCACACGATGGCCGCTCTACACGCCCTCGGCACGAGCCTGCGGGTCGCCGGCTTCCCAGCGGATGTCGCTTCGGGCATGGCGAGCTTCGAGGCGATGCTCGCTCGGCTTCACGGACACGCGTCGGTCTCGACGTGACCCTCCTCGGGTCCAGCTCCGCGAGAACGGAGTGTCCCATCGATGTACTCGGGTTGGTGGTGAGCCAACGGACGATGAGTCCAGGGCGTCGTATACACCACCAAACGAGCTCCAAATGGCGCGCTATAGCGAATCATGAGATGGGGAACGTAAATTCTAATCCGCTCCTTGGGGTTCGCGTCCCCCACCCAGGGCCATGGTGACCACCGTCCATCGTTGGGTGTTTTCGTCGCTCGTGTTCGCGCTTTCGGGCTGCTACTCCGGCGTCGAATTTTTCGTCGTTGGCAGCTCGGGAGAGAGCGACGACGGTGAAGCCCCCGAGACTGGCGACGAGGAAGGGCAGCCGATGAGCGGCGAAGCCCCGATGGCGACGACCGCTGTGACGACGGCCGACGTTCCCGGAACGACCGGAGCGGTTCCGATGGATCCGCCCGACGTCGCCGATGTCGAGCCCCCCGTCATGCGTCACGGTGCGTTGCGCGTGGAAGGAACCCGCCTGGTGGATGAGAGTGGCACGGCGGTGCAGCTCAAGGGCCCGAGCTCGATGTGGCTCAACTGGGAGACCAGCGGATTCGCCTTCGACGAGCCTGGGGTGCGGTTTTTACGGAACGATTGGAAGGCGACCGTGATCCGGGCGGCAATGGGAGTCGAGCCGGACGGCGCCTACCTCTCCGATCCCAATCGGGCGGGCGGAGACGTTCGTCGCGTCATCGATACGGCCGTGGACCTCGGGCTCTACGTGATCGTCGACTGGCACGACCACACGGCGGAAACCCACCAAGCGGACGCGATCGAGTTCTTTTCCGCGATCGCAGAGGAATACGGCGATCTGCCCAATGTGATCTACGAGGTCTACAACGAACCGCTGGAAGTGGACTGGGGAACGACGCTCAAGCCCTACCACGAAGCCCTCGTGGCGGCGATCCGCAGCGTCGATCCCGACAACGTCATCATCTTGGGTACCCCGACGTGGTCGCAACGAGTCGATGAGGCTGCGGCCGATCCCGTGGCCGGTGACAACCTGATGTACACGCTGCATTTCTACGCGTGCACGCATCAGCAATCGTTGCGGGATACCGCGAGCGGAGCGGTGGCAGCGGGGCTGCCCCTGTTCGTCACGGAGTGGGGAGCGACCCATGCCGACGGTGGGACCCCGGCCAATCCGGACCTGTGCGTCGACGAGGCCACACGGTGGCACGATTGGATGAACGAGAACGAGATCAGCTGGACCGCTTGGAAACTCGACGATTGCGAGGATCGGACCTGCTATTTCCTGCCCGGCACGGCACCGAGCGGGGTGGTGAATGAGGCCAACCTCAACGGCCATGCGTCGTTCGTCCGCGAGCAGATGCGCGAGTAGTGAAACTCTGGGCCATCAGCGATCTCCACGTCCGCGCACCGAAGAACCGCAGCTTCGTCGAGGGGATCTCGCCGAGGCGAGACGACTGGCTCATCCTCGGCGGAGACCTTGGCGAAAGCGAAGCGGATCTCTGTTTCGTCCTCGATACGCTTGGACCCCGGTTTGCCCAGCTCATCTGGATCCCCGGCAATCATGAGCTCTGGACCTTGCCCCACGAGTTCGCTGCGGGAGGCCTCCGCGGGGTGGCGAAATACGATCGGTTCGTCGAACTTTGCCGAGACCGGCACGTGCTGACCCCCGAAGATCCCTACGTGACCTGGCCTGGCGAAGGCCCCCGAATCGTACTCGCACCGCTATTCCTCCTCTACGACTATTCGTTTCGACCCGCGCACATTCGCCAAGAAGATGCGGTCGCGTGGGCGATGCAAGGCGGCACATTGTGTCGAGACGAGGACCTCTTGCATTCGCAACCATATCCAACGCGCAATGCTTGGTGTGTCGCGCGATGCGAACAATCGTTTGCACGTCTTTCACAGATCTCGAGCGACGCGAAAACAGTCCTCATCAACCATTATCCACTTCGGCAAGAACATGCGGTCTTGCCCTTCGTTCCCCGTTTCACCCCGTGGTGCGGCACCACCCGAACGCACGATTGGCATTTGCGCTTTCGTGCGCATGCCGTCGTCTTCGGACATCTGCACATTCCGCGAACCCTCTGGCTCGACGGCGTGCGCTTCGACGAGGTCTCGCTCGGGTATCCCGGTCAATGGAATGGGGATCCGTCCAACTACGTGCGACAGATCTTGCCACGGCTTCCGTGAGCCCCGCGGCTTGGCGCCCGTGTCGTAGGGTCGCGAGGAACCAGAAGAAACAACTTGCAACACCGAGTAGCATCGGGGACGCTCGGTGAATGTCACGCCGGATCGTTCTCGCGGCCGTCCTTGCGTTGATCGGGTGCCAAAGTAAGCCACCCCCCTCGGTGAGTCTCGTCGTTTACGGTGCAGCGAGCTTGACCGAGTCACTCACGGAGGTCAGCGAGGCCTGGAGCGCCCAAGGTCGACCCGCGGTGACGCTTTCGTTCGGGTCGAGCTCGCAACTCGCCCGCCAGATTCGAGCAGGGGCACCGGCCGATGTCTTTGCTTCGGCGGATGTCGAATGGATGCAGACGTTGGAGGGCGCGGGGGCGTTGCGGCCGAACACCCGCCATGATCTGCTCGGCAACAAGCTCGTGGTCGTCGTTCCGAAGACCGCCACGTTCGTACCGCGCGCTTTGGCCGAGCTCGAGGACCCGAGCGTTCGCAAGATCGCGCTCGCAGGCGAGCAAGTCCCCGCGGGCCGCTATGCGGACGCCGTCATCGAGCAGGTGGGTCGCACCACTGCGTTGGCGCCCAAAGTGACCCGGGGTGAAAGCGTCCGCACCGTGCTGCACTGGGTTGCGGACGGAGAACTCGACGCGGGTTTCGTCTATGCCACGGACGCTCGCACGGAGGACAAGGTGAGCGTGGCCTTCGAGATCCCCGCAGAGCTCCAGCCGGACATCGTGTATCCGTTTGCCGTGCTCGCCGGTAGCCAGCAGCCAGTGGAGGCCGAGGGCTTCATTGCGTTCTGCTCGAGTCCTACGGGGCGGGCCATCTTCGAGCGGGCGGGATTTTCGATGCTGCCTCCATGACCATCGTTCATCCTGCCTCGGCGATCCTCCTTTCACTGCAGGTGGCGACCGTGGCGACGCTCGGTAGCCTGCCGGTCGCGGTGGGCCTCGGCTATACGCTTGCCCGCCGAGACTTCTTGGGCAAGGTGTGGATCGAGGCCATCGTGCTGTTGCCGCTCGTCCTGCCCCCGGTCGTGACCGGATTGTTGTTGCTTCGCATGTTCGGTCGCCGCTCGGCGGTGGGGGCCTGGTTCGCGCGCATGGGAATGCCGCTCTCCTTTTCCACGGCCGCGGTGGTGCTCGCGGCCGCCGTCGTCGGTTTCCCGCTGCTCGTCCGCGCGACCCGGACCGCATTCGAATCGGTCGATGTTCGTTACGAACACCTCTCGCGCAGCCTCGGTTTGTCCGCATGGCCGACCTTCCTGCGGGTCACGTTGCCGCTCGCGGCTCCCGGTATCATTGCTGGAACCGTGCTGGCGTTCACGCGTGCCCTTGGCGAGTTCGGTGCGACGGTCGTGCTCGCGGGCAATGTCGAAGGTCAGACCCGAACGATCGCGCTTGCGGTGTATGCATTGCTCGAAACACCCAAGCAGCAACCGGCGATGACCCCATTGCTGGTCGCGAGCATCGGATTGTCATTTGCCGCCGTCGTTCTGCACGAGGCGTTGTTGCGTCGACTTCGTGCTCGCCTCGAGCTCCACCGTGGCTGAGCCGAGGTTCGATCTCGAGGTCCGCGTCCGCGTGGGCGATCGCGATCTCCCGTTGCGTCTGCGAACGGAAGCCCAGCGGATCGCCATCGTCGGCCCTTCGGGCGCGGGCAAGAGCACCCTCTTGCGGGTGTTTGCGGGGGTTCAGCCGGGCGTGGTGGGCCGGTGCCTATTTGCGGGACAGAGCTGGCTCGACACCGCTCGGCGTCGGTTCGTCGCCCCCGAGCATCGTCAGGTCGGATGGGTCCCCCAAGAGGCCCTGCTGTTCCCGCACGTCGATGTGCGTCGCAACTTGCTCTGGGGCTCCCCAAACGAGGATCGTTTGTCCGAGATCGCCGCTCGGCTCGACATCGAAGCACTGCTCCTGCGCCGCCCGCGACACCTCTCGGGCGGCGAGCGTCAGCGCGTCGCCCTCGGTCGAGCCTTGCTCGCGCGACCGCGACTGCTCCTGCTCGATGAGCCGTTCGCCCCATTGGATCCCGCGTTGCGCACGGACGTCGCTCGAACGGTCTTGGCCGAGTGCGAGCGGGATAACGTCGCCCTCATCCTCGTCGTCCACGATCTCGATCGGGTTTCGCCGCTCGTCGAAGCGACCTTCACGTTGACCGAGCGGGGCCTCGTCCAAACCTCACCGGACTCAGGGTTCGGCGGCGAGGCGTGAGTGGTGACGTCCGTAGCCGAAATAGATCACGAGGCCGATTGCCATCCAGATCGCCAACCGGGCCCATGTGGCGATGCCGAGCCCAAACATGAGGTAGCCGCAGGAGCCGATCCCGAGGAGCGGTACCCACGGCACGAACGGGGTCTGGAACGACCGTGGGATATCGGCGGCATTCTTGCGGAGCACGAGCACCCCCGCGCAGACGATCACGAACGCGAACAGTGTGCCGATCGAAACCAGCTCGCCGAGCAATCCGATCGGGAACAACCCCGCGATGACGCACGCGACCCCACCGGTCACCAGGGTGGCGAAGTGCGGGGTCTGAAACCGTGGATGGACTTGGCCGAACCGCGACGGCAACAAGCCATCGCGCGACATCGCATAGAAGATCCGCGATTGGCCCATCAGCATCACGAGGACGACCGAAGCGAGGCCGGCGATCGCCCCGATGTCGACGAGCACGGCCAACCAACCAAGCGCGGGAACAGCCGAGATCGCGACATCGACGGGGTGGGGTACGTCGAGCTGCTGATACGGAACGATGCCCGTCATCACGAGCGACATGAGGATGTAGAGAACCGTGCACAGGGCGAGCGACCCGAGGATCCCGATGGGCAGATCGCGTTGCGGATTCTTGGCTTCTTGGGCGGCGGTGGAGACCGCGTCGAAGCCGATGTACGCGAAGAAGATGACGCCCGCGCCCGCGGTGATGCCCCCCCAACCGAACTTGCCCGGTTCGCCCGTGGGCTCCGGAATGAACGGGGTCCAGTTGGCGACGTCGACATACTGGAACCCGAAGATGATGACGAGCAGAACCACCCCGAGTTTGACGTAGACGATCACGTTGTTCACCGCCGCCGATTCGCGGATGCCGACGATGAGCAAAGCGGTCAAGACCGCCACGAGCAGCACGGCCGGAACGTTGAGGATCGCCCCGGTCGGGACGATGCCCGCGGCCCCCTCGACGGTGAACGGGGCACGCGTGAGGGTCGTGGGTAGCACGATGCCTAAACGTGCGAGGAATGCGACGGCATAGCCCGACCAACCGACCGCGACCGTGGACGCGGCAAAGAGATATTCGAGGATGAGGTCCCAGCCGATGATCCACGCAAACAATTCGCCGAGCGTGGCGTAGCCATAGGTATAGGCACTGCCAGCGATCGGGATCATCGACGCGAACTCGGCGTAGCAAAGGCCCGCGAACAAACAGCAGAGCCCGGCCAGGATGAACGAGATCACGATCCCCGGCCCCGCATGCTGAGCGGCTGCCGTGCCGGTCAACACGAAAATGCCGGCGCCGATGATGGCACCGATGCCGAGGAGTACGAGGTTGCTGGCGCTGAGCGAGCGCCGGAGCGTCGTATGGCCCTCGGCCGAGGATTCGTCGAGCAACGTGGACAGCTGCTTGCGCGAGAGGAGACCCATCGTTGGGCGACGTTACCACGCCATGACCGCCATTCGCGCCAAGTGGATCGGGAAACCCCGCTCCCCTGGAGGTGCCCCTCCCATGTGTCGTCGAGGGGATCGCGTGTCGATCCTACGGTCGTGAGCGATTCAGCCCGCGCTGAACTTGTCCATCGCGCGCTGGATCTCCTCCGGCGTCATTTCGCGAATGAGTTTGGACAGGATCCAAAGGTGGCCAAAGGGATCGCGGATCCGACCTTCGCGGTAGCCGTAGAAATGATCGGCGACCGGAAAGATGACCTCGGCACCATGCTTCACGGCCGCCGCACAAACGGCGTCTGGATCGTCGCAGCGGAGTTGGAGGATGACGGGAGAGCCCGAAAGCTGATCGGGGCTCAGGTTTTGCCAATCCGGGGCCGCATCCGCGAGGCTGATCGTCGCGCCATCGAGGTCGAGCGCGGCGTGAACGATCTGGCCGGTCGGGGTGGCATAACGCTCGACCTCGCGAGCCCCAAACACCGCTCGATAGAATGCGATGGCTTTGGCGCCATTCTGGACGATGAGGCGTGGGGTGATCTTGGGTTGATCCATGCGAGCAACGTGACTCGGATTCCCATCGCTCGGATTGTAGAAAACGGCGCAATCTCAGGGGAGCACGACGTGGTTGATGTCACGAGCGTTCCTGGGGAGATAGCGAGCGGGCGTGGTCCCCGTGAGCGCTCGAACCTCGTGGATGAGGTGCGACTCATCGTGATACCCGCAATCCGCGGCGACATGGGCGAGGGTGGCGTGTCGTTTCGCGGCGAGCGCGTGAAGGGTCCGTTGGAGTCGCCGCACGCGGGTATACCGTTTGGGTGACAATCCGACGGCGTCGCTGAAACGCTGACGAAATCGTTTGTCGCTCCAACCGAGTTCGATCGCGACCTCGCGTACCGTTCGTCCGCGCTCGAAGGCCGCGATCGCAAATTCGATGACAGGGTTGGGCGTCAACCCCTGACGATGCTCGAGCAAGGTCGATTCCCAAACCTCGAACCGCTCATCGTCCGAGCCCGCTTCGAGCAGGCGTTCACGGAGCGACGAATGTGGCCATACGTTGGTCAAATCGGGGTGCTCCGCTGCGATTTCGTGGATCGGCATGCCTAGGAACGTTCGTGCTCCGCCAGGGCGAAACACCACCCCGGTGATGCAGCGCTGCTCGTCCGTATCGATCGCGAATGTGCTATCTCGCGGACCTGCGATCGCGGAGCCGCCCGTGCGGACCACTCGATCGAATCCATCGCCTTCCCACCGCCGCAGCTCGTCGTCATGCAGATTGACGAGGATCTGCACGCAACCGCTCGGAAGGACCTTTTCCTTCGTGGGTGGGAGCAGATCGCCTTCGAACAGCCAGAGTGCATCCACCCACGGCGCGAGGGCACCTCGTGGTCGACGCAGGGCGAGCCGCATCCGTCGAGTTTACAATGATCTATTCCGGCGAAGCCCGCACATCTGTTAGGGTCCGGCGCATGATCCAGGTCGGCGAACCCCTTCCCGATGCGACCCTCGCAGAATCCACCGAGTTCGGTGATGCCTGCCCGATCGCACCCCAAAAGCTGAGTGCCATGGCCCTGGCCAAGGGCAAGCGCATCGCGATTTTCGGCCTTCCAGGCGCGTTCACACCCACGTGCTCCGCGAAACATTTGCCGGGTTACCTCGAGCATCTCGACGCCTTGCGCGAGCACGGGGTCGACGAGGTCTGGTGCGTGTCGGTCAACGACGGTTACGTCATGGCCGTGTGGGGGCGCGAGCTGGGCGCGATCGGTAAGATCCGCATGTTGGGGGATGGCTCGGCCGAGCTGATTCGCAAGTTGGGTCTCGACACCGAGATCCCGGGGATGGGCGTGCGTGCGCGTCGCTTCTCCATGTTGGTCGAAGATGGCGTCGTGCAGCGCGTCAATGTCGAGCAACCTGGCAAGTTCGAGGTCTCGAACGCCGAAACCCTGCTCGCTCAACTCGAGTAATCGAAAGAAAGCTTGGCGGGAGCATGGCACAATCGCTCGTCGTTCATAAATACGGCGGCTCGTCCGTTGCCGACATCGACAAGATCCGTGCGGTCGCTCGTCGAGTGATCGCGACCGCCAAGACGGGGGCCAACCTCGTCGTGGTGGTCTCGGCGATGGGCAAGACGACCGACCAGTTGCTCGGGCGTGCCAAGGAGCTTTGTCCTTCGCCTTCGCGTCGTGAGCTCGACATGCTGCTTTCGTGCGGCGAACAGATCTCGATGGCTCTGCTCGCGATCGCGATCCAAGAGCTCGGGCATGACGCGATCTCGTTGACCGGGCCGCAGGCGGGGATCATCACGAACCACCGCCATTCCGGCGCGCGCATCATGGAAGTGCGGCCCCATCGCGTCGAAGATGAACTCGACGACGGTAAGATCGTGGTCGTGGCGGGCTTCCAAGGGATCTCGTACAAAGGCGAGATCACGACGCTCGGTCGCGGCGGATCGGATACCACAGCGGTCGCCTTGGCGGGAGCTCTGCGGGCGGACTATTGCGAGATCTGCTCCGACGTCGAAGGGATCTTCAGTGCGGATCCTCGCGTGGTCGATGCCGCCGCGCTCATTCACGCGATCTCGCACGATGAGATGCTCGAGCTCGCTGCGCACGGAGCCAAGGTGCTCCACGCCGAATCGGTCGAGTTCGCTCAGCGCTCGCGGATCGCCTTGTGGGCTCGGGCGACGGCCTCTTCGGCCGAGGGGACCCGCGTCGATCAACCCGATCAGGTCGTTCGGCAACATGCGGTCACCGGGGTGACGAGCCAACGCAACCTCGTGCGCCTGCGCGCGCGCGTCAGTCAATCGATGGATCACATGCTGGCGGTGGCGGCCGAGGCCTCGTTGCCGGTGCTCCATCTCGATGCCGATCACGAGATCGCCGACCTCTGGTTCACCCCCACGGACGTTCCGGATTGGCCGGAGGTTCGCGGCCGGTTGCTCGGACAGGTCGAGATCGAGGAGGGGTGTGGTGCGGTTTCTCTCGTGGGCGAGTTCGTCGGCCGGAACGCCGCGAAACTGGCTCAGGTGCGTTCGGTTGCCGCGGGTGCAGGAATCGTCGTGAAAGCCATGGCGACGTCGCCGTTGCGCGCGACGTTGTTCTGCCAAGAAGACGACACGGATGCGCTCACGCGTGCGCTCCACCGCGCATTTCGTGAGTGAACCGGCCGATCGCTCGGCGCGAAACTTCGCTTCGCCGTAGCGATCGGGAACACCTCAGCAAGCACCGGGCGTGGTGCGATCTCGGCTGAGACACCAGCGGCCGAGTTCGACTTCCGTTTCGCCCGTGGCGACGACTCGTCGACCGACGCTGAAGACGGCCTCGCAGTTGTTGGGCTCGCGCTCCATCCACGTGCTCGTGAAGGTGGTACTCGCGAGCCGAGCGGTTTCCCCCGGGTCGAGATAGTGAAGGTCGACCCCGTAGAGATACGCGGTTTCGACTTGTGCGGTCTTGCCGACTTTGCACGCCACTTTCGCGGTCAGGCTCGTCGACGGGTCGACGGGTTCGATGACCGTCGCATCGGCTTGCACCCGCAGCTGATATCGCTGCCCTTGGCTGCTGGTCGGTTCCACGACTTCGAGCAACACATCATCCAAGACCACCGCCATCGCGCTCGGATCGGGCGACGGTTCATTCGCGGAGGGGGGGCAACCACCTTTGCGTGTCTCACCATCTCGATAGCACGCGTTGTAAAGGAGGATCTCTTCGTACGAGGCGCTTGGGCTTCCTTCCGGGGTCCAAAGCGCCACCTCCAAATCACACAACGAAGGGGCGACCGAAAATCCGTACGAAGGGTCGTAAAAGAGGTCGGCACGCCGTGCCACCGATTCTCCAGAGAGATACTGGAACGGCCCGGCCATGAGGTGGGCGGTGTGGACCGCGACGAAGGTTTTGTCGCCCACCGGACAGGCGGCCTTGAGCGTGAGGCGAGCACCGCTGTCTTGGGGCGTGCGGATCTCGACGACGTACTCGGCTTGCAAGCCCCCTCGTGTCGCAACCCCCGACGGGGGGTCGACCTCGAGATCGGAGATTTCGAGCGGTCGGCCGCCGACGGCGGCAAGTGGCGTCGGGGATGCCCTCGACGCGCACGGACCCTCCACGGTGTTTCCGGGCCGCAGGCACGCGGTCGTGAGCGTTTCGTCGACGCCACCGGGGCTCACGAGTCGAAACTCGATCTGGCAGGGACCCTCGTCGATCTCGAGGCCTTCATTGAACATCGTGCCGGTGAGTTCGGCGACTTCGCCGATGCCTCGTTCGGCAAGCGGTCGTTGGTCGGTCGCATTGACGTACCGGGTATCGGCCATCGTTCGCGAGCCCACCGGACACCGTGCTTTGGCGTGGACGTAGGTGGCCCGATCGATCGGCCGCAGGACGGTCGCCGCCGCGCGCAAGAACATCGATCCTCCAGTGGGTAGGCCCCCTGATGCGACCCATTCGATGTCATGCAGCACGACCGCGGGTTCACTCGGCGCACCCGCACGTCGGACGACAGGTTCGATGACCTCGCGGCCAAGCGGATGGGGCTCCCCGTGGTCCGGGGGCTTCGGACTCACCACCGGATCCGGCGTGGCCATCGGTTGCGCGAAGATTTCACCGGGTTGCGTCGGCGCGGTATCGTCGGTGGGGGCCACATCGAGCGGTGGCTCCGGGCGCGGGCAGCCCGATGCTGCACCGAGGATCCCGAGCAGGGGGAATACAGTGCAGTGGATCGATCGGCCGAGCACGCGGCTACGTTGGCAAAATTGGCAGCCATCGTCCATGGAAGGCCCACGATGGGCTTGCGCGACTCGGGTCGAAATCGCGAGGGCGCCTCTGGCGTCGGAACCGTAGGAATCTACGTTCCACGGGCGTTCCGAGCCGGATCGGCTTCGAGCGCCTTGACTAAACCGAGGACTCGTTCCGGGTCGAGTCCGAGATCGTAGTACGTGCGATCCGATCGGAGGTTGACCGGTTGGACGAGGCGTCCCCAGGCGAGGTGATAGGCAAGACGGTCCGCGACCGCGACCATGTTTCCGATCTGTGAGTAGCCACCCGATGGGCCCGCCCAGTCCCGGTACACGTGGTGTCGCCGAGCCGCTTCGGTTACCAGTTTGGGAAGCCCCCAGAGCGTCGACACTCGCCCTCCGACGAACGTATGCAGTTGACGGACCACGAGCTCGAGATCTTCGCGGGTTGCCCCCGCCGGCGGGTGTTGGTGCAAGAACTCCATCAATACGGTTCGCCCGAGATCGTGCAGCAGGCCGCAGACGAATCCATAGCCCGACTCGAGTCCGATCTGCTGTGCGATGTATCGCGTCGCGATCGCGACGCCCACGGCATGATCGCGTTCATGGGTCAGCGCGGCCCCGTCTCGTCCCCGGAAGATATGAGCGTCTGCCACCGCTTGGTAGAGGATGTCGCGAATCGTGCCCGTTCCGAGCCGTTGTACGGCCTGCGTGAGCGTGCGGACGTGGATACCGTAGACGGACGAGTTCGCGATGGTGAAGACCCGGGCGGCGAGGACCGGGTCGGCCGAAATGACCCGTTCGAGTTCCCGAGCTCCGGTCTTGGGATCATTGGCGAGCGTGATCGCATCGAGGGCAGCCTCGGGCAACATCGGAACTCTGAACCGACCCGACGCGAGGAACCCGAGGATCTGTTCTGCAACCTCCTTGGCTCGCTCTTGCCCGTCCCGCTGCGTCGTTTGGAGCTCGGCACGGTCTTCGTCACCGAGTTCCCAAACGACGTCGGAGCGACGTATGGTTCGTGCGGTCTCCGGTCTCACGGAGGTGCTCATCGGCGTGTCGCGCTGGATCTGTCGCTGATCGGTGCTCGTCCGTGCTCGCGGAAACGTCGTACGGTTTCACGCAATTGAACCCAGGCCTGCGCTTCCGCCGCGGCGTCCGAAAGGTTCATGGTGAGAGAACGGCCGAGGTTCGTTCGACAAGCCGTCACTGGAGAGCGTGCCTGTGAGATGCAGATGGAGGTTGTCGCGCGCACGCGCTGCGCGTTTCGTCGCTCGAGTTGCGATGGCTATCTGATTCACCGCCACGTTACACTCGCGACCGAGATGGCCAGTCTGCGTCGACTCGGCGTCGTTCGTTACGTCGAGGCCCTGCGTGAGGGTGGCTCGCTTCCGGGCCTGGTCGAAGCGGAGGGCGGGGAGCTGTTCGTCCTCAAACTGCGGGGTGCAGGACAAGGCGCCCGTGCGCTCGTGGCCGAGGTGATCGGTGCCGAGGTCGGCCGGGCGCTCGGTCTCGCCGTACCGGAACTGGTCGTGCTCGAGCTCAGCCGCGAGCTGGGTCGCAACGAACGCGACCAGGAGATCCGCGAGCTGCTGCGCGCGAGCGAGGGGCTCAACGTCGGGCTTGGTTACCTCTCGCGGGCGCTCACCTTCGATCCCGCGGCAGCGTTACCCGTCGATGGCTCGGTGGCCTCGCGCATCGTCGTCCTCGATGCATTTCTGATGAATGTCGATCGTACGGCTCGCAATCCCAATCTCTTGTGGAGCGAGGGGATTCTCTATCTCATCGATCACGGCGCAGCCCTCTATTGGCATCACGACTGGGACGGTGGTCTCCAAGGCAGCGACAGACCTTTCGCACTCGTCCGCGATCACGTATTGCTCCCTTTCGCCGATACTCTCCTCGATGCCGGGTTGCACCTTCAACGCGTGCTCGATGACGACACGCTCGGAGCTGTGATGGACCTCATCCCGGATGCCTGGCTCGGACCTTCGCCGATCGGGGAGACGCCTGCCGAACAACGCCGAGCTTATGCAGCCTATCTCGGGGCACGCCGCACGGCGGCCGCTCGATTCCTCGACGAGGCGATCCGTGCACGAGCGAGTCTTTGAGTATTCGATCGTGCGGGCCGTTCCGCGCATCGAACGGGGTGAGTTCGTCAACGTCGGCGTGATCGTGTTTTGTGCGACCGAGCGTTTGCTCGTCTGTCGGACCGCGGTCGATCCCATACGGTTGCGGGCGATCGATCCCGATGCCCCGGTCGAGGCGATCCGCCGCCATCTCGCGGCGTTCGAGACGGTGTGTCGCGGGGGGGAAGGTGGGCCCGTCGCCCGGCTTCCACCCGGAGAGCGATTCCATTGGCTGGTTGGACCCCGCAGCGCGATCCTGCAAACGTCGCCCGTGCATGCAGGGCGGACCCACGATCTCGAGCTGGTCCTCGATCGACTGTTCCTTCGATTGGTAGTGACCTGAGCGGGCGGTCTGAGCGAAGCGCGGTGAGTTGCGGACAATTTGCCTGGGCGAATGTTGGCCTTGGCCTCGCACGCGGTGAGACCGTTTACGTCACGGTTCGGAAGTCGTGATCAAGGGGCGTCCGTCGCCCAACTCGACGACAGTGGCCCCAAGGCAAGCTCGCGTCGGACCTTGTTCGCGGCACGCAAGCCCGAGCCGAGTGCCTCTTCGTGCAGGCCTCCGAGTGCACAATACGAACCCGCGAGCGTAAACGCTTGCCCCTCGTCGATGCGGCCGAGTGTGGCCAATGTATTCACCATCGCGGGTGTTTGTACGAGGTGGCGGTGACGGAATGTGGTAACGATCTGTGAGGGGTCGATGAGGGCGTGATCGAGCAAGCCCGGGTCGCCCGTCGTAAGGAGCCACGGCGTGTTTGGTTTAGCGCCATCGGCTCGAAAGGCGTGGAGGAAGTCCAGGATCCAGGTCGTCACCGAACGCGTGCGATCGCCATCGGCTCGCCGTCGATGATGGAAGGTTCGCCAGAGCTTGTGATCTTCGGGTAGATCGCTCGTGTCACGATGGACAACGGCCACGGTCGACGCATAGGGCACATTCGCGAGTGTAGCCCGAGCTGTGGGTGCGTCGACCAAGAGCTCACGGGCGGTTTCGGCCCGAACCGCCAGGACCACGTGGTCGAATCTCAGCCGATCCGCGCTGGTCTCGATGTGCGGACCCTCGGCGGTAGTGACTCGTTCGACTCGAACCGATGCAAACGTCGTCTGGTCCAACGCACCGAGGAGTCGATCGAGATAGTATTTCGTCGAGGGCACCACTCGATGCATTTTGTAAGGTCCGGCAATTCGCGCAATCTCCCGGAGTGCGACCCGGGCGGAAAAGCTCAACACGTCTTCGGATTGCAAACCCCAAAAGCTTGCGATCCACGGTAGGACGCCGAGCTCGATCGTTTCGACGCGATAGCGATTCGCGATGAGCCAATCCTCCATGGAGATATTCTCGATCGCGTCGAGCCCGCGATGACGGACGGATCGGAGGATACCAAACAGGTGCGTGAGATCGCGCCGACACTCGAACGGGATCTCGCGACCACACAGGGCCATGAGATCACCTGGTTCGAAGGACAAACCGCGCAGATCGTCCGTGATGCGGAACCTTGTCGCCGCAGGCTCATGGGCCACCTCCAGGCATTCGAGCATGCGCGTGAACCGTGGATAGGTGCTAGGAACGAACACCACGAATCCCGTGTCGACGAACGCGGGCTGTCCGGCCGGATCGGAAACGCTCACGGGGAGGATGTGTCCACCCAGCCGGTCGGCTTCGAATACCGTGACTTCGCATACATCCTGGAGGCCCAAGGCCGCCGTCAAACCAGCGATCCCACCTCCGACGATGGCCACCTTCGGCCGACCCGTGTCGAATTCACGACCTGCGTTCACGCGCCGTCCTCGACGGAGGCCCGGTCCATTCGTTGTCGGTTTTGATCCCAGAGCTTGACCGAAAGGCACGCGCGTACATCCGCGGGATGCCAGGTGGTTCGTTTCGGGCTTTGGAGTTCTTCGATCGCGTTCATCGCTTCGGGCAACCGGTAAAACGGGATGCTGGGATTGAGGTGATGGACGTGATGATAGCCAATGTTGGCCGTGAACCATGCCATGATCGGGCCCATGCTCATGAAGCTCGACCCGAGCAGTGCCGCTTGGGTATAGTCCCAGTGCGCAAGTTCGAAGTAGCGCGTTTCGGGAAAATTGTGTTGACAATAGAACAGGTACGAGGCCACCGCGTGGCCTACGAACGCAGGCACCCACCACCCGAGCAATGCGGCGGTGAGGCCCCAACCCCAGGTCACTCCTGCGAAGACGCCGATGTGAATGGCAAGAGCCATGGGGCCACTCTTGAAGATCTGGGGGCGGCTCAGGAACGCTTCAATGCACATTCCCCAAACCATCACGGTGAAGTACCCCCCGAGCAGGTAGACGCCGTGGCGTTCGCGCAGATACCTGCGCCGATGCCGGGGCGATGCTGCGGCATACTCTTGAGCGGTCAACACGCGAAACGAACCGATCGCCGTGAATCCGAGCTTGCCATTGTTGCGGTGGTGGAAGCCGTGCGTCGCTTTCCAGATCGGTCGCGGAGCGAGCAGGAATAGACCGATGGCGTTCATGATTCGCTTCGCCCATTCGGACTTGGTCAAGATCGAGCCGTGCACGTGGTCGTGATAGAGGGCGAATAGACGAAAGTGAACGAGGCCAGCGACCAACGCCGACGTCACCCGCAGTCCGATCCACATCGTATCTGCCATGGCGATCACGACCAAGGCGCAGTACACCGTGATCGTCGCGAGGACCTCGTACCAAGAACGAGCAACGTTCTCGGCTTCAAAGGGCTTCGTGGCAAGGATCAATTCGCGCCCTGTTCGCATGCGGCCAACCCAGAACCTAATGTCTGACAGAACGAACAAGAACGTCAAGGTGCCAGAATGATGACAAACGACGTGGTCATTCTTGGGGGCGGCCTCTCTGGAGCCACCCTCGCGATTCAACTCAAACAACGGCTGGCCGGACTTCGAGTGACGCTCATCGAACGTCAGCCGTTTCCCGTGGCCGAAGCGGCCCACAAGGTTGGTGAATCGAGCGTGGAAGTCGGGGCCCACTACTACAATGAAATACTCAATCTATCCCACGCACTCATTCCGTCCAAGATCCCCAAGCTAGGTCTACGCTACTTCTTTCCATGGGGTGACAATGCGCGGGTCGAGCTTCGTCCAGAGCTGGGGCAAACACACTATCACTCGGTTCTGAGCACTCAGTTCGATCGGGGGCGCCAGGAAAACATTTTACGTGAACAGTGTGTCGCGCATGGGGTTTGCGTCATCGATGGTAGGGTGAACGACGTTATACTCAGTCGTGAACACGGTCATCGCGTTCAATACGAATGCGACGGACAACGTCACGAGCTCGTCGGTCGATGGGTCGTGGACGCCACGGGGCGCCGAAGTCTGATCAAGCGCAAACTCGGACTGACGCAATCGAACGATCACGAGGTGAACGCGAGCTGGTGGCGGGTGGCCGAACCGCTGGCGGTCGACGACTTGTCCATCGACCCGGCTTGGCAGCGTCAGGTGCCGTTCAGCATGCGGCGTCTGAGCACGAACCATTTCATGGGCCGTGGGTATTGGGTGTGGCTCATCCCCCTTGCATCGGGGTCGATCAGCATGGGGATCGTCGCGGATCCGGCTCGCCATCCGTTCGAGGAGATCAACACCTTCGAACGTGCCCGCGAATGGCTCCGGCGATACGAACCGCAAATCGATGCTTTGATGGACCCACACGTCGGCGAACTGCAAGACTTTCGCACCCAAAAGCGGTTCTCGTATGGCGCGAAGCAAGTGTTTTCAGGGGATCGTTGGGCGCTCACCGGTGAAGCGGGGGTTTTCCTCGACCCTTTCTATTCGCCGGGGTCGGACTTCATTGCATTCAGCAACGGGTTCATTACCGAGCTCATCCAGGCCGACTTGCTCGGCGCAGATATCGAGGCGATCGCTCGGTCCTACAATCGTCAGTACCTTTCGCTCTATCAGAGCTTCCTTCTCCTCTATCAAGGTCAGTACGAGGTGTTCGGCAACGCACAAGTCATGCCCCTCAAGGTGGCGTTCGACTACACTGCTTATTGGGGTTCGACGGCGCTCGTCTACTTCCAAAACAAGCTCTATGACCTCGACTTTCTCAAGACCGTGACGGTGGAGCTCGTGCAAGTCCATCGGCTGGCTCGCTCTGCACAACGATTCCTTCGGCAATGGAGCGATCTTGCCCCCGGCCCTTGGGCAGGGCCGGCCATGCTCAACTATCACGAGCTCGACTATCTCGCCGAATGGCAAGCGCTGCTGCGGCGACCGTACCCCGCCGAGCGGCTGCCCCATGTCCTGCACGAGAACCGCCGCGTGATGGAGCTCGTGGCTGGTTGGCTTTACCAACGGGCCACGGGGACCGAAGAGAACGTCGACCCTTACCAGTTGAACCTGCGTGCGGAGGACATTCGCAATCCGCCCCGCAAGCTCGACATGTTCACGGTGCTGAACGAATACGTCAACCGCCGTACGATGAAACGGGACGGCCTACGGCAGATCTCCGACCCCCCGCATTGAGATGGCTCGCCGGCGTTGGGGAGTACGTCGATGGGGCAGAACGCTGTGTTGCCGTTCGTCGTGCGGAGGGATCGCGACGGCGAAGAACTTGCGTGACCACCCCCACCGGTTTGCGTACATTCCTCAGGTGGTGATCGAATTACTCGTCCGGAAAATCGATACGGGGGAGCGTCTCGTCGCGGCCTTCGAATCGTTGCACGATGTGCGAACCTGGCTGACGGAGCGGCCGAAATTCATGGAGGTGCTTCGCGTGCAGAAGCCCGCGGACCTCGACGAGGACACCGAGCGAGCTCTGCGGGCGGTGATGCGCCCGCTCGACGACGAAGAGGTCGCCCGCAAGGACGCCGTGTTTGCTCACGTCACGGCGGAGGTCGAGGCGCGTAACCTGCTCGAGAACGAAGCGGCTCATGCTGCCATGCCGCCGACGCCCGAGGCTGAACCCTCCGACATCATGACGATCGCTTGGCGCGAGGGCCAACCGATGCGCAACATCGGTGACTCTCGACCGATTCCCGACGTGGTTCGAATCGCCGTGGAGGCTTGGATCACCGAGCGCAATAGCTGGCTGCATCCCCGTCGCCAGCACATCGGCGAAGCCGAGCTTCGGGTCTCGCCCGCCGGACCCACCCGGAGTCACGAAGCCGAGCGCGTCGAGCCAGGTGCCAACTTCATCACGTATCCCGGGTTCGCCGAGACCTGATCGTCGTCGAGCTCGCTACGAGGGTCCATGTCACAGGTTCGGGTGGCAACGACGGATGCCGAACACGTAGCGACGGAGATGGCTCGAGCTTCGCGACGTCAACGATCATCGGCGACGGACGAGAAGCTGCTGGTCTCGAAATACTCCGACGTCGGTACGGCTCCGACGACCGACATCGCCGAACGGCGGAAGAAACTCGTCGCGCGCCGTCCTTGACTTCGAAGGGGGGGACATGACAACCGTCGAAGTCGATGCAACATGCAGGACGCATCCATTCCACGCGTCGAGTGCTCTTATTGACCTTGGCGTTCGGCCTCGTCGCCGCATGCGGCAAAACGGCCGAAACCCCAACGCCAGCGACGGGCGATCTGACAGTCGGATTCATCTACGTCGGCCCAAAAGACGACTACGGCTACAACCAGGCGCACGCCGAAGGCGCAAAAGCGCTCGCGGGCATGCCCGGGGTGAAGATTCGCGAAGAAGAAAACGTGCCGGAAACCGTTGCCGCGCAGAAGACCATGGAGAGCATGATCAATCTGGACAGCGCGCAAGTGGTGTTTCCGACGTCGTTCGGTTACTTCGATCCCCACATTCTCAAGATCGCAGAAAAGTATCCAGATACGACCTTCCTGCATTGCGGGGGTCTCTACACCGAAGGCAAGCACCCCAAGAACGTGGGCAGCTATTTCGGTTACATCGACGAGGCCCAATACGTGGCGGGGGTCGTGGCCGGCCTGACGACCAAAACGAACAAACTCGGGTTCATCGCTGCGAAACCGATCCCGCAAGTGTTACGAAACATCAATGCATTCACGTTGGGTGCGCGTTCGGTCAACCCCAACGCCACGACCAAGGTCATCTTCACTGGCGATTGGGCACTCCCGGTCAAGGAAGCGGAGGCGGCCAATAGTCTCGCGGATCAAGGTGTCGACGTGCTCACTTCGCACGTCGATTCACCCAAAGTCGTGGTCGAGACCGCCGAACGGCGAGGAATCTTCAGCAGTGGCTACCATGCGAGCCAGGCCGATCTCGCGCCGAAAGGCTACCTCACGGGGGCCGAATGGAATTGGGCGAAAGTGTATCAGGACTACGTCGAAAAGGTGAAGGCCAAGGAAGCGTGGGATCACCTCGTCCGGGGCGGGTTCAAGGAGGAATACATCAAGATGTCTCCCTATGGACCGGCGGTGGCCGATGCCACCAAGACGAAAGCCGATGAGGCGAAAGCAGGTCTGACGGCCGGGACTCTCGTCATTTTCAAGGGGCCGATCAAAGACAATCAAGGGACCGAACGCATCCCCGCGGGCAAGGAACTCGGACAACGAGATATCGAGCTCGAAAAGATGGATTATCTCGTGGAAGGCGTCGAAGGGTCGACTTCGTAGGGTCGTCACTGCATGGATGACACGTCCGCGAAACCCGGTTGGCGCGAGCCCGTGCTCGCCGTGGCCGATGCCGTGGTGGTCCCGGTGGCCGCCCTGCTCGTCTCGATCTTGATCTTCGGTGTGTTCATCGGGTTGACCGGCAATTCGCCCATTGCGGTCTATGCAGAGATGTACCGCGGTGCCTTCGGGACGTGGTTTTCCTTCCAGAACACGTTGCTGCGGGCCGCCCCGCTCATGTTGGCGGGTCTGTGCACGGCGCTCCCAGCTCGGCTTGGACTCATCATCATTGGTGGGGAGGGAGCGATCGTCATGGGCGGGGTGGCGGCGGCGACGGTGGGGGTTTCCGTCTCGAACGCCTCTCCTCCCGTGGTCATCGCTTGCATGATGCTCGCAGGAGCGCTCGCGGGTGGGTTTTGGATCGGGCTCGCCGGTGCGCTCCGGGTGTACCGGGGAGTGAACGAAACGATCAGCAGCCTGCTCTTGGCGTACTTGGGTATTGCCCTGCTGAACCACTTGGTCGAGGGACCGCTCAAGGATCCCGAAAGTCTGAACAAACCCTCCACGCGCCATATCGGTGAAGCCAACATGCTCGGCGATTTGCCGGGGTTGGATGTGCACTACGGGCTGTTGTTCGGCATCGTGGCTTGTATTGGATGCTGGCTCTTGATGGAGCAATCCGTATTTGGGTTTTCCGGCCGCATCGTCGGGGGGAACGCTCGGGCTGCGCGTTTGAGTGGTCTCCGAGTGCCTCGCTTGGTCATTCTCACGTGTGTGCTCGCGGGTGCATGCGCGGGGACGGCGGGTATGGTCGAAGTGGCGGCGATCCATGGCAAGGCCAACGCCTCGCTCATCACGGGCTATGGCTATACCGGAATCCTCGTCGCGTTTCTGGCACGCCATCACGCTCTTGCCGTCGTTTTCGTTGCGGTGTTGCTGGGTGGCATCGGGGCCAGTGGAGGACTCCTGCAGCGAACGTTCGACCTGCCGGATGCCACTGTGCTCGTGCTACAGGGCATTCTGTTCGTCGTCCTGCTCGTCAGCGAAAGCTTTCGCAGCAAGCTCAACGTGTCTCGCTTCTTGAAGGTGAGGGGATAGTCGTGGACGTCGAAACTGCGACCTCGCTTGGAGTCTGGGGCCTGCCACTCGCCATCGTCGGCGGCATGCTGCGCGTCAGCCCGCCGTTTTTGTTCGTGAGTCTGGGGGAGTGCGTCACGGAAAAGGCGGGTCGCGTCAACCTCGGTTTGGAAGGCAACCTGGTGATGGGGGCGATGGTCGGCTACGGACTCTCGTACCTGACCGGATCCGCCTGGCTCGGCGTGCTGGCAGCGGCGTTCGTTGGGGCTTTGCTCGGTGCATTGCATGGATGGCTCTGCGGGCGACCCCGTGTCAACGACATCGCGGTGGGCATCGCCCTCATGCTGCTCGGGGTGGGGCTTGCGTTTTTTCTCGGCAAGGGGCTCATCCAACCCACGGCGCCGCGGTTGCCATCATTTTCGCTCGGCTTCTGGAGCGGGCGGCCGCAGGTCGTCTCGGCGCTCACGATCGATCTATTGTTCTTGATCGGAGTCGGCTTGGCGCCGCTCTTGGGTTGGGCGTTCAACCATACGCGTTATGGTTTGGTGCTGCGCGTCGTTGGCGAAAGTGCAGACGCCGCGCGAGCGATGGGATACGACGTCAATCGAGTGCGCCTTTGGGCGACGGTGTTCGGGGGAGCGCTCGCGGGGGTGGGGGGGTCGTTCCTTTCGCTTTACTACCCCGGCAGCTGGAATGAAGGCCTTTCGAGCGGTCAAGGCCTGATGGCGGTGGCGCTCGTGATCTTTGCCCGTTGGGACCCGGTTCGCTGCCTCTATGCGTCTCTGCTGTTCGGTGGCGCGAGTGCGCTCGGTCCGGCCCTACAATCGGTAGGGTTCACGTCGGGCTATTATTTGTTCAACGCGGCACCCTATGCACTTACGTTGATCATCATGGTGTGGAGCAACTCGGCCGACAAGACGTCGGCGGAGATGCCCGCGGAACTCTCGATCATGCGGTGATTTCCGCACGCCCCCTCGGGCTGAATGCGTCATGACGGCCGACCTCCCCCCTCTGCTCGAAGCCCGCAATATCCACAAACGCTTTGGCGATCTCGTCGCGCTCGAGGATGTCTCCTTTCGCCTCGAGCCCGGCAGCTTTCATGTCCTGCTCGGCGAGAATGGAGCCGGCAAGAGCACGCTCGTCAAATGCATCATGGGGTTCTACCAGGCCGACAGCGGCTCGATCTCGGTCGGACAACGGGAAGTCAGCATCAGGAGCCCCAAAGACGCGCAGCGGCTCGGAATCGGCATGGTCTACCAGCATTTCACGTTGGTAGAAAACATGACCGTCGCCGAGAATCTGGTGCTGGCACGAGCCCACGTGCCGCACGTCGTCCAGTGGAAGGACGAACTCGACGCGATCGAAACCTTCATGCGCGGCATGCCGTTTCAGGTGCCGATCCGTCGACGTGTGCGACAGCTCGCCGCTGGCGAAAAGCAAAAACTCGAGATCCTCAAGCAGCTCTATTTGGGTAGCCGAGTGGTGATCTTGGACGAACCGACGAGCGTCTTGACCCCGCACGAAGCCGACGAGGTACTCGCCATGCTGCGCGACATGGCGCATGAAGGCAAAGTCAGCATCGCGATGATCACCCATCGCTTTCGCGAGGTGACGGAGTTCGCCGATGCCGTGACAGTGTTGCGACGAGGCAAGCGCGTCGGGGGCGGTCGGAGTGCCGAGTTCACCCCCGAAGATCTGGCGACCCTCATGGTGGGCTCGAAACTCCCCGAGACGCGGCTCGACCGGTCCCCCAACCCAACCCCGACGGCTGTCCCCACCCTCGAGATCGAGGATCTCACGGCACTCGACGATATCGGCCTACCGGTGCTCAATGGATTGACCTTGCAGGTGCGGCCCGGAGAGATCGTCGGCATTGCGGGCGTGTCGGGCAACGGCCAGGATCAACTGGTCGAGGTGCTCGCCGGACAGCGCAGCGCGACCGGTGGACGTTTGCGAGTTCGAGGCGGCGCCTATCGGCCCACACGGCGACAGATCTACGAATGCAAAGTGAGGCTTTTGCCCGAGGCACCCCTCGTCAATGCCTGCGTGTCCAACATGAGCGTCGCGGAAAACCTTGCGTTTCGCGTCTTCGATCGTCATCCCTACACCCGGCTCAAGTGGGCGCTCAGTCGAAGTGCTCTCCGAAAAAACGCCCGCGCACGGATCCGCGACTACAAGATCAAAACGCCATCGCCCGATACCCCCATCGGCGCCCTCTCGGGAGGCAACGTGCAGCGGGCGGTTCTCGCTCGTGAGTTGAGCGATGAGGTTTCGTTGCTCATCGCCGCCAACCCCTGTTTCGGCCTCGACTTTGCGGCGGTTGCCGAAGTGCGTTCACGCATCGTGCTCGCCCGCAATGCGGGGACCGCAGTGCTCCTCATCAGTGCCGACTTGGACGAGATCTTTGCCCTCGCCGATCGCATCGTCGTGATGAGCAAGGGCCGTCTCGTGTACGAAACCCCGACCGAACGAGCCGACCTCAACGAGATCGGCCGCCATATGGCAGGCCACCACTGAGGGGCCGTGCCCGGCGGCCTCCACTCGGAGCACCCAACGAGCCGAGACGCGAGCGTTTGGGGTGAGCTAGTACTCGGTGCCGGAAGTTCGTGGCCGGTTAGGCGCGGAGCTGCGCCGCGAGGGCAAGGCGCGAGACCGAGTCGTATCGGGAATACGGTGAGCGTCGAGCAACGCAGCCATCGTGGCGCAGTGCCGTGCATAACCGGCTACGAACTTCCGGCACCGAGTACTAGTCCCCTGAAACCTTGATTT
>Ga0315912_10001774_pt1 | contig 24927 bp, 10 predicted proteins | sample VfabasoilMG_FD_204469 | JGI IMG/M metagenome (GOLD analysis project Ga0315912, IMG submission 204469) | Garden soil microbial communities collected in Santa Monica, California, United States - V. faba soil | ecosystem: Environmental > Terrestrial > Soil > Garden | place: USA: California... | reverse complement strand
TGATCCGGCTCAACAAGTGATGCCCGGCTTTATAATTTTTTTGCAGATCGGCGAGCAAGTGTAGGTCGTCGCCCCGCTCTTTCATCTCGTCCATCAGCATTTCGCTGTAGCCGAGGATGTGGTTCATGGGAGTGCGGAGTTCGTGTTTAAGGTGTGCTAAAACCGCCTCAGTAAAACGGTGGCTGGGCTCGGGGGCCGAAGATGAAGCTGGGGGAGGATCACTGCTCATGCCGAAGCGGCGGGCTGGTTTAGCAAAGCCTCGATCTTGGCTAACAAGCGGGGAAATTCAATCGGTTTCGTATCGTAGTCGTTACACCCCGCCTCCAGCGCCTTTTCACGGTCGCCAGCCATTGCGTGCGCGGTGAGGGCAATGATCGGGATATGTTTGGTGTCGGCGGCGGCTTTGAGTTGGCGCGTCGCTTCCCAACCATCCATGACGGGTAGGCTCATATCCATGAGGATGAGGTTCGGCATTTCAGTTTGCGCCATCGCGAGGCCTTGCCCGCCGTCAAACGCGATGACCACCTGATAACCTTTGCGTTCCAACCGCCGCGACAACATGTCGCGGTTCATTTCATTATCCTCAACTAACAAAATTTTCGGCATTCGTCGCATACTCCTGTAAAAGGTCGTCGTTATTATATAGCAGTTTTTAGCCTCACTCCCGACCGCGGGCCGCTCGTGGTCAGGCCAGGGGCTCGGGGTGAGGGTCTTGTGTTTGATGCACCGCGCGCGCCAATTGCTCCAACAATTGCTGGCGATCCAAATTGGATTTTTGATAGACCCGATCCACATACTCGCCCAATTGCTGGCGATCTTCGTCGGAAATGTCTTTCGCCGTGAGGATGATCACTGGCAGATGATGCCAGTCCGCGTGCGTGCGAAGTTCTGCCAAGACCTCGAAGCCCGATTTGATCGGCATCATCAGATCAAGCAATAAGAGATCCGGTGTTTGGGCCGTCAATTGCTCCAGCGCCTCTTGCCCGTTACTAGCTTCGCTCACCTGCCAGCCTTCGTTCCTGAGCATGATGGCAAGCAAGGGGCGCAGTTCATGATCGTCTTCCGCGATCAACACCCGATGCACAGGCTGACCACGCCGATAGCGCTTCAAGGCCGTCACTAGGCGGTCGCGGTCAAATGGCTTGGTGAGGTAGTCCATCGCGCCCAGCGCATAGCCCCGATTTTGATCATCCACCATCGTGATCATGATCACCGGCGTGTGGCTCGTATGCGGATTGGCCTTCAGGCGCGAGAGCACCGTCCAGCCATCCATCTCGGGCATCATCACATCGAGTGTGATCGCGCTGGGGCGCAGTTTATCGGCGAGGCGCAAGCCCTCGGCCCCACCAGTTGCCAACTCTACTTGGAAGCCTTCTTTGATCAACGTGCGCCGGATGAGGTCGCGCGCGGTGGGGTCATCGTCAATGACTAAGATCGTGTTCGGCCCAGTGGAGTCAGCCTCCGTTTCGGGTGGGGTGTCTTCGGCGGTGGGGGGAACACTCACTTGAACGGGCAGGCGGATGGTGAACGTCGAGCCTTGCCCCAGCACGCTCTCGACTGTGACCTCGCCATTCATCATCCGACAGAAATGGCGCGTGATCGCGAGCCCCAAGCCAGTCCCGCCAAACTTGCGCGTGGTGGATGAGTCGGCTTGCACGAAGGCTTCAAACACGCGGCTGGCTTGCGCGGGCGTCATCCCCACACCGGTGTCCGTTACCTTGAAGGTGATCTCGGCCGTATCGGTTTTTTCCACTGTGAGCGTGACCGTGCCGTTTTCGGTGAACTTGGCGGCGTTGCTTACCAAATTGAGCAAACTCTGCCGGACCTTGGTATGGTCAGCGCGCATTGAGCCCAGCCCAACGGCGAGGTGAGTCTGCAAAGAGTTGTTGTTCTTGGTCATCAACGGTGTGGCCGTGACTAGCACTTGCTGGATCAATTCTGCCACGTCAAAAATTTCTAAGTGCAGTTCCATGCGCCCCGCTTCGATCTTGGAGAGATCGAGGATGTCGCTGATGAGCGAGAGCAGATGTTTCCCGGCGAGGTGGATCCGTTCGAGATCGGGGATATGCGCTTCGCCGCCCGTGTCGCGCGCTTCTTCTTGCAACATCTCGCTATAGCCGATGATGGCATTCAGCGGGGTGCGGAGCTCGTGGCTCATGTTGGCGAGGAACGCGCTCTTGGCGCGGTTGGCCGCCTCGGCGGAGTTCTTGGCGTCTTGCAGGTCTTGCTCGTGACGTTTGCGGTCCGTGATGTCGTGCGCGACCCACAGCACTGCGTCCTCGGCGATGGGCGAGAGCGAGGCTTCAAACCAATGTTCGGTTTCGCCCACGACCAAACTATATTCAAGGGTGATGGGCGTCTGGTGGGTTAGGGCTTGCTGAATATATTGCAAGAAGTTGTCGGCGACATTGGACGGCAAGATCGCGTGCATCCGTTGCCCCACCAGTTCCGGCAAGGGGCGATAAATGGCCGGGGGATTGGTGGGCGCGACCCGCCGATAATAACCATTCTCATCAATCACAAAGATCACATCGCGCAACGCGGCGAACAATACTCGCAGTTCGGCTTCTGAAGCGCGGAGGGCGGCCTCGGCGCGCGCGCGTTCGGTCAGTTCTTGCTGGGCCATCGCATACAAGCGCGCATTATCTATAGCAATAGAAGCGAGTTGCGCGAAGCGCGTGAGGATTTCGATCTCATCCTGATCAAAATACAAATTTTCGTCGGTATGGCCTAACCCCAACACCCCGATCACTTGTTGATGCGAGATGAGCGGCACCCCCAGCATAGCGCGCAGGCGACTGCTCGGCGAGAGATGAGAACGCGAGCGCCCTTCCCAAAGTTGATAATTATCAATCGTCAGCGGTTGACCACTCTCCCAAACTTTTCCGGCCAAACCCTGCCCGCGTTGAAAGCGCGTTCCAAGTGGCAGGCTCGCCATGTTCCCAATTCCCACCTTCAATTCTAAGGCGTCACCCTCGGGCGTGAGCAGGAACATGAACCCGCCCGTTGCGCCCACCAATTGGTTGGCGCGGCGGGTGATGTCCTCGAGCAGGTTGGTCACTTCTAGCCGCCCAATGAGGCCGAGGGTGGTCTCTTGGAGCGCGGCGAGGTAATCGTTTTGGCGGCGCAAGGCGGCCTGCGCTTGTTTGCGTTCGAGCGCGGTCGCCACATGTTGTCCGACATACGTCAACACCGCTTGGTCTTTGGCGCTAAATCGGATCTCCGACGTGTAACTTTGTACGGCCATCACCCCCAACGGGCGTTGTCCAGTCTTAAGCGGCACACCCAGCCAGTCAATCGCGGGCGCGCCCGCCGCTTCGATGTCACCTGCCGCGATGAGGGCCTCGCGGATCTCCGGCGTGACCAAACTGGGTTCACCCCGTTGTAAAACATAGGTGGTGAGGTTTTTGCTGGCGCGCTTTAAAGAAATAGGCTCAGGGGCCAGAGCGTCTTTTTCATCGGTATAAAATGGGAAACTCAACAGGTCGTTGATCGGGTCATGCGTCGCCACGTAGAAATTGCGCGCATAGAGCAACTCGCCAATGATCTGATGTAAGGCGGTATAAAACGTCGTCAAATCCTCCGCGCGTTGCGCTTGGTCGGCGATGCGATAGAGCGCGGATTGAATCTGCTCGGCGCGTTTGCGCTCACCGATCTCTTCTTGTGCTTGTTGATAGAGGCGCGCGTTTTGGATCGCCACCGCCGCCTGCCGCCCGACCAACTCCGTCAGCGTCAATTGCCGCAAGTTAAACGTGATCTCTGGGGAGAAGGCCAGCAGAGCCAGGGTGCCAATACGATTTTCTCCGGCGGTCATCGGCACACCCAAGAAGCCGTGCACGCCGACCTCGATCCACTGTGGCATGGCGTTGGGGTGTTGGCTGTAATCGGCGATCAAGATCGATTCTTGTGTCTCGAAAATCTGCCACGCCAAGCCCACGCCTTTGGGTGCGGGACGCATTGCCAAGCTATCGGGGAGGTTATGGAGATAGGAGTAATGGATAAATGTTTGGTCGTCTGAGATGAGGCCCAACGCCCCGGCTTGCGCGCCCACCAACTCGACGGCGCGGCGCACCACACTAGGCAAAATCGTCGCGAGATCGAGCGTGCTACTCAGAGCGCGCGCCACCTCGTTGAGATGTTGCTCACGCGTCAACGCCTCCGTGGTCTCGGTGAAGAGCCGCGCGTTTTCGATGGCGGTCGCCGCTTGTGCGGCAAAGGCCAACGCCAACTGTGCGTGGGTAGGGGTGTAGTAATTTGCCTCGCTCTTGTCAAGTGTGATCATGCCGATCAGGCGGTCGCCAAACACGAGCGGTACACCCATCCACGAGTGGATGGGACGCCCGGTGAGGTTGGTGTTGACGAAATCCTTATACCGGAGGGCATCCTCCACGATGACCGGTTGGCGGGTTTTCACCACGTCGCGGTTAGGCATGTCCCCTGCCGCCAGGTCAAAGGTGAGGCCGATCACTTCGCTTTTGTTGGCGAACCCGCGCCCGTCAATGATCCGCAACCGATTACCCGTCAACTCTTGCACCGAGGCGCTGTCATATGGCACGACCTCTTGCAATTGGCTCAAGATCAAGTCGAGTAAGGCTTGGACTTCGAGGGTGGCGCTAAAGGCCTGCGACACTGCGCGCAGTTTTTCAGATTGACGCCGCTCAAAATGTTCGGTGGCAAAGAGGCGCGCGTTGTCGAGGGCAATCGAGGCGAGTTCGGCAAACCGATCCAAAATTTCGATCTCGCTCTCACGGAAGGTGCGCGCCGAACGATGATCGTACGCGAGGCCAATGACTCCCACTACCTTGTCACCCGACTTGAGCGGGACGCCGGCCAAGGTGCGGACGATGCCCTTGCCGGTGATCGTCGCACGTTGCGGCCAGTCGTCGTAATCGCTAATCACCAGCGGTTGCCCACTTTCCCAAATTTGCCCGGCCAATCCCTCGCCCTTCGCCAACCGCCTCGCTGGGCTAGTGGCATACAACCCACGCCCCACTTGGCGTGTGATGCCGCGCTCGTCATCATCCACCAGATAGATGTAGCCATGCGGTGTGTCGAGCAGTTGTCCCGCGCGGGTGATGATGGTCTCCAACAGGCTGGTCACATCCAAGCGTTGGCCTAACCCCAACGCCGTTTCGTGCAGGGCGGCCAGATATTCGTTGTGGCGGCGCAAATCTTCCTGCGCTTGTTTGTGATGGGTGATGTTGCGCCCAAAGGCCGCTACGCCCTGCGGTTGCCCGGCCTCGTCCAAGATCGGGTTGAAATACAACTCCGCATCCATCTGCCGATGTTTAAAATCAAACCGATGTTCCACAATAAACCGCTCGCCTGCTAGCGCACGCTCATACCACGTGCGCCATTGTTGGCGTTCGGCTTCGGGCAAGTAGGGCTGGAGGTCAAACCCACGCGCGAGAGTGGCGTCATACGCCAAACGGCAGTTTTCAGCAAAGACGGTGTTAAAAGCCAATATCTTAAACTCGGTGTCTACCGACCAAATGGAGTCGCGGGTGTTGTTGATCAACGCCGTCAAGTTGGCTTGGCTATCTTTGAGTTCGTCGGTGCGACTGAGCAGGCGTTGATTGGTTTGAGTAAGCGCCGTGTTAAGTTCGTGGAGGGGGTTGAAGAGTTTTTCGCGCAGGATGGCGCGGGCGAACAAAAAGGTGGCGATGATGGCGGCTAGGATGTCGAGCGGGTAGCGCCCAAGGACGGGGATGAGGTTGGTGACTGTGCCGACCGCGATCAAAAAACTCCCCACCAGCAGATAGCCCGCCCGCCCGCGCCGATAGATCCACAAACTGGCGAGGGTGACGATGTAGAGCAGGTAATTGATGAAAAAGACGAGGTTGCCGAGGGGCGTGATCTCAAAATTAAAGAAGCCATCGGCAGAGATGCCATTGTAGATCACGACATACTCACCATAGATGAGTGGGAGCAGGCCGAACATCCAAAGGACACCTATCCACAATCCGAGACGTGTCCAGCGCCGTTCCCACAACCCGGTGTATTGCAAGGCGAGAGCGAAGAGCGCAAAACTGTTCACCGCTAGGGCCAGGGCGATGGTGTAAAAGAGCCCGGCGGCGTTCATCTCAAGGCGTGCGAACACATGCGCGATCAACGTTGAACCGCTCCAAAAGACAATCGAGGCCATATACGCGGCCATGAGTTGATTGTCGCGTTGGCGGGGCGCTTGCCACAAGACGAGGAACAACATCGCCAGCCCGGTTACTAGGCCAGTGAGGTCAAGCAGAAAACTGAGGAGGACGCTGAGTGAGATCGTCACGTTAGGTTAACACAAAATCATCTACGATTTGTCTGGTTCGCGCAAATCGGGGGTGGGGTGCGTTTCGAGTGGCAAACGGAGGGCAAAGGTCGAGCCTTGCCCCAACGCGCTTTCGACGGTGACATCACCGCCCAACAGTTGCGCGAAGCGTTTGGTGATCGCGAGCCCCAGCCCAGTGCCGCCATACTTGCGCGTGGTGGAGACATCGGCTTGGGAAAAGGCCTGAAAGAGTTTGCCCACTTGTTCGGGCGTTATGCCAATGCCGGTATCCGACACTTTAAAGAGCATTGTGGCGGCTGGTTCTTGCGCGATGGTCAAAGTGATGGAGCCGTTTTCGGTGAACTTGGCGGCGTTGCTCAACAAATTAAACAACATTTGGCGCAACTTAGTCTGGTCCGTGTGCATTGGGCTGAGGGGCGTCAGCCGTTGTACGACCAGCGTGTTGCCGTTTTTATTCACCAGCGGTTGCAAGGTATTCACCGTGTCCATGAGCAAGTCGCCCAACTCAAACGTCTCCAAGGCCAACGTCATCTTGCCCGCTTCCACTTTCGAGAGATCGAGGATGTCGTTGATCAGCCCTAACAAATGGTTGCCCGCGGCGTTGATTTTGTGCAGGTCATCGCTCAAACGCAGATTGTCGTTTTCTTCGGCTTCTTCTTGCAACATCTCGCTATAGCCGATGATAGCGTTCAATGGGGTGCGGAGTTCGTGGCTCATGCCCGCTAAGAACTGACTCTTGGCGCGGTTAGCTTCCTCCGCGAGGCGTTTGGCTTCTTCGGCTTCGGCGGTGCGCTCGGCAACGCGCTGTTCAAGCGTTGCGTACAGTTGCGCGCTGTCTAACGCGCTGGCGATTTGGTTGCCGATGGTCGCCATCAATTCTAGGCGACTCTCGGGGATAGGCCGCCCGCTGGTGATGTTATCGGCGGCGAGTAGGCCTAGGGGTCGGCCTTTGGCGATGAGCGGCACCACCAAGAGGGCGGAGGTTTGCAAGACCGATAAATAATTTTTCAGGCGCGCGTTATTGGGGTAACGCGCCGCTTCTAAGATCAGCGGGCGCTCGCCGTGAAAGAGATCGGGTAGGAGCGAGCCGGGCGTGTCCAGCGACACCTCTAATTGGTGAATGGCTTGCTCCACTTCGGCGCTGGCCCCCACGACTTGCCCCCGGCCTAAGGTGCGGCCGGTCTCGTCCAGCAAGAAAATCATCACGCGCTCAAACTGCAACTGCGCGCTCACTGTATGTAGGCTTTGGCGCAAAAGTTCATCTTGCCCCTGCGTGGTGTTGAGCGCAGTGCCGATTTCATGCAGGGTGGTCAACTCCGAAATTTTTTGACTGAGGGTGACGTTCGAGAGTTGCAGGTTGGCGTTGGCATTCGCCAGCGCGTCGTATTGTTCTTCGGCTTGTTGGCGCTGGTCGAGGAGCAATTGCTCTTGGCGCGCATGACGGTAGCGGAGTGTTTTCAACTGTGTCCATAACCAGCCCACACTCACCGTCAGCCCAGCGGCCACGACCCACAGCCACTCCCACCCTGGCCCGCGCGCGAGCGCATACAGGCTGAGTCCTATGGCCAACGCCACCGCGCCCCAGCGTTCCAGCGCTTGGCTGGGTTGGGGCAGTTCCCAAGTAAATTCCCAATCGCAATAGGGAGCACCTTCACACACGCATTGATGCTCGATGATGGTGGCCGGTGGCAAATTCGCGTTGGCCACTGGCAACATACATAGGACGCCTTGCAAGCCGCGACAGCCCATTTCGCTATACGGCTTTTGGATCGCCGGTGGGATGGTCTGGAGTTGGCGTTGCGGATGCCAATGCAAGCGGGCAGTGCGCTCCGTGACCTTGATCACGCGCAGGTCAGCGTTGGAGACCTTTGCCACGAAGCTCGGGATCACGCTATAAATTTGTTGGAGCGACAAGGGTCGCCCCAAGCGCACCAGCGCCGGCGGCAGGCTCTTCTGACCGCGATGAAAATAAAACTTCGCATCCCCCGACAACTCGCGCCCGATCTGGTTCACATAGAAATTAAATTCATTACTATAAAAATTGCGTTCGTCGAGCAAGTAATCGGCGGTGACTTGGTGCGCCGGGTCGGGGATGAAGGCGTTGAGCCGTTCGACAAACTGTTGCACGATTTCGGCGCGGATGGTTTCCGTTTGCCGCTGGTGCTCGGCTGGAGGGAGTTCAGCCAACGCCAGCGCTTGCTGTTCAAGACGGCAATCTTGCGTGTGGCGGATCGAAGCGATCAACGCTGGGCCGCGCAACTCGCGGATGTGGCGACCAGACGCATCTGAGCCAAAGGGTGGCCCGACGAGGGCCGTTGGGAGGGGCGGAAACGTGTAGGTGGGGAAATCGGGGTCGGCGGTGGAGCGGGTGAGGAGGACTTCGTTTGGATGCGTGAAGCTTTCCCACACGAACTCCCATTCACAATGCGGTGCGCCATCCAATACACAACTCACCTCGCGCACGCGGGCGGGCGGCAACCCCGAATGCAGTTGGGGGATGACCGCATACGCGCCTTGATAGGCGCGGCACGCTTGGCGCGCAAACCGCCGATGGAGCGTGGCGGGCATCTTAGCCCACTGGCGTTGCGGATGCCACTGAATGACGGCCGAATGGGAGGTCGTCTGGGAGACGCGGATATCGGCATCGGTCAGTTTCGCCGTGAAGCGTGGCAACAGATTGTAAACTTGTTGCAACGGGAGCGGGCGGGCCAACATGAGGAGGGGATTGGAGATGGCGTTTATACCACGTTGAAAAAAGAAATGCGGGTCCCCGGCCAAGGCCAGCGCGTGATCGCACACAAACACATGGAACTCATGCGAGTAACGTTGGTTGGGGTCGAGGAGTTGGCGCGCGGAGAGTTGGTCTTGCGGGTTGGAGATGGCCTGATTGAGCCGCTTGACCAGTTCGGCCAGCGCCGTCGCACGGGCGTTTTCCATGCGGTGCGCATATTCTTCGGGCGACAAAGAGGATGGCCAACCGCGCGCCGCTTGTTGCGCCGCATAATTTTGCAAATGATTCACCGCCAATAATACGACTTCGCCGCGCGCATGGTTGATGGGTTGCCCCGCGTCGTCTACGCCAAACGGTCGCCCTTCCAAATAGCGCGGCAAGGGCGGCATGGTCGCCTCCAATTCTAAATCGTTGGGGCGGGGGGCGAGCGCATTCAGTGAAGCGAGACGCTGGACGCCGGGGGTCATGGGCGGCGCACCTGGCGGGGCAAACGAATAGTGAAGGTTGAGCCTTGCCCCACTTGGCTCGTCACCATGACTGCACCGCCCATCAACTGACAAAAATGGCGCGTGATAGCAAGCCCCAGCCCAGTACCGCCATATTTGCGCGTGCTGGAGTCATCGGCTTGGGTGAACTCTTTGAACAGCCGCGGCAACTGTTCGGCGGGGATACCAATGCCAGTGTCGCGCACGACAAACTCCACTGTTTCCGCTTCGGCTCGCACCGCAAGCGTGATCGTCCCGCGCTCGGTGAACTTGGCGGCGTTGTCCAATAAATTGATCATCGAACGCCGCACCTTGTCCCAATCGGCGCACATCGTACCCAGGTCAGGCGGGCAATGGGTGGTGAGGGTGTTGCCGCGTTTGGCGATGGCGCGTTGCATCACCACCGTCACATCCGAGACCAGCGTGAATAGATCGAAGGTAGAGAGTTCGACGCCCAACGCGCCCATCTCCAGTTGTGCCAAATCTAAAATATCACTCACGATGACGAGCAGGCTTTGCGCCGAAGCCCGAATTTTCTCCTGATCGGCCAACAAATCCGTTTGCCCATTGGCTTCCATATCTTCTTGAATGATCTCGCTATAGCCGATGATGTGGTTGAGCGGCGTGCGGAGTTCATGCCCCATGTTGGCGAGGAAGGTGCTCTTGGCGCGGTTGGCGGCCTCGGCGGCTTCTTTGGCCGCATAAAGTTCGGACTCGGCGCGTTTGCGTTCGGCCAATTCGTCTTGCGCGGCGGCGTAGAGCAAGGCATTGTCCAGCGCCACCGAGGCCAACTGTGCGAAGCGGATCAGGCTTTGCACGGCGTTGGCGTCAAAGTGATGTTCGTCATCCAGATACGACAAGCCAATCGCGCCGATAATGCGGTCTTTAGATTTGAGCGGTATGCCGACTGCCGCGCGCAAGATGCTATATTGGCGCATGGCGAGGCGCTTCGCCCATTTTTGATAATCTTCTAAGATAACCGGCGCGCCCGTCTCCCACACTTGCCCGGCCAATCCGTCGCCTTTCTGAATCTTCACGCCCGTATCATCGAGTTGTACGCCAATCGCCACGCGCAGTTCCATGTGCGTCTCGGCGGCGTTGATCAAGAAGATGAAACCATTCGACGTGCCGACCAACGCGCCCGCCCGTTCTAAAATATCGGTGAGCAATTCGGTCGTGTCTAAGCGGCTCACCAACCCGAGGGCGGTTTCTTGCAAGGCATCTAAATATAAATTTTGTTGGCGCAGTTCGGCTTCGATGCGCTGGCGTTCGGCTTGTTGCGCTTGCAAGGTCTCCGCCATTTGGTCGAAAGCGTTCGCCAACTCGGTCAGCTCGCGGGGCGCGGGTTGCCCACCCACCCGCGCCGCAAAATCGCCACGCGCAATGCGGTGGGTGGCCTCGGCCAGCGCGGCGATCCGCCGCAACACAAACACGTCGCCACCAAACCAGATCAGACCTGCGATCAACAGCACCACCAACCCAAACGCGATGAGGTTAAGGGTGAGCAGACGATTGGTCTCTTCTAACACCAGCGCCATGGGCAACTCGCGGGTGGCGAGCCGCCGTGTTTCATACGCATTGAAGAGGATGATCCCCAACACCGGTAGGGCGATGGCGACCATCGCGACCAGCAAACGCGCGCGCAGGCTGAAGGATTTCGGCGACATCAGACCCCTAAGGCATCCGACGCGGTGGCGCGGTGGGCGCGGATTTGGGCGATGACGAGATCGCGCACTTCGGCCAACAGCGACTCACGTTGATAGTCGCTCTTTTGCAAGATTTTCTCGACATATCCGTTGAGCTGGCGCTGGTCTTCGGTGGTGAGGTCTTTGGCCGTGACCACGACGACTGGGATCTCGCGCCAGTGCGCCACCTGCCGCAACTCCGCCAGAAATTGAAAGCCATCCATCTCGGGCATCATCAGATCGAGCAAGACGAGGCTAGGGCGATGCGCGTGGACTTGTTCCAGCCCCACGCGTCCATTCTCGGCTTCCAAGACCGCCCAATGCTCTTTCTCTAACATGCGGCGCATCATCTCGCGGGTGGCCGGGTCATCTTCGACGAGCAAGATCGGCCCAACCGCATCAGCGGCGCGAAACCGACGCAACACCGCCACCAACCGTTCCCGGTTCACGGGCTTGGTCATGTAGTCGGCCGCACCCAACGCATAGCCGCGCTTCTTGTCGTCAATGATCGTCATCATCACGACGGGGATCTCGCTGAGTTCGGGATCGGCCTTGAGCGTGACCAACACGCCCCACCCATCTAGGCCGGGGAGCATCACATCGAGGATGATCACATCTGGACGCAAATCGCGCGCTAGGCGCACGCCCTCTAAGCCATCGCTGGCGGTCTCGACGCGAAAGCCCTCTTTGCCTAAAAAGCGCCGGAGCAGATCATGCACGGTGTGGTCATCATCAATCACTAAGACCACGCTGGAATTGTCGGGCAGGATCGGAGCCGCTTCGTCCTCGGGGAGTTCGAGTTCAGTCCGGGAGTCTTTGGCGAGGGCTGGCAAGCGGATAGAGAAAGTCGAACCCTGGCCCAATTCGCTCGTCACGGTGACATCGCCCCCCATCATGCGGCAGAAGTGGCGCGTGATCGCCAGCCCCAACCCGGTGCCACCAAATTTGCGCGTGGTGGAGGCGTCGGCTTGGGTGAAGGCTTGGAACAGATGCGCTTGTTGATCGAGTGTCATGCCAATGCCGGTATCGGTGATGTGGAACAACACCATTTCTTCGGGCAGGTTCGGGTTTACGCGCTCGACAGCGAGGGTGATCGTTCCGTTTTCGGTGAACTTGCTGGCGTTGCTTAACAAGTTGAGCAGGCTTTGGCGCACTTTGGTTTGGTCGGCGCGCATCCAACCGATGTGAGGTGGAGTGTTCACCGCCAGCTGATTGTTTTTCTTTTCGATCAACGGCTGGATGGTGGCGAGGACTTCTTGGAGCAGAGCCTCCAGATCAAAGTTCTCCAAATAGAGTTCCATCTTGCCCGCTTCGATCTTCGACAAGTCTAAGATGTCATTGATGAGGCCCAGCAGGTGTTTACCCGCGATGTTGATCTTTTGTAGATCGGGGATGTAGAGTTCTTGCCCGTTGCTCTGCGCTTCTTCATGCAACATTTCGCTATAGCCGATGATGGCGTTGAGCGGGGTGCGGAGCTCGTGGCTCATGTTGGCGAGGAACGCGCTCTTGGCGCGGTTAGCCGTCTCAGCTTGTTCTTTAGCCTCGCGCAATTCCAACTCGGCGCGCTTGCGGTCAGTGATGTCGAGCAACACGCCATGCATCACCATCCCGCCCGTTTCGGGGTCGGGGACCAAGATGGCCTCGTCGCTAAACCACACAATGCGCCCGTCGCGCGCTACCAGCCGATATTCCACTTTGAGCGGCTCGCCGGTGCGTTCGCTGTTGGCCTCCGTAGCTAAGTAGCGGTCACGGTCAGCGGGGTGAAAAGCGTCGCGCCAACTGTTCGAGTTGCCCACCCACTCTTCGGGGGTGAAACCGAGGATGGGTAGGATGTGCGGGCTGACGTACAGACATCGCCCCGCGCCGCCAAATTCGCTAATGTAAATGATGGCCGGAATCTTTTCGACGATCATCCGATATTTCGCTTCGGCTTCGGCCAGGGCTAGTTCGGCTTGTTTGCGTTCGGTGATGTCGTAGAAGCCAACGACCACTGAAGGCTCGCCCTCAAAGGTGATATAACGCGCAGAGACCATCACCCAAAAGATGGCTTGATGGTCGCCGCCGAGCTTTTGGGCGCGGATTTCATAACCCTGTAGAAAACCGGCCCGGCGCATTTCGATCAACATGGCGCGATATTCGCGGCGACTGACGTAAACCGCCTCGGCGCGCAAGTTAAGGCTGGTTTCGGGCGTGATACCAAACAGCGGGCCGAAACTTGGATTCGCGTAGAGGATGCGATTGCCACGCACCGCAGTAATGCACATCGGCGTAGGCGTGGCCTCGGCAATGGCGCGAAAACGCTCTTCGCTCTCGCGCATGGCGCGCTCGGCCATTTCGCGCTCTTTGAGGGCTTGCTGGGTCTCATCGAAGAGGCGCGCATTGTAAAGCGCCGCCGAGGCCTGTGAACTGAGCGTCTCCACCAAGCGGATTTGTGCGGGCGTGAAGTCGCGATATTGCTCGGTGTCCACCAATTCCAACAACCCGATGCCCTGCCCACGCGCGGTGAGCGGTGCCATCAGCAACGACTTCATGCCGAGCTGAGACATCAACGCCACCTCTTTGGGGTCGGCATGTGGGTCATCGGCGCGCAAGGTGACGATGACCTGTTCGCGCAACACGCGTGCAGTGGAGGGGTAGTCGGCCAAACTGTACGACGCTTCAGCGTCGGGGCTCTCTTCGACGCGATGCGACACGAGTGTTACTTCCACCAAATTGGCGTGTGGGCTGGTAGCGACTTGCACATCGAATTCGGAGATGACGCGGTCGTTGGTCTGATCCCACGACGAAATGTAGCAGGTGTTCGCACCCGTCACGCGGCTCAGTTGCTGGGCGACAATCTTCACCAGTTCGCGCAGGTCGAGCGTCTCGGCCAGCGCCCGTCCAGAATAGTAAAGCGTGCCCACTTCTTCTATCTGGCGCTGAATCTGATCAAACAGGCGCGCGTTCTCAATGGCGATGGCGGCCTGCGGCGCGAACAATTGGATGAGGTGCAGATCGGAGGCGACGAATTGCCGTTTGGGATCAGCATCGGTGATGGTAATGACGCCCACCAAGCGTGACCCCACTTGGAGCGGGACGGAGAGGACCGCATTCCAGATCATTTGGTTGTATTGGTCTGAGCGCCCAGCCCACTCACCGTAGTTTTGAATGATGAGCGGCTCTTTCGATTGCGCTACTTTGCCCGCCGCGCCCTCGCCCAACCGCATCCGCGTGCCCGCATAATCTTTTTCCAACCCGTAGCTGGCTGTGATGAGCAGTTCTTCGGTGAACTCGTCAAAAATGCCCAAGTCGCCACCGGTCGCTTTGAGCAAGTGCACAGCCTGTGTGAGGACAGACGAGAGCAAAGTCGAGAGTTGCAGTTCACTTGATAAGTTGGTCAGCGTCGCGCGCAAGGCGTCGAGTTCGTCGGCGCGTTGACGTTCGGCCGCGAGCAACCGTACCCGCCCCAAGGCGATCCCGGCTTGGCTGGCGGCTGAGGTCAATACTTCAAAATCGGCAGAGCTGAAGGCGTGCGGTTGCAAACTCTCCACGCTGAGGACACCGATTATCGCTTCACCATTACTCACTGGCACATCCACCTCGCACCCGATCTTAGGGCCTAAGATGTAGTCTGCCTCTTGAGCGACATCGGGCGCGTAATGCAATTGGCCATCTAACAACGGGCGCTCGGTGAGGCCTTGCCCCGGCGGGATGCGCCAGCCGATGGCCGCTTCATCCCACCCCGCGTCGGCGATCAGCACGCGCTCGCCGGTGAGCGGATCCACAATAAACAGCCCCACAAATTCATAACCCAGGGTTGGGTCATGTAATCCCGCCACCACCGCTTTCCCAATCGCCGTTTCGCTGTCGGCGAGCGCAATTTGATTGCCGAGCCAAAACAGCGCGTCACGGCGGCGGGCTTGAATACGTTCGGCTTCGAGCAAGCGTGCTTTTTCGATGGCGACGCTGATGTTGGCGGTGAGCGCCGTGACAAAGTTCACCTGTGCTTCGGAAAAATAATGTTCGTGGTTGGCCGTTTGCACATTCACGGTGCCAATCGCAAAGTCATCGGAGATGATCGGCACGCTGAGGGAGGCCTTCAGTGGTTTTTCGTTGGGGAGGTAGATCGCGCCTAACGCCAGTGACTGTTGGTACGTGTTCTCATTGAGCAATAAAGTTTGGCGTGTCTCCAATACATGCGAGGTGATCCCTTTACCCAACAGGATCGGCGCGTAGTCGTTCACCTCGCCCACATCAGCATCCCAAAAATAGGGGAAGTGAATGAGATTGGAGTCGGGGCGCGCATCGCGGGTGGTGATGAAGATATAGGTGGCGTCCGGGAAGAGTTGCCGCAGTTTCTCGCCTACTAGTTTCACGACTTCATTGAGTGACAAGCGCGAGGCCAATGCTTGACTGATGTTGTTGAGCGTCGCCAATTCTTCGACACGTTGTTGCTCAGCTTCAAACAGCCGTGCGTTTTCAATGGCGATGGCGATGCGGTTGGCGAGTGAGCGGAGCAGGCTGACATCGTCTTCGCCCAACTGCGTGCCAGCGAGCGACCGCACGCCCAACACGCCTGCCAATTTGCCACCCGGTGCGACCGGCACACAGAGCTCCGAATAGGCATAATCGCTGGGGCCTTGGGTATCCGGCACATGATCCACTTTGCTCCACTGGCTTGTTTGCACGACACGCATCACCAGCGGCGAAGCGCTGTGCAGGTTGTCTTCGGGAAGTGAGAGTAGGCGCGGTGGGTCTTGGTCGGTTCAATAAATGTAGGGGCGGTCATAGTGAAAGCCATCTTTCAATTGATACAGCACCTCGATTAATAACTCTTCCACCACTAAGATCGTGCTGAGACTTTCACTGAGGCGCGCCATCATCTCCAAGCGGCGTGTGCGTTCGGCCACTTTGTTTTCGAGCGAGCCGACCACTTCCCGCAAGCGGGTGGTCATGCGGTTAAAGGCGGCGGCGAGGATCGAGAATTCGTCGCGATTCTTAACGGTCACGACCTGATCCAACGTGCCTTGTTCAATGAGGGCCGCCGCTGTTTGTAATTGACCCAAAGGCGACAAGACCCGCCGCGCTAACCGGATGATAGCGAGGAGGGTTAACCCAAGGGTCAAGGCAATCGAAGCCCCTAAATACCACCCGATCTGCGTCCCCAGCGTGTCCAACGCGGCGTGAGCGCGGTTCGCCCCGGCTTCGCTTTCAGTACCAATGTGCGTCAACACGGTTTCGGTTTGGGTCGTCACCTCAGCGAAGGTGCGGAGATTAGCGGTGATCTTGTCGTTGAGTTGAACGATTTCGTTAAACGTGATCTCATGCGCCACCAAATGCTCGGTGAGGAGCGTGGGCGTCAACGTTTGTGCGGGTGTCATGAGGTCGGTGGGCGCGCTGTCGGCGAGAAGTGCGTAGAAGCGTTTGAAGACCGCTTGTGTCGCAGCGGCCGCCTCCGGTTGATTGGAGATCAGATACGCATTTTCCACCGCGCGGAGTTCCAACACCGTTTGATAAAAGCTTGGGTTCGCGGTGGGTTGGAGGGTTTTTTCCAGTTGCGCTAATTGTCCAGCGAGGCGACTTTCCAAGCCATCGGCGCTACTCCGGGTGGCAAAAGCTTGCGCCGCTGTCTCAAAAGCCACTTCATAGCGCCGGAACAGATCGCGCAGTTGAGTAATGTCGCTGGACAAAGCCTGCAACTGCGGATCTTCAATCGTTTTAAGCAAGTTCTCCATTTCGCGCATCACCTGCCGCGCGGCCTGCAAATGACCCCACACTTGCGGCTTGTACAACTCGGCGGCCTGGTCATAGCCGATGGCATGCCAGCCCAACAAAAACTCAGCTTCGGCTTTGCGCGCAATGAGAAAATTGTTTTCGACGACGAGGCCGCGTTCGCGGATTTCATCGGCGACGATGACCGTGTTTTGAAATTGAGAACGGAGTTGGCGGAGGCTGACAAACGCGCCAAGGGCCGTGATGAGGCTAACGACTAGAATCAAACCAAGCCACAAGAAGAGATGGGCGCGGATGGATTCATAACGGCGCACAGCGCCGGAGGGGGGAAGAGAAGACATGCCGTCTAAACACGCATACGTCGAGGGCGCAGATCGTAATGGAAGATTATAGCCTAACCGAACACTGGACAGTAGCGCCATTGCGATTGATTTGATCGAAGTTAAGCCCTGCCGTTAGCTCTGCTCACCCAGTTTATAAAGTTTGAAGCTTAAAAGTCATCATTGACGAACATAAAAATAGTTTATATAATTACCTTTCTGCCCCATAATTCCTTTTGGTAGTCGGCGTCTAGGGGCATTTTTTTGTTGCCTAGCGCCGGGAGAGGTCACATGTCGGACGTTTTAAATCGCAAATCTTACTCCCGAATCGCCGATGTTCAACCGTTGCCTTCTTTAATTGAAGTCCAGATCGATTCGTTCAAATGGTTTATGAGCGAGGGGTTGGCTGAATTATTTGAAGAAGTTTCCCCAATCGAGTCGTTTAATGGCGGGATGCAACTGTGGTTCCCCAGCCGCCGCGTTGATCCGAATTTTAAATTACGTTACTGGTTTGACGAGCCGAAATATAATATGGAAGAGTGCGTCGAGCGCGACATGACTTACGCCGCGCCGTTGTACGTGTCGGTCTTGCTCACTGGCACCGAAGTACCCAACCCAGTAAAGAACGATCTGTTCTTGGGCGACTTTCCTTTGATGACCGAGAACGGCACCTTCATTATTAACGGCACGGAACGGGTGGTGGTCTCGCAACTCATCCGCTCGCCGGGCGTTTATTTTGAAGCAGAAGAAGAGCGCACCTCCGGCCGCCAGATGTCCTCGGCCAAGTTGATCCCCGACCGCGGCGCGTGGATGGAATTCGAAACGCGCAAGAGCGATTACATCACGATCAAGTTCAATCGTAAACGCACCGTTCCCGTCACCATCTTGTTACGCGCCTTGGCTGCCGTCAATGACGGCCTCCCTGAGTCGGCCATTAAGGAGGGTACCGACGAAGAAATTTTGGCGCTGTTTCAAGATGTGGACAACAACCCCGATCACTTGTTCATCCCGGCTACATTGCGCCAAGAACCCACTTGGGAGCCGCGCGACAAACGCTCAGTGGCACAAGAAGCGCTGATCGAGTTTTACAAGCGGATGCGCCCTGGCGACCCGCCCACTTTGGACAACGCGCGCGAATATCTGGAACAACAGCTGTTCGATCAACGCCGCTACGACTTAGAGCGCGTCGGGCGTTATAAGCTCAATCAAAAATTGGGCTTGCACGAGACTATTCCGCTTACGCATCGCACGGTCACCAAGCACGACATCATTCAACTCATCGCACGGATGATCCGTATCAACAACGGCATCGAAGCGCGTGATGATATTGACCATCTCGGCAACCGTCGTGTGAAGACGGTGGGTGAGCTGATTCAAAACAAATTACGCGTTGGCCTCCGACGTACCGAGCGTGTGATCAAAGAGCGCATGTCCATCCGGGAACAAGAGAATGTGACTCCGCTCACGCTCATCAACATCCGCCCAGTAGTCGCGGCCATCCGCGAATTTTTTGGCTCTAGCCAACTTTCGCAATTCATGGATCAAACCAACCCGCTGGCGGAGTTGACCCATAAACGCACGCTTTCTGCGCTTGGCCCAGGCGGTCTGCGCCGTGAGCGGGCGGGCTTCGATGTACGCGACGTCCACCACTCGCACTATGGGCGCATTTGCCCCATTGAGACCCCCGAAGGCCCGAACATTGGTTTGATTGGGCGCTTGGCCTCATATGGCAAGGTCAATCAATTCGGTTTTATCGAAACGCCGTATCGCCGCGTTTATAAAACGCTTAAATTCGATGACAAGAACTTAATCGGGCGCAAATTGCGTGAAGATGTGCTTGATCCCAAGACCAACGAAGTGTTAGCCGAGGCGGGCGAAGAAGTGACCAAAGACCTCGCCAAACGCTTCACGTCAAAACATATCGCCTCCGTCTCGGTCGTGCCCTTTGTGTCGGGCGACATCGTATATCTTTCTGCCGATGCGGAAGACCGCTATACCATCGCGCAGGCGACGACGCCCCTCAATGACCAAATGGAGTTTATGCGTGCGCGCCCATCGTGTCGGCACGCTTCTAAATTCTTGTTTGCGCTACCGGAACAAATTGACTACATGGATGTCGCGCCGCGCCAGATTGTAGGCATCAGCGCCGCACTCATCCCGTTCTTGGAACACGACGATGCCAACCGTGCGTTGATGGGTTCGAACATGCAACGCCAGGCTGTACCGCTCTTGCAGCCGGAGGTGCCGCTGGTGTCAACAGGCATGGAAGCGCAAGCCGCTGTCGACTCGGGGCAGGTGGTGATCGCCGAAGAAGATGGAGAAGTGGTCTCAGTCACGGGCAAAGAGATCATCGTGCAGAGTGGGAGCAAGAAACACGCCTACCGTTTGCGGAAATATCAACGCTCGAATCAAAGCACGTGCATTGATCAACGCCCGGCCGTGACCAAGGGCCAGCGCGTTAAGAAGGGCGATGTCATTGCCGATTCGTCATCGACTGATCACGGCGAACTTGCCTTAGGACACAACGTATTAGTGGCGTTCATGTCGTGGGAGGGGGGCAATTACGAAGACGCGATCCTGATCTCAGAACGCTTGGTACGGAACGACAAGTTCACCTCCATTCACATTGAGAAACACGAGGTCGAAGCACGTGATACGAAATTGGGGCCGGAAGAAATTACTTATGACATCCCCAATGTCGGCGAAGACGCGCTGAAAGACCTCGATGAACACGGCATCATTCGCATCGGTGCCGAAGTTGGCCCGAATGACATCCTCGTGGGTAAGATCACGCCGAAAGGCGAAAAAGAACTGACGCCTGAAGAGAAACTCTTACGCGCGATTTTTGGTGAAAAAGCGCGAGAAGTTAAAGACTCATCCTTGCGCTTACCACACGGCGAGAAGGGCAAAGTGGTGGATGTGCGTGTCTTCACCCGGGATGAACATCACGACCTGCCCGCAGGGGTAGACAAGATGGTGCGGGTGTCGGTGGCGCAACGCCGCAAGTTGACCGAAGGCGACAAGATGGCCGGGCGGCATGGTAACAAAGGCGTCATCTCACGCGTGGTTCCTATCGCTGACATGCCCTTCCTTGAAGATGGGACACCGGTTGACATCATCCTCAATCCGCTTGGCGTGCCAGGGCGCATGAACATCGGCCAAATCCTTGAAACGCATTTAGGTTGGGCGGCGCTCCGTTTAGGCTTCCGTGCGGTGACGCCAGTGTTTGATGGCGCGAAGGAAGAAGAGATCGAAGCCGAACTCGCACGCGCATGGCTAATCGATCGCGCATGGATTGACATGACGGATCAATCTTGGGATTGGTTGGAAGAGCAAGGCTACGACACGGAAAACATTGAAGACGATGGCGAAGCGCGCCGTTTGTATCTCGACCACTTAGCGCGTGGCAATTCCAAGAAATACAACCACGACCTGCTCGCTACCGATGAGCGTTACGCGCGGCGTGTCGCCGTGCGTGAGTGGTTGCGCGAAAAAGGTTACACGCCAGATGACATCTTGTTCTTTGAAGATGTGAAGCTTTCGCTGGTAGAGCGCCAAAAGCACGATGACGCGGCGATTGATACTTGTTTGCGTTTGTGGGCGGAAGAGAACGGGCATAAGGTCAATCGGTGGAGTGGGGAGGAATTGCGCCAACGCGTCAACGCCATTTCATTGGAAGTGAATAAACCGCTTCCCATTTTGGGCAAGCAAGTACTCTACGATGGCAAGAGTGGGCAACGCTTCGATCAACCTGTGACGATTGGTGTGATCAACATGCTCAAACTCGCGCACTTGGTGGAAGACAAAGTCCACGCGCGCTCAACCGGTCCTTACTCGTTAGTCACGCAACAACCGCTAGGTGGCAAGGCGCAATTTGGTGGTCAACGCTTCGGTGAAATGGAAGTGTGGGCGCTGGAGGCTTATGGCGCGGCGCACACGCTTCAAGAAATGCTTACTGTCAAATCCGACGATGTGCAAGGGCGTGTTAAGACCTACGAGTCCATCATCAAAGGCGAACCGATTGAAGATCCGGGAATTCCTGCTTCATTCCGAGTGTTGGTGAAAGAACTCCAAAGCCTCGGCTTAGTAGTGGAGGCTGTGCAAGATGATGGGAGCGTCATTCGCTTTGGCAAGGATGACGAAAAGACTCGCCCACCGAAACCGGGTACTGGGCTTTTAGATTTGCATGAGGGTGGTTAAATTAACCGCCGCCACTCAAAAATTTAAGCCGCCTGCATCTTGACACCCGCTTCTGCGGTATGGTAAGATGTAAGCCCTTGTGAAAATTAGGACGCGTTGACAAACAGTGTTTGTTGGCGTGAATCAAATAAAGAATTTGTGAGGCGAGGCCATCGCAAGCACCATGCGGTGGCCTCCCTTACTGCCATAGCCAGAAATACGTTAGAACCCAGTTGGAGAGATCGCGTGCCTACTATCAATCAATTGATCCGCAAAGGACGCCAGAGCAAGAAAACCAAGAGTAAGGCCCCTGCGTTGCAATTTACGCTGAATACGTTTAAGCAACGCCGGACGCAACAGCCTAAGGGCGCGCCTCAAAAGCGTGGCGTCTGCACGGTTGTCCGCACCCAAACGCCCAAGAAACCGAATTCGGCTTTACGCAAGGTGGCTCGCGTGCGCTTGACGAATGGTATCGAAGTCACCGCTTATATCCCCGGTGAAGGTCACTCTTTGCAAGAGCACTCGGTGGTCTTGGTGCGTGGCGGCCGCGTGAAGGATCTCCCTGGTGTACGCTATCACATTGTGCGTGGCTCCCTCGACACGACGGGTGTGGATGCGCGCCGACAAGGGCGCTCCAAATACGGCGGCAAACGGCCCAAAGAGGGCAAGGCCGCCCCGGCCAAGAAATAAAAAATTACGGGTCGTTGACCGCTACTGAGATCAACGACCCGTAATTATGCTAGTGGATGTTCCCTTTTGAACGGAGTTGCTTAAATGTCTCGACGCAATCGCCCTGCTAAACGCATTACCCTGCCCGACGCGCGCTTCAAAAGTGTCACAGTGAATCAATTTATTAACCGCATGATGCAGAGTGGCAAGAAGAGTGTCGCCACGACGGTTATGTATGATGCGTTGCAGTTGGCTGCTGACCGTGCCAAAAAAGAAGGCTTAGAAGTTTTGGAAAGCGCGCTCAAGAACGTATCGCCGATTATCGAAGTCAAACCGCGCCGCGTTGGCGGGGCCACCTATCAAGTACCAGTGGAAGTTGGGCCAGAACGCCGCGCTACCTTGGCCATGCGCTGGCTGTTAGCCGCGGCGCGCACCCGCCCCGGCAAATCTATGTCGGAAAAATTGGCGAACGAATTGCTTGACGCTTCCAATAACACGGGGGCTGCAATTAAGAAGAAGGAAGAAACCCACAAGATGGCCGAGGCCAATCGCGCCTTTGCCCACTATCGTTGGTAAATTTTGGAGCGCGTTGATCGTATTGTGTAGTGTCCGCATTACGCAATACGCGCGCAATTTGACTTATGCCTGGTAAGTATCCACTCGAAAAAGTTCGGAACATCGGCATCATCGCTCACATTGACGCCGGGAAAACGACCACTACGGAACGCGTCTTGTTCTATACCGGCAAGACCCATCGCATTGGCTCGGTTGATGAAGGCACGACTATCACCGACTGGATGGAGCAAGAACGCGAGCGTGGCATCACCATCGTTTCGGCGGCGGTGACTGCGGAGTGGGACGATCATCTCATTAATTTGATTGATACGCCAGGTCACATTGACTTTACCGCCGAAGTCCAACGCTCTTTGCGTGTGTTGGATGGCGGGGTGGTAGTCTTTGACGCCGTGCAAGGTGTTGAGCCGCAAAGTGAAACTGTCTGGCGTCAAGCGGATCGTTATGGCGTACCGCGCATCTGTTTTATTAATAAGATGGATCGCATTGGTGCCGATTTTGCGCGTTCCGTGCAATCTATTAAAGATCGTTTAGGGGCAAATCCCATCCCGGTCCAACTGCCTATCGGGCAAGAATCCAATTTCAAAGGTGTGATTGACCTCTTAGAAAATCAAGCTATCTATTGGACTGACGATATGGGCTTGAAATTCGAGCGCAAAGAAGTCCCAGCGGAAATGAAAGATGAAGTCGCTACCGCCCACGCTTACATGGTCGAGAAGATCGCCGAGACGGACGACGAACTCACGGTGAAATATTTAGAGGGACAATCAATCTCAACTGGAGAATTGCGTGCGGCATTACGCAAGGCGGTCTTAACCAGCAAATGCAACCCAGTCTTCTGTGGCTCAGCCTTGAAAAACAAAGGCGTGCAACCTGTATTGGATGCGGTAATATCTTTCTTGCCCTCGCCGTTGGACATTCCGAATGTGAAGGGCACCAACCCTAATACCGACGAAGCAGTTGAGTTACCTGCCGATCCGAAAGCACCCTTGTCGGCTTTGGTCTTCAAAATTGTCTCTGACCCATATGTTGGGCGGCTCGCATATTTCCGCGTTTATTCTGGCAAAGTCAGTATCGGTACGACGCTTCTCAATTCCAGCAAGCGCAAGAAGGAACGCATTGGGCGCTTGATCCGTATGTACGCGGATCGCCGCGAGGACGTAGAAGTGGTGGAAGCGGGCGACATCGCGGCAGTGTTGGCTCTCAAAGACACCTTCACAGGCGATACTCTGACCGAACAAGCTAACCCCATTGTTTTAGAGTCCATCACCTTCCCCGACCCGGTTATCTCGGTCGCAGTTGAGCCGAAGACCAGCTCTGATCAGGAAAAAATGGGCGAAGCTTTGCGGAAGTTGGCGGAAGAAGATCCAACGTTCCATGTCCATTCGGATGAGGCTACCGGCCAAACCATTATTGAAGGCATGGGCGAGTTGCATCTTGAAATCTTGGTTGACCGCATGATGCGCGAGTTCCGTGTCCATGCTAATGTAGGCCGCCCACGCGTCGCGTATAAAGAGTCGATCACCCGAGTCGTGCCCAAGGTGGACTTGAAATACGCCAAGCAATCGGGTGGTCACGGTCAGTATGGGCATGTGGTGCTGGCAATGGAACCGGGCGAGCCCGGCTCTGGCATCGTGTTTGAAAATGATATTGTCGGTGGGGCGATCCCCAAGGAATACATCCCGGCCGTTGAAAAGGGTGTGCGTGAGGCCTCCGAAAGTGGTGTGGTCGCAGGCTACCCGGTGGTGGACATCAAGGTCAGTTTGATTGATGGCTCGTCCCACGACGTTGACTCTAGCGAAATGGCCTTCAAGACGGCGGGTTCGATGGCTTTTAAAGAGGGCATGCATAAAGGCAAGCCTGTCTTGCAAGAGCCGATCATGAAAGTGGAAGTGATTACGCCCGAAGAATATATGGGCGATGTGTTAGGCGATTTGTCATCGCGCCGAGCGGCGATTGAAGGCATGGAGCCGCGCGCCAACACGCAAGCCATCCGCTCAATGGTGCCACTCGCGCAAATGTTTGGCTACGCCACGCAATTGCGCTCTATGACCCAAGGACGTGGGGTCTTTAGCATGGAATTCCATCACTACCAGCAGTTGCCTGAGCATGTCTTGGATGAAGTGCTGAAGGGTGCTGGTAAAAAATAATTCATCGGCTGAGCGTGGTCTCACCGCCCACTTAGCCATTCTTGAGCATTCATCGGAGAGGAAGATATCATGTCTAAGGAAAAGTTTGACCGGAGCAAACCCCACCTGAACGTGGGCACCATCGGGCACATTGACCACGGCAAAAC
>Ga0315912_10001773_pt1 | contig 25009 bp, 17 predicted proteins | sample VfabasoilMG_FD_204469 | JGI IMG/M metagenome (GOLD analysis project Ga0315912, IMG submission 204469) | Garden soil microbial communities collected in Santa Monica, California, United States - V. faba soil | ecosystem: Environmental > Terrestrial > Soil > Garden | place: USA: California... | reverse complement strand
TGACCGTCGACCTCCACCAGGGCACCGGTCTCGTCGGCTTCCACCGATACGATGCCTGTGCTCGGCTCCAGCTTGGTCACGACCTTGTGGGTCCTCTCCGCCTGCACGTCGACCACGGTCTCGACGGGGCGAAAGCCAGGCCGCGAGACGACGACCACCGCCATGCCCGGCGGAAGGTCCAAGGTGCAAGGCGCCGTGCACCCGTAGCCCTTCCCGTCCACTTCTGCGGATACGGCGGCTCCTTGTACGTTGGCGCCATTGACGACTACGTGCCCCAAGAGTGGTTCCAGTCGGAGCTCCACAGCCTTGGTCTGCCCAGCTGCCAGAGTTTCGAGCTGAACCTCCGCCTGACGAAAACCCGCCTTGCGCGCGATGATGCGGTAAGTCCCCGGCGCCAGACCGAAGCGGCGTGGAGCCTCCCCATGCGCGCCGAGTTCGACACGATCGACGTAGATGGTGGCTCCGGCAGGCACCGTTGCCACGTCGATCGTAACCACCCACTCCTCCAAGCCCAAAAGCGCCTGTTCGATCTGTGCTTTCGCTTCCGGCTGTGTGACGCGGAGCAGCGCGAGCTGGTAGTAGCGATACGCCTCGGGATAGCGGCTGAGCCGTTCGTAGGCCCGCGCGATGTTGTGGGTGACATTCGCGTTCGGGCTCAGCCGGTTGGAGACCAGGAAGTGCTCCACCGCTCCCCGATAGTCACCAGCTTGGTACGCCTCGGCGCCCAGCTCGAAATGCAGCTCCGCCTCGTCGGCAAAGTCCTGCGCTCGTGCAGGACAGGGCAAGAGGAGCAGGATCAGCAAGAGGGGGACGACCCAGGCTCGCCGCAAACACCCACCGACACTCATCGAAGCGGAGCGTACAGGGTTCACCGGGACAGGTGGATCTCGCCCTGGCCGGGAGCCTCAGCAGCGCTCGCCGCGGGGCCCCGCGACGGGCGCGACGCCGAAGTCGGCCTGCGCGGTGCAGGTTTTGCCCGTTCGGCGGCGGCACCTTCGGGGGCGGCATCTTCCGGGCCATCACCTTCCGGGGCAGCAGAGCGCACGGCAGCTGGGGTCGGCACGGGCGGGGGCGCGGGTACGAGCGCGACTGCCAGCGTTCGATCCTCCTTCAATGGCTCCACCCGAGCCACATGGGGCAGGTAGCCCTCGGCCTGGAGCACGAGCTCGCGCAGGTCGCTTTCGCTAGCACGCATGGGCAGGCGCAGGGGGGTGCGCCCGAGGACGCGCCCCTGCTCGAGCACGAGGGCGCCGGCGGGGGTGCTGTCGATGTCCAGCACGAAGCTCCGCGGAACCTCGATTGGGGGCGTATCCGCTGGCTGCGCCGCAGGCCGGAGGAGCCCAGCGCCGACGATCGCCAAGGCGGCAACGAGGCAGCCGAGCCCTGCCCAAAGCAGCCAGCGTCGCCCTTTGGGGGCGGTCACCGCGTCGCCGCTCGATAGCGTCGGTGAAGCGCCCGGAGTGAGGCGCTTGCGCGTGGCGCTGGTGCGAATGACCTCCGCGTTCCGGGTTTCCCCCGACGGGCGGGAGCCGGGGAAAGATTGGAACGAGCGCGGCTCTTCGTCGCGCTCACGCGACGGGAACGGAAGGTCCAGAGTCGCTAGGGGGGGCGGGGGCAGGGTGAGAGCAAGCGCCTCGAGCGCATGACCCAGCTCCTCGGCGCTGCTGACGCGCTCGCTGCGCTCCTTGGCCAGGCAGCGCAGCACGAGCTGCTCGAGGCCGGAGGGCACATCGTCCCTGTCGATCGGCGCCGGCTCGTCCGTGACGATGCTGGCATACACCGACGGCAGGGTGTCACCGTCGAAGGCTGGTCGCCCGCTCAAAAGCTCGTACAAGATCGCACCGAGCGACCAGACATCGGTTCGCACGTCGACCTGGCGCGCGTCCCGCACCTGCTCGGGCGACATGTAGAGGGGCGAACCGACCACCGTCCGCGTTTGCGTCAGCCGAACGGACTCCTCGCTCTTCAGCTTGCTGATGCCGAAATCGAGCACCTTGACCAGCGGCCTGCCGTCGGCGCGACGCGTCAAGAAGAGGTTCGAGGGCTTGAGGTCGCGGTGGACGATCCCCGCCTCGTGCGCTTGGATGACGCCTCGGGTGGCTTGGAGCACGCACTCGACGGCAAGGCTCGGCGGGAACGTGCCGATGCGCATGAGCACGTCGCCCAAGTCGAAACCGCTCAGCCGCTCCATGACCAGGAAAGGCAAACCCTGCTCCGTCGTGCCCAGGTCGAAAATGCGAACGACGTGCTCCGACTCGAGGCTGGCCGTCGCGCGCGCCTCCCGGAAAAATCGCATGCTCGCCTCGTCACCTTCGGTCGCCGGCTGATGCAGGATCTTGAGGGCGACGCTGTGACCGAGCGCGGCATGGCGAGCCTCGAGCACCGAGCCCATGCCTCCCGAACCCAAGAGCCGCAGCACGCGGTACTTCTCGACCACCAGCTCCCCGATTTGGGGCAGGAGGTCCATATTCAACAAGGGGGCATTTCCCATCCTTCGATCCCACCGGGCCCGAGCGGGCCCCCCGCCTCGAGGCCGCTCGCTTTCGGATCATAGTGAGTGGACCTAGGTCTCGCCAATATGACTAGGAGGCCCACTTCGGCTCACCTCGAGCTGGAATTCGATCGTGCGTCCGGTGGGGGCTTTGGCTGAGCAGGCGCCCCATCGGCCCGGTCGCACGTCCGATGAGCCGAATTCTCTCTATTTCGCGAGCCAAATTCTTGGGGGCGCGGCCGGGCCGGGTTATCCCATGTCCGCCCTCTCCCGACACCGCCACCATTGCTCCCATGGACAGCCTCCTCGACCTCCTGCGACAGAGTGAGCTGCTCCTCCTGTTTGCCGTGGTGCTGCTCGGATCGCTTGCCGGACGCATCACCATCGCCGGGGTGCGTTTGGGAGTGGCCGGCGTGCTGTTCACGGGCATGGTCCTGACGGCGCTCGTCGATCGTCCCGGACGGCCGCTGACGGTTTCGCCCGAAATCAAGGAGCTCGGGCTCTTGCTCTTCGTCTATGCGGTCGGCCTCACCAGCGGGCCCGGCTTCTTTCGGGCGTTCCGCAGCCAGGGGCTGAAAGCCAACCTCTCGGTCTTGGTGGCGCTCACGCTGGCCGCAGCCGTGGCAGCGGTGGGGGCCCACCTGCTCGATCTGGACCGAGGCCTCCGGGCAGGCCTGTTTGCAGGTGCACTGACGAACACTCCGGCCCTCGGCGCGGCGAGCGACGTCCTCCATGGCGGCGAGCTCGAGGACGCTCCGGTCCTCGCTTATTCGGTGACCTATCCGTTCGGCGTGCTCGGCGCGCTCCTGCTCCTGCGCGCCTTCGCTGCGCGCCGCAAGGCCGAGCTCGAGGCCGAGCTGGCTCGGCAGGCGGAAAGCACGCGGCAAGAGATCCTGGCGGCTCCGTGCGAGATCCGTGCCCCAGACGCCATCGGGCGCAGCATCGGGGAGCTCGCCATCCGATCTCGGCTCGGCGTCATCGTTTCGCGCGTTTCGCACGCCGGTCAGGAGCTCGTGCCCACCAAGTACACCGTGCTGCACGAGGGGGACGTAGCGCTCCTGGTCGGCACGAAGACGGACCTGGCCGCGGCCATCCCCGCGCTGGGCGTGGCTTCCGAGGTGCACATGGCCGAGCGGCGCGAGCGCGTCGACATGCGACGCATCCTGGTCAGCAAACGGAAGCTCGCCGGTCGCACCATCGACAGCTTGGATCTGGCACGCCGCTTCAACGCACAGGTCACGCGCCTCAGGCGCGCGGACGTCGACCTGGTGCCGTCCATGGACTTCCGCCTCGAGGTCGGAGACCGACTCAGAGTCGTGGCGCCGCGCGAGCGCCTGCCGGAGCTGGCCAAGTTCTTCGGCGACTCGGAACGCGAGCTGGCAGAGGTCGATTTCGTGGGCCTTTCGCTGGGGCTCTGCCTCGGGCTCGCGCTGGCGCGCTTGCCCATCCCCTTCTTCGGCACCGAGGTCAGTCTGGGCATTGCTGGGGGCCCCTTGGTGGTGGCCCTCTTCCTCGGTCAGCGCGGACGCACCGGTCCGATCAGCTGGACGCTGCCGTTCGAGATCAACGCCTTGATCAGGGAGTTCGGGCTGCTCCTCTTTCTCGCCGGGGTCGGCGTCAGCGCGGGAGCTCACGTTCACCGCATCGCCAGTCGCGAGGGGCTGGCCTTGTTCGCGCTCGGGGCCGCCGTCACCGTCGTCGCGACGGTGACGCTGCTCCTTCTTTCGCGCTACTGGGAGAAAGCGCCGGTCATCCCGACCATGGGCACGCTGAGCGGCCTGCAGACGCAGCCGGCGACGCTCGCCGCTGCCTACGAGATTTCGGCCCGCTCGGAGAGCACGTACGTCGCCTACTCCATCGTGTACCCAGTGGCGATGATCGGAAAGATCCTCCTGGCGCAGCTCTTGGCCAGTCCGCTCTAGCATCCAGAGCCGCGCACTGGGCACACGCAACGCTCGCGCCCTCGGGCCGATGCACCCTGCCGATGCCCCACAGGCGCCTTCGTGCCCTCGACCCGCGCTACTTCCTCGCTCGCTGTGTGCGCTGCGCCCTGCGTGGCGCTCCTCTGTGCGATCGATGTCGCGAGCAGCCCTGGGCCAGCTCGACGACGCCGGGTGGCCTCGCCGTCCACGCCATCGGCCCCTACGGAGGGTACCTCGGACAGTGCCTGCGGCGGCTGAAGTACGAGGAGGAAACGCACCTCGCCTTCCCCCTCGGTTGGGCGCTCGGCAGCCTGCTCGCCGAGGTCCTCGCGGGCCCACCGAGCGCTGCGCCGCCGCGCACGCTCCTCTTGCCCGTCCCGCTTCATCCCCTGCGTCTTGCGGAGCGCGGCTACAACCAATCCGCTCTGGTTGCCGCGCGGGCTGCACGCACTGCCGGCGCCGTGCTTTCGACGAGCCACTTGATTCGGGCCGAGATGCGCGCTGCCCAAGCGCGGCTTTCCGCCCAAGAACGGCGCTCGAACCTGACGGGTGCCTTTCGCACGACGAAAATGCCTCCGCTGGCCCACGGACAACGCGTCGTGCTCCTCGACGACGTGGTCACAACGGGCAGCACCATCGACGCGTGCGCGGCGGCACTGCGCGAGGCGGCGCTGCGCGAGGCGGCGCTGGGCGAGAACCAAGGGCAGGTCTCGTTCGTCTTGGCTTGCGCGATCGCCGGTGTCGAAACCTCCTGAATCAAGCCCGGAATTCAGTGGCACCCGCCGATTGGGCCACCAGTGCGTCACTTCTCCGCGGCTGCCCCACGCAATGCTCGCCTCACCCTGAGCATGGACTTCTGACGAAGCGCGGACCGGCCGGCGCGCCCGGAGCTCCATCAATCCTCGGACGTGGGCGACCGACATTCGAGAGTGGAGACCCATGGCGTCTCCTCGCTGGTCTCTTGGTCGTAGAGACCCAAGATGGTCTTGCACTCGGCGTCGACCTCGCAGCCAATGTACTCGCACACGCCGCCGCGACACACCTCGGTGGTGGGGCATTGGGCGTCGGTCTGGCAGGGCACGATGCAACGTCCGATGCCCTCTTGGGTGTGGCAACGCAGGAGCCGGGGGTCGGTTCCTGGCGGCAACCCGGCCACCTCTACACTCGGCAGCAGGCGGCATTCGCGGTCGGAACGACAGCCGACGTAGATGCACTCCCCGGCCTGGCAGGCCTCGAAAACGGCGCAGTTGCCGTCGCTCTCGCACGGCGTCTCGCAGCGACCCATGAGGCAAGCCTGATCGAACGAGCAATCGGCACTGCCGGTGCATTCGACGCACTGCCCTTCGTCACACAGCGGCGTCGAACCAAAGCACTCGGCGCTGTCTTCACAGGCGGTGGGGATTTCGCAGCGCGAGCGTTCGCAAGCGAAATGGCACACATCGTCGCATTCCGGATCCGTGCAGATTGGATCCGCCGGCTCGTAGGAAGGGTTCGAACAATCGCAGGTGCCGCCAACGCAGACGTTCGCTGCGCACTGGGCATCCGACGCGCACACACCGAAGTCGAGCACACAGCGGCCATCCAGGCAGAGGTTGTCCAGGCAATCCGCATTGCCAGCGCACTGGCCCTGGGTCACCGAGCATTGCCCCCGGCAGGAACCGCCGCCGCGGCAGTCCGAGGAGCGTGAGCACGAGTCCACGCTGCAGCCCGGGAGCTCCGCCAGGCATTTGGCCGCGCGGGTCCTGCATTTCTCGGGGAAATCGGTGGACAGGGTGCCACAACAGTCCTCGTCGGCCTGACAGTCCGTGACGAAGCATTCCTTGCCGGTCACCTCGATGTCGAAGCGCACGGGCTGACAGACGCCACGGATGCAGGAGAGGTCGGCACGACAGTCGCCCTTGGTCGAGCAGCCGGCGCCGAGCTCACTCCCGGGAGCCAAGACGGCTGCCTGTCCGCCGCTGGCGGCGCCCCCGAGTGCCCCGCCGGAGCCCACGGTCGTCGCACCGCCGCTGCCCCCGCTGCCCGGAGCGGGAGGCTCCGCAGTTGGACTGCAGGCACCGCCGCTGGCCAGAGCGAGCAGCAGGGCGAAGAGCGCCCCCGGTCGTTCGCAGTGCGCCCTGGCCATTTACTCCGCCGGGTCGGCGCGGCACTCGGCCGTGGTCGTCCAGGGCTTGTCGTCGGTCGGCGGGGGCTGGTTGTGTAGTCCGGCGATGGTCTTGCACTCGCCGTCCGTCTCGCAGCCGATGTACTCGCACACCGAGCCGCTGCAAATCTCGGTCGGTGCGCACTGCGCGTCGATCTCGCAGGGGAAGACGCAGATGCCGACGCCGTCCTCGCTGACGCACACCGAAAGGCGCGGATCCTGCTCCGAGGCCTGGCCTTGGGCACTGAGCACGCACTCACGGTCGGTTTGGCAGCCGACGTAGACGCAGCTTTCGTCCTGACAGACCTCGAACAGCCCGCATTGCGTGTCCGCCTCGCACTCGGGACCGCAACGGCCGAAGGTGCACTCCTCCTCCTCGCAATCGTCGCTGGTCAGGCACTCCACGCAGGTTCCGTCATCGCAGAACGATAGGCCGCTGGCCAAGCAGTCCTGATCGACGTGGCACGAGGTGTCGACCACGCACTGCTCCTCGGTGCAGGTCCAGCCGCAGATGCCTTCGCAGTCCGGATCCTCGCAGATTTCTGCAGAAGGGTCGTAATCCGGGTTCTCGCAGTGGCAGTAGATGCTGGAGCAGCTGTTGGTGGGGCAGTCGGAGTTGTCGTAGCAAATGCTCCCACTCAAGGTGCACGTTCCGTAGCTCGGTGCGCCGCCACTGCCGGTGCCGCCGCTGCCGGTGCCACCACTGCCGATGCCACCACTGCCGGTGCCACCACTGCCGGTGCCGCCACTGCCGGTGCCACCGCTACCAGTGCCGCCACTGCCGGTACCTCCGCTGCCGAAATCGCAGACGTTCTGCACGCAGTCAGTTCCGCTCAGGCACTCGGTCAGAGTGTCGTAGATGCAATACCCCGCGCAGTTGCCGGCTCCGCACTGGTCGTCCGTGGTGCAGGTGATGGCGCTGCAGCCGGGGAGTGTGGGCTGGTTGCAGGTGATGTTGCGCACGTCGCACTTCTCCGGTGCGTCGAGCGGCATGTCTCCGCAGCAGTCCTCACGCTCCTGGCACTGAACCACGTGGCATTGCTTCCCCGTGCCCACGATGTCGAAGTTCGAGGGCTGGCAGGTCTTGTTCGCGCACGCTACCCCGACCGGACAACCAGCAGTCACGATGCAGGACAGGTTCTCTTGGCAGTCCGAGCTCGAGTCGCACGACGAGCCGCGTTCACCCAGCACTTGCGCCTGACCACCGCTCGCCCCACCGAGACTCGTCGTGCCGCCGGTGCTCGCCTGTCCACCCGAGGCAGTCACGCCGCCGGCGGCGTCCGTCGGCTCCATGTCGTCCTGCATCGTCGGCTCGCAAGCGAAGAGGCCGCCATACGCCACGCAGAGCACGATCCATCCCCTGTTCCAGTTCATTTCAAGTGCCTTCCGTTTTCACCAAGCAGGGCGCGCGAGCTCGCGTGAGCCCACTTCGAGCCAAATTCCAGCGAGTCACGGCGCCATTCACCGGAGACTCGAGAGGGAGCACCAACACCCGCACCATGCGCCCCACCAGCTGCTCCCCGGGCGCAACGCCGTTACCGTGCCCCTGACCGTGCCGCCTTTCAACCAGGAAAACCCTTTCGGCCAACGGGTCGAACGGAGCCCTGGCAGGCCCCGCAGCAGAGCGGCGCACTGAGTCCGCACGCATAGCGCAGTCGAAATGTTCCGCCTTGCATGCCTGCTGGGGGGACGAGAGGGCCCAATCGCCGTCGCGCCGCTCACGGCATCTTTTGTGAACCGAAACGCGAGCGTGGCTGATGCCCGCGTGAATCTCTCGAATCCATCACAGCGAGGCCCACCGGATGCGCAATTGAGACCAGCGGAGGCGAATCAGGTGAAGGAACGTCCGCACTCGGGACAACGCGCCCTTCTGGGGGCAGGCGAGCGAGCCTGCTGCCGGCGCGAGCGAACCGTGACGACCTGGAAACGAAGAAATATTTCGACGCTCGGGGGCGAAGCTGCAAAGGTAGGAGGCGCGGGATCGAATGTGACACAGCGCGCCCTTTCCTTGGTCGTGGCGACGGGGCCACTCGCCCTGTGGCTCACCGTCGCGGGCTGCGGGCCCACGCCCGAAGAACCGCCCACGTACGGAAGCGGCGGCGAGCCGCCCATGGAGGTCGAGGAGCTGCCACCGTCCGCCTGTGGCGACTTAGTGATCGAAGGCTGCGACCTTTCGTGCTCCGAGGAGATGCCGTGCCCTCCGGGCCTGCACTGCAAGTCGGGCGCCTGCGGCGCCGACTGCGCGCAAAGCGGCGACTGCGCCGAGACCGAGGAGTGCGCGGCGGACGGTCGCTGCGCCGTCGATTCCAACATCACCCTCGATCCGCTCGAAACCGATCCCGACCGTCCCGAAGAGGAGGTGCCGGAGTGCATCGAGGGCGAAGTGGAGTTCGAGGCGGTCGTGCCCGAAGTCTCGCTCCTGCTCGATCGCTCCGGCAGCATGTCCGGCGGGCTGGGAACGGTGACGCGCTGGGACGCGCTGGGCCTGGTCTTGCTGGGCGATCCCACGGTCGCCGGAGACCACGGGGTGGTGGGCGATTTCGAGGATCGCGTGGCCTTCGGGGCCAGCTTCTACACCTCCGGGGGCGGGGGCCCGTACGGCTGCGTGCTCGACCTGGAGAGCGTCGCCCTGGCGCGGAACAACTACACGTCCATTCGCCAGCGCTACCAGCAGATTGGCCCGTCCGGGGGCACCCCCACGGGCGAAGCCGTCAACGCCGTGGTCGCCAACGCGCTCGACGCCGATCTCGGGGGCGGTCCGAAAATCCTGGTCCTGGCCACCGACGGCGAGCCAACTGGCTGCGGGATCTCGAGCGATCCGGCGGGCGACGTGGAACGCGGGGTGTCCTCGGCGTTCGAGGACGGCATGAAGACGTTCGCCATCAGCATCGCCACCGACACGGATCCGACGCACATGCAGCGCGTGGCCAACCTGGGCGCCGGCTTGCCCGTCGATGCCGATCCGCCAGCACCTTACTACACGGCAGAGAGTCAGGAGGACCTGGCACTCGCATTCGCCTCCATCCTCGAAGAGGTCCCGCGCAGCTGCGTGTTTGCGCTGAACGGCAAGGTCGATCCCGATCAAGCCGACGAGGGGACGGTCACCCTGGCCGGTGAGGAGCTCGTCTACGAGGACCCTGACGGGTGGATCCTGCCGCAGGTGGACCAGGTCGAGCTGCTCGGGGGCGCGTGCGAGCAGATCCGCGCTGGCGAGGAAGATCTGGACATCACCTTCCCCTGTTCCGTCTTCACGCCCGTCGTGAAGTGAGGCGCAGGGCCCCTCGAAAGGTCCGCTGGCCGCGGGCGAGCCGAGCCCTGTCGAGCTGAGCTCTGCTCGTGGGCGCTGGATCCGTGATAGATGCTGGCTCGCCCAGGGTCTGTGCTGGACCCTCCTGGGCCCGGGCCAGGTCCCGCGCTGGAACGGCGTAAAATCAATGGATCACGCCTTGGCACGAGTCGTGCTCAACGCCCGCCAACATGCATCGTCTGCTTTCCACGATCGCCCCTCTCCTGGTCCTCTCACTGGTCGCTCCCGCGGCGCTCGCGCAGCCCGTGCCCCCCGACGGAGCGCCGCCCCCCACCGCGCCTCCGAGCGCAGACCCCACCGCTCCCGCCGAGACAGCGACGCCGCCTGCTGCCCCGGATGAGCAAGCCCCGCCCGAAGCACCAGCCTCCGACGCAGCCGCCAGCGAGCCTGCCGCGGAGCCAGCGAGCGGCCCAGCGCCCGCGACGGAGCCAGAAGCCGCCACCAGCGCACCCGCTGAGGTCGAGGCTCCAGCCAAGGAAGAAGAGCCCAAGAAGGAAGAGCCCGAGATCAAGTTCAAGGGCAAGGCCGGAGACGGCCTCACCGTCGAAGTGGGCGACGCCTTCTCCCTGAACGTGAAGAGCCGCATCCAGGTGCGCTACCAGTACCACCTGTCGCCGGAGAATGCCGCGGGCACGCGCACCGAGGATCAGGTGGTCAACATCGGCACGCTGCGCCTCTGGTTCTCGGGCAAGGTCCTGGTGCCAGAGCTCACGTACATGATCCAGCTGGCCCTGGCCGACCGCGACTATCGCGACGGCGCCAAGTCACCCGTCTACGACGCCTACTTGGATTGGGCTGCGCACCGCGACGTCAACCTGCGGGTCGGCCAATACTTCGTCCCCTTCGATCGCTTGCGCACCGTCCGCGAGTGGGCGCTGCAGATGGCGGATCGCCCGAGGCCCGTCGGCGAGCTGACCCTCGATCGCGATGTGGGCGTGATGTACTACTCCGATCACTTCCTGGCGGATAAATCACCGGTCGCGGTGCGCGCTGGCGTGTTTGGCGGCGGCGGCATCAACCTAACCAATGCCAGAGAGCCCGGGGCGCTCTTCGTGGGCCGGGTCGAGGTCCGGCCGCTCGGTGACATCGACGACGACAAGGAAGGCGACCTCGACCGGCGCAAAAAGCCGGGTCTGGCCGTGGGTGGCGGCGTGGCTGCCAACGTGAACACCAACCGTCAGAAGAGCACCACCGGCACGACCTACGTCGGCGGGACGGCAGACTACGTACACGCGGCGGCCGACTTGGTGTTCAAGTGGCAGGGCATTGCGCTGCAGGCCGAGTACGTGTGGCGCGAGGCCGGCGAGGACACCATCGAGTCCGTCGACGCTGCGGGCAACCCCGTCACCGAGTACACGCGATCCGGCCACGGCTGGATCTTGCAGGGCTCCTACACCTTCAAGCCGCCGTTCGAGGTCGTCGGACGCCTCTCGGGCATGTACGCGTTCGAGGGCACCGACCCCGCCTACATCTCGGAGGCCGACAGCCGCGGCCAGGAAGTCGCCGGCGGCGTGAACTACTACTTCAACGGCCACAAGATGAAGCTCCAGGCCGACTACATCGCGCGCATGCCGCACGACTTCGACTTCAGCGTCGCGGACCACATGGCGCACGTGCAGCTCGACGTGACGTTCTGAGCAAGAGGGGGGCCGATCCGCCCGGGTCGTGTGATAAAGGGCGCCGATGTTCCGCGCCCTCCGTCTCATGCTCGCCGCCGTGTGCCTCACTCTGCTGGGGCGCCTGATGGGTCGTCCCCGCCACCCCAGCTGGCCGCTGTCGTTCGAAATCGTGGTGCGCTACCTGCGCCTCGACTGGGAAGGGACGGCTGATTGGGACCTTGCGCGTCTGGGCGCCGACCTGAACGCGCGCCCCTATCCGCGGGACTTCGCCAACAAGGTCGAGCAGCGAGATGAAGTCATCGGAGGAGTGCCATCGGTTCGCTTCATCCCGCCCGAGAAGCGAGGCGCAAGCGTCGTGCTCTTCCTTCACGGCGGCTCGTACTACTTCGGTTCCGCCAAGACGACGCACTGCGAGATGATGGCTCGCCTGGCCTTCGAAAGTGGGCTCGAGGTCATTGGTCCCGACTTTCGCCTGGCGCCCGAGCATCGCTACCCGGCTCAACTCGACGATGTGCTCGCCGTCTGGAGCTCGCTCCTCCTGGCAAGAAAGGACTCTGCAGGCATTGCCCTCGTCGGCGACTCCTCGGGCGGGAACCTGGCTCTGGCCTTGGCCCTCGGCCTGCGGGAGCGTGGGCTCGAGGGACCGCGGGCGCTCGCTCTCATCTCCCCCTGGTGTGATCTCGAGATGCCTGGAGCATCGTTCCAGGCCAACGATCGCTACGACTTCGGCACCAGGGACGCCCTCCTCCGACACGCCCGGGCCTTCGCAGGTGTCCTCTCCCTCGCCGACCCCCGCGTTTCTCCCACGCACGCCACGCTCGCCGGCCTCTGCCCCTGTCTCGCGGTCGTGGGTGAGGTGGAGCTTCCCCACGACGACATCGTCGCCTTCTGCGAGAAGCTCAGCGCCGCCGGCGTTGAGACACGGGTGCACGTCGCGCGCTCGATGCCACACAACCCACCCGCCATGGCGGCCCTCCACCCGGAAGGAGCGGCCGCCATGCAGGCGATCGTGAAGTTCCTGCAGGAGAAGCTGGCGTGATGCAGCCGCACGACTTCGACTTCAGCGTCGCCGACCACAGGGCGCACGTGCAGCTCGACGTGACGTTCTGAGCTCTCCGCCGACTCAGACCGGCGGTGGCACCACGCAGATCTCGACCTCGCACTTGCCGGTTCCGCCGTCGCAGTGGGCTTCGAAGCACGGCGGCTGCACTTCGCAGATCCCGGGGCAATTCATGTCGCGCTCGAACGCGGGACAGTCCTCGGGGATCTGCGTTTGTCGCTCTTCCCAAGGCACCAGGCAGGGGTCCATCTCGACTTCCGAGGACCGAGCGCCCACGGGAGACGAACAAGCGGGATCGAAGCACTCGTCGTAGAAGTTGGCCGCTGGCATGCAGCTATCGCCCTGCTCGCACGACGGGTCGAACGCTCCGCCCGTGCCTTGGTTGGCGCCGCCGCTCGAGCTACTGCCACCAGAATTGCTGGTGGCGCCGCCGCTGTTGCCGCCGCCGACCGGGCCGTCCGTCGCCGTGCCGCCCGTGTCGCTTCCGCCCGCCGAGCCGTCCGTGGTCACACCGCCGCTGCCGTCGCTCCCGCCGCTGCCATCGGTGCCGCCGCTCCCATCGTTAGAGCCGCCACTGCCGTCGGTGCCTCCGCTTCCGTCGTCGGAGTCGGAGCCGTCGCTGCCACCACTGCTCGAGTCGGTCGACACGTCCGTGCCGTCGGAAACGCTGTCTGCAGAGACGTAGCCCGGTGAGCACGACGCTGCACCGGCAAGGAGGAGGAAGGAGAGCACCCAAGAAGAAGCAAAGCGCGGACGAAGATGAGCCATCTTCCGAATCTACCACCAAAGTCCTCAGGGAGGGAAAAACCGCCCCTGCGGCACGCCGCCCGACTGGTGCGAGATTGGACTACATCGTGGGAAGCCGTCCGGTCCCTCGGGCAGCCTTGTTGGTGGTTAGCCCCGTGGCTTGCCAAGAAGTGGCGCGGCAAGAAGCGGCGGATCGATGCGATCGAGTAGGCGATCGTCCTTCATACCGGAGCGGTTCATGAGGAGGACGCTCGCACGCCCACGCCGCGGATAGACTCGGATTTCCGCGTAGTAGCCGCCCCCGCCTCCGGCGTGATGGAAGTAGGGCTCGCCCGTGAGCTCACCGCGAAACCAACCGTGCGCTCCCGGGGTGGGCTGGCCATCCCCCGTCCGACCCGTCTGGAACATGCCGCTGACGACTCCGCTGGAAAATTGGCCTTCCTGGCGCAGGATTGCCTGCAAGTAGCGCGCGAAGCCCCGAGCGTTTCCCATGAGCCCACCGTAGGCCGACCCGTCTACCTGGAGCGGCACGAACGGATCCCAAGCGCCCTCGCGCGGCCCCATCAGGCGCTCACGGTCGAGGAAGAATCCAACGGCCAGGCCGAGGAAGCTGAAGTGGCGCACGTACCCCTTCGCGTGTCCACCACCGGCATCGAAGGTGAACCCGAGGTGTGCGTCGACGTCTGCTGCGAGCGGTCCGAGCAGCTCCTCCTCGACGTACCGCTCGTAGGGCTTGCCCGACACGCGCCGGACGAGCTCACCGAGCACCAAGTAGCCGACGTTGGAGTAGCTGAACGTTTCGCCAGGCTCCGAGTCGAGCTCGCCGTGCTTCTTCATCAGGCGAGCGAAGAACGCAGCTTGGTCATGATGCGCATGCTCTCTGGCCAGGTGGACCCATCCGACGGGCACCGGGTTCGGCCAGCCGCCCACGTGCGCCAGCGTCTGGCGCACCGTCGGGACGGCTTGCCCCACAGAGAGCCCGCCAATGTAGCGCGAAATGGGAGCATCGAGCTCGACCTGGCCCTTTTCGGCCAGCAACAGCACTGCGGCCGCCGTGATCGTTTTGGTGACGGAGTAACCGTGAAAGCGGGTGTCCGGAGTCACGGGCGCGCCCTGCACCAAATCGGCCCGTCCTTGCGCGTGTTCGAACACGATGCCGTCGCGATCGACGTGTGCGTACTGCACGCCCGGCGCATGCTCCGTCTGGACCAGCTCGTCCAGGAGGGCGCGGGCGGCCAGGGGGCCCCGGGGGGGCGCTGAGCGAGACGACTGGCATGCGCCAAGCAGGACGAGGGTCAGGCTTAGGAACGGTAGGAGAGAGGGTGGTGAGGTCTTGGTCATGAGCCCAAGATGGCGCCTCGGGGCGTCTCTCGGCTTGTCGCGCCATGCCAACGACTTGTCCCTCGGCGCCAATAGAGCGCGCCCGCTGGCCCCCGCGCGCCAGAGGCCACCCTAGCAGGGGTATTCTTGTCGGCAGGGTGCTTCCTTCAGCACCCTGCTAGCCCGACAGTGCGCGGGCCCGAAAAGCGCTCGGTGTCGTGCCCTCCCAGCGTGAAAATGCCCGGGTGAACGCCGGCTGGTCGGAAAAGCCGAGGATGAACGCCACCTCCGCGATCGAGAGCTGCCTTTCCGTGAGGTACGCCTTGGCCAGGCGATGTCGCACGAGGTCGAGCTCGGCCGTAAAGGACGTCTTGCGTTCGTCCAGCCGGCGCTGCAGCGATCGAGCGCTCGTGCCCATGCGCTTGGCCACCGCCAGCAGGGTCGGTCGGCCTTCGGCGCAAGCGCTCCTGAGCGCCTGGTGGATGCTGGCGAGCGGTTCGTCCGCTGCACCGAGATTTCCGAGCTGCCCCTTCGCGTGCTGATCGAGCAGGGGCAAGAGCTCCCGCTCCGCGCTCGGTAGCTCGAGGTCGAACGCGCTCTGCTCGAGCACCAGCCTGGCAGTAGCGCGATCGAACGCGATGGGGCAGCCGAAGGTCGCTTCGAGCTCTGCCTCGTTCTCGCTCCTCTCGAAAGTGAGTTCCACGCGGAGCAGCGGCCAATCGACCCCCGTGAAGCGCCGACTCCGAAGGACGATCGCAGCGAACGTGAACTGCTGGGCGAAGGCGGGAACGGGGCGACCGTCGGCCATGGCCAGTGAAAGGAAGAAGAACGGGCGCACCCCGCCCTTGACGTCCTGACCCACGACCATGCGGACGCGCGGATCGACCAGCGGAAAGTACTCGGCAATGCGCCCTAGACCAGCGCCCACCGTCTCACTCTTGGCGGCGACGAAATCGACGACCGCGTATGCACCCAGCGGCAGGCGCATGGCGGCCCGCAGCGGATCGGTCAGGTGCTCCGCGGCCGCTGCCCACAAGGCTTCGGTGAGACCGACGGCCAGGCGGCGGTCCGGATCGAACACCTCCTCCCGCGTCAAACCCGCTTCCTGGAGGTAGGGCGCCGCGTCGACGCCCAGGGCCTCCAAGTCGAGCACCAGGGCGCGCGCCGCGCCGGACATCACGGAAACGGTCACGCGCGGCTCATTCCACGACTTCGCACGCGATGTCGAGGTCGTCCGCGGGCAGCAGGGGCGCGGAGTAGAGGGCAATCGTGCCCCCAGGCTCACTCTCGCTGCGCGCCGACGGACACTCGATGCCGAGCTCGGTTTCGCCAGCCAGGACAGTCTCGTTCAGCAGAGCGTCGCGGAAGACGCACGCGGTGCCCATGCCCAGCGCCTGGCTGTACTCGCAGGCGCGGACGACCGCGGGCGCCGCACCCTCCCCCGCGCTGCAGCGCACGGTCACGCTCTCGCCGGGCGCACAGGCCACCGTCACGAGCGCTCCGGCTCCCTCGCTGAATCCGCAGTCGCGGAGCGGGCCAAGCTGGCCCCGCGTGCAGGGGGAGGCGATGAGCCCGGCGCGCGTGACGTCGAGCGTCTTCTCACCCGTGTTGTTCGCGTCGTAGTCAGGCACGAAGTCGCACACGGCTCGGTCCACCGGGTCGCCATGCACGGTCGCGAACTCCGTCGCCTCCCAGGTGGGGTTGCCTTCGTCGTCCAGGACCGGCTCACCTTCGCACAGGAAGTCCTCGGGATTGAAGACGAAGGTGAGCTGACCCACAGCGTCGCCTACACTCAAGTCGACATTGGTCACGTCGACCCACTGGCATTCGATGCCGGCTCCGTAGTCGTCGCCCCAGCCTGCCTGAATGCCCTGGTAGTTGCAGGCACCGTAGGGGTGGGTCAGCGGCGAATGCTCGTTATTCGAGTAGCGGTTGGTGCTCTGCAGGCAGAATGCCTGCTTGTTGCCGGTCTGCTCGCCCGTGCTGTCGAAGAGGAAGTCGCCGTAATACGAGAAGTGATAGTGCTCGTGGCAGTCGCTGTACTCGAAGATGTTGTGGTCGGCGAGCACGGAGCCGCTGTCTTCGAGGTAGTAGTCGACGTCACCGATGTCGAGCGCCTCGCCGCCCACGTTGTGCACGCTGGCATCGAACTGGAGGAGCCGCCGCCAGCCGGTTCCGCCCACGCAGTTCTCGGCCAGCGCGCACGAGTCCTCGTCGATGTAGCGATAGATGATGCGCTGCACGTCCAGGCCTTCCTGCATCACGCGTACGTCCGGTTGGTCTGGGTGAGTGAGGTCACCCACGCGCACCTGATCGGCGAGCTCTTCGTCCCAAGCCAAGCGCTGAAAGTGGGCGGTCGTGGTCACGCTGCCGACCGCGCGCTCGAGGGCCTCGATGCAGCTCTCCTCGGGGATTTCGGTGATGTGGCACAGGTAGTCGCCGCCTTCACATTCGTGATCGTAGAAGGTGGCGACGTTTTCGCCGTCGACGCTGTTGGGCGGAAACTCCGCCTCATCCATGCAGGCGTAGCCCGTGCGCTGCAGCAGGAGCTCAGGATCGATGGGGAACACGAACGGCTCCTCCCAGGTGCCGCCCACCGTGGACAGCTCCGGTTCGGCCTTGCCCGCGGACGGCTCATCCGTGAGCAGAGTGCTGGTAAGCTCGTAGTGCCGCACGACCAGATCGTGGCCGCCGACGTCGACGCGCTCGGCCTCGCCCCCGAGAGCGATCTGCCACAGCTCCGTCGGGGGAAGGGGTAGCTGGCCTCGTCCTTCTGCCTCGTCGTAGTAGAAGTTGCGAAACACCAAGCGATAGCCCGAGAGCATCACCTGCGCCTTGGCGCGCTCGATCCAGAAGGCGTCGTCCGCGGCCAGAAGCTCCTGGGCGGCACGGTCGCGATCCTCGGCCGGCAGCTCGTCGAGCAAGACTCCCACATCGCTCTCCATGGCGACCGCAATCAGCGCGCCGGTCGGCGCGGGCGCTGCCCCTCCTTCACCGCCTCCACCTTCACCGCCTCCGCCGCCCTCGCCTCCCATTCCACCGGCCATGGGGGAGCTCGAGCACGCCCCGGCCCCGACCAGCGAGCCCAATCCAGCCAGAAGGACCCAGACCAAAGCGCCCGATTTCATGCGCGCGAGCCTAGCAGGGTGCTCGAAAAGCACCCTGCCGACGAGAACGACAGTGCCCGCGCGGACCTGTGGACCCGGGAAGGTGCGAAAACCCCTCACGAAGAGTGGGGTTCTTCGCACCGCACTCGTTCGGCTTGTTCGCGCGGGGAAGCACGCACACCAACCGGCAGTCACCCGGGAGTTTCCCCGGCGTATCCGATCCGTTGGCGCGAGCGGCCGCTCGGCCCGGGCGTGAATCCAGCCCGGCCGCGAATCCAGCTGGGCGACGAATCAGTTTGCCCGGAGCGCTCCGCGATAGGTCGCCCAGTCGATGCGAAGCTTGCGCATGCGAGCACGCAGAGTGTGGGGATTGATGCCCAAGAGCTGAGCCGCGCCCGTCGGGCCCTCGATCCTGCCCTCGCAGGCGGCGAGCGCGCGCCGAATGTGCTGGGCCATGGCCTCGTCCAAGGTCGCGATGCGACCGCCCGGGCTGTGGTGCATCGTGTGCTGCGAATTGTGGTTGGCTCCGCTGAGGGGCGGCGCCCCCATCGTCAGCGGCTGGACCTCGGGCGCCGGGGGCAGAGTAATCGGGCGCGGTGACGACGTCGCGCCCAGGGCGAGCGCAAGCTCGAGCCTGCGACCGTTGCCCAAAATGGCCGCGCGCTCGATCACGGCCCCCAGCTCCCGCACGTTGCCGGGCCAGGGGTAGCGCTCGAGCAAGAGCAGGTCGGCTGGCGTCGGCGCGAGGCCGGTTCCACCCAGACGTCGCCCGGCGCGCTCGGCGAAGTAGGCAGCCAGCGCGGGCAGATCCTCCAGTCGTTCGCGCAGTGCCGGTAGGCGAATCGGGAACACACTGAGGCGGTACCAGAGGTCCTCGCGGAAACCGCCGCTCTGCACCATCGACTCGAGCTGGCGATGGGTCGCCGCGACGACGCGCACGTCCACGCTGATCGTCTGATGCCCGCCCACGCGCTCGAGCGTTCCGTCCTGCAGCACGCGCAGCAGGCGAACCTGAGCCGCCAGCGGCAGCTCGCCCACCTCGTCCAGGAACAGCGTGCCGCCGTCGGCGCGCTCGAACCACCCCTTACGCTGAGCGCTGGCTCCGGTGAAGGCGCCGCGTTCGTGGCCGAACAGCTCGGAGTCGATCAACTCGGGCGGCATCGCGCCGCAGTTGATGCGCACGACCGGCCCCTGAGCGCGCCGCGATTGCGCGTGAATGGCCCGTGCGATCACCTCCTTGCCCGAGCCGGTTTCGCCCAGGATGAGCACCGGGGCATCGGTCGGGGCGACTTGGCGCACGCGGTCCATGACGGGAGCGAGGCCAGCGCTCGCACCGATGACCGCTTCGCTGATCTCGCGCCGGTGCAGACGTGACAGCAGCGCCTCGCGATCGGCCTCCAGCGCCGCGCGCATGCGAGACAGCTCGTGCAAGCGGTGATCGTTCTCGAGTGCCACACCGAGTGGCCGCTCGGCGGGCGCCAAGAGGGCTAGCTCTGCGGGCCCCACCTCGAAGCCAGCATGAGGATGGATGAGCGCGATCCCGGCGGGACGCTGCTCGGCGGTGAGGCAGAGGGCAATGACCGACGAGGCCGCATCGCCTACCGCGAGGGCCCGCGCCAGCCCGGGCGCGACCTCGTGCAAGAGCGCTGGCCCCGAGCGATCGAAGAGCTCCATCAGCTCCTCGGCCAGCTGCGGCGACAGGTCGACCCGCGCTCGCGCGCCCTCGTGCTCGGACTCCCCCTCGAGATCCGCCGTCGCCACCAGGGTGAGGCGCATCGGATCCCGCTCCAAGCGCCGAATGGAGAGGGCGCGCACGGGGATGTGCTCCCCCAGAATGCGGGCGATGCGCCGCGCGGACTCGCCGAGCTCGAGGTGTTGACTCACCTCGCGCCAAAGCTGGGATTCGAGGCTCATGGTGGGATCGGACGGGGCCGAGCGCTGGTGCACGCAGCCAGTTTAATCGGTGGAAGGGCGAGAGCCAGCATATATCACGGGAAAGGGGCTGGCCGAATGCTGAGGCCGGGCTGCCTGAGGTCCGCACCGGGATAGGCGCGTCCGGTGGTCACCTGGACCTGGATGCGACAGCCGACCTCGATGCCACGGAGCAGGCTGCTGCGCCGAGGGAACTGGGCCACGAGCGGGCCCGCATCGTCGAGGTGCGCGTGCACGCGCACGCGGTCGCCCAAGATCACGACGCGCTCGACCGTGGCGACCCCCGGATCCTCTCGCCAGAACTTGAGGTCGTACGAGCGCACCACGAACTGGATGGCTCCGTCGGTAGGACCATGTTGGATCTCGCTTTCGATGGCGCCGACCTTCGCCAGGCCGCCCTCGGCGTGCGCCGGAAAGACGTTCACCTCGCCAACGAAGCGAGCGACGAATTCGGTCGCGGGCTCGTCGAGGATCTCGCGCGGGGACCCGAGCTGCTCCAGGCGCCCACGATGGATGACCAGCACCCGGTCCGACACCGAGAAGGCTTCGTCTTGATCGTGGGTCACGAAGATGGACGTCACGCCCACTTCGTCGTGCAGCTTGCGCAGCCACTGGCGCAGCTCTTCCCGCACCTTGGCGTCCACTGCGCCGAAGGGCTCGTCGAGCAGGAGTAGGCGCGGGGCCGGCGCCAGGGCACGAGCGAGCGCCACCCGCTGCCGCTGGCCGCCCGAGAGCTGCGAGGGGTAGCGGTTGCCCAGGCCGGCAAGGCCGACGAGCTCGAGCAGCTCACCCACCCGCGTGGCGGACACGTCCGGCATCACGCCGCGCACGTCGAGGCCAAACGCGATGTTCTGGGCGACGGTGAGGTGGCGGAACAGGGCGTAGTGCTGGAACACGAAGCCGATGGCGCGACTGCGTGCGTGGACGCGGGTCGCTTCCTTGCCGTCGAACCAGACGCGGCCAGAATCGGGTGACTCCAGACCAGCCAGGATGCGCAATATGGTGCTCTTGCCACTGCCAGATGGCCCGAGCAGCGCGACCAGGGAGCCGCTCTCCACCTCGAAGCTGACGTCGTCGACGGCAACGAAGCTGCCAAAGTTCTTCTTCAGGTTTTCGACTCGAATGCTCATGGTGTTGCCTCGTCTTCCGTCGCGCTGCGCGATCGATGCCTTGCTGCTGCCTGCCGCTGCTTCATCCACTCCAGAGACAGCAGCAGCACCACGCTGCACACGGCCAAGAGCACGGCCATGCCGTACGCCGCGGGCAGGTGCCTCTCTTCGATGGAGTCGTGGATGAAGGTCGTGGCCGTCTGCGTTTGGCCCGAAATGCTGCCGCCGAGCACGAGCACGGCGCCGAATTCTCCCAGGCAACGCGCCGCTGCCATGAGCACGCCGTAGCCGAGCGCGACGCGAACGTTCGGCAAGGTGACCCTGAAGAAGGTCTGCCACGGCGAAGCGCCGAGTGTGATCGCCGCCTCCTCCTCGTCGGTGCCGATCTCCTCCAGCACGTAGGCGACCTCGCGCACCGTGTACGGCAAGGTCACGAACAGCGTGGCCAGCAGCATGCCCCAAAAAGTGAAGACGAGCTTGAGTCCGATGGCGTCGAGCACGGGACTCATCACACCGTCGCGCCCGACTAGGAGGATGAACGCCAGGCCGATCATGACCGGCGAGACGGCCAGTGGCAGGTCGCAGAGCGCATTGACGAAACTGCGCCCGAAGAAGCGGTGGCGCACGAGCGCTACCGCGCCAAAGGTGCCGACTACGGCGTTGACGCCCACGGCCGCCAGCACCAAAAGGCCCGAGGTAGCCAAGGCATCGAGGGCCAGCGGCTCGCTCACGGCCTTCAGCACCTCAGCCATGCCGAGCTCCCAGGTCGCGAGCAAGAGCGAACCGAGCGGCGCCAAGAGCACGAAGCCGAGGTAGCCCAAGACCAAGACGAGCAGCACGACCTTGCCCACGGCGCGCTCGCGCTCGACCCGCTCCGGTGCCGCTGGGGTCATGGACAGCGGCGCAACCCGCTGCGGCGCCTCGCCGATCGAGAACCGCTCTCCGGACTCTGCCTCGATCAAGGTCAACCCCTCGGCTGGCGACTCCAGCCGGCGCAGACGATCAGCTTTGGGCATGGCGGGCTCCCGTCGCGTTCTCGAGCAAGCGCGCCGAAGCATGGAGGGCGAGCGCAATCAGGAGCAGGAGGGCGCCTACGGCTGCAGCTCCCCCGGCCTGACCGCTTTCGATCTCGCCGAAAATGAAGACCGGCGCGGTCAACGTCTCCTCTGGGATGTTGCCGGCGACCACGACGATGGAGCCGAACTCGCCCATGGCACGTCCGAACGAGCGCAAGCTGCCGGAAAGTGCCGCGGGCAAGATGGCGGGGAAGTGGACCGTGCGGAAAGTGCGCCAGGGCCCGGCACCGAGCGTGATGGCAGCCTCCTCTTCGGCCGGGTCGATCTCGGAGAGCACGGGCTCGACCGCGCGCACGACGAAGGGCACCGTGACCAACAGGAGTGCGAGCACGATGCCAGGCTGCGCGAAAATGATGTCGACGCCGAAGGCCGAAAGCTTGGTTCCGATCAGCGAAGTCGGGCCATACAGGATGGCAAGCATCACGCCCGCTACCAGCGTGGGGATGGCCAGCGGCAGGTCGACCGCCGCGGACAGCAGTGACTTTCCCGGAATCGGGTAGCGCACGAGCACCCAGGCCGTCATCGTGCCGAGCAGGGCGTTGATCATGCCGACCAGGAGGCCCGTCCACAGCGTGAGCCAAACGGCCGACAGGGCGACCGGCGTGGTGATGCGCTCCCAAAAGGTACCGAAGCCGTCGCGGAAGGCGAAGAAGAGCAGCGCAGTAAAGGGCACTGCCACCAAGAGCACCACGTAGCCGAGGACGATGTGACGAACCCAGAGCTCGCTCGGCCCCGGGTGCAAGGCGTGACCAGGAGGCTTCACTTCTTGTCACCCTTGCCGCGACTCTGCGCGAGCGCGCGGTCGTAGGCGCCCTCCGGTGCGAACACGGTCTTCTGCAGCTCTGGCCAGCCGCCGAGGTCCTTCACCGTGAACAGGTCGGTGACCGGTGCGAAGCGCGCCTTGGTCTCTTCGGCGACGCTAGCGAGGACCGGGCGCAGGCCGTGCTCGGCGAAGGCTCGCTGTGCCTCGGGGCTGGTCAGGAAGGTCACGAAGGCCTGCGCCACGTCGGACGCACCGTGCTTCTTGGCGTAGCCATCGACCACGGCCACCGGGTTCTCGATGAGGACGGTGCTGGCCGGCGTCACGTACTCGTGGCGCGTCTCCGGTGTCGCCACCAAGATCTCGTTTTCGTAGGTGATGATGGCATCGCCCACCCCGCGCTCGAAGTTGAGCATCGAATCGCGGGCGCCGCTGTCCATGATCTTCACGTTGGCCAGGATGCCCGAAAGGAGCTTGACCGCAGCCTCGGTGTCACCCGCCGGCACGCCAGCATGCCCGCGCAGCGCAGCTCCGTAGATGGCGAGCACGTTCCACATGGCACCGCCGCTGGTGCGCACGTTCGGCGTGAGCACGCTCACACCGGGCTTGGCCAAGTCGGCCCAGTCCTTGATGCCCTTCGGATTGCCCTTGCGCACGCCGATGACCACGACCGAGCGCGTCACCATGCCGGCGTGCTCCCCGGCCTTCCAGTCGCCGCTGATCAGCTTGGCCTTCTGGATCTTGTCGATGTCCGCCTCGAGCGACAGCGCCGCCACGTCGGCTTCGAAGCCGCCGACGATGGCCCGCGCCTGCGCGCCGCTGGCGAGGTAGGATTCGCGCACCTCCAGCTCTTGGCCGTGCTCCTTCTTCCAATGCGCCTTGAACGCGGGAATGATCGACATGCCGTACGCTTCTCGGGGCGTCGTGTAGCCACCGAGGGTCAAGGTGACGGGAGGCTTGGCGGCCGGCGCGTCGCCTGGCTTGGCGCTTGCTTGCGCAGTCGATTCACCCGACTTGCACGCACCGACCAGGAGCAGAAGGCCGGCGAGCACGGCGCGGAGCACGGTTTGAGAAGACTTCATGCCGCCGCCCCAGCAGGGGGCGTGCCAGAACTCCGAGCCTAGTAATTTCAAGATCTTGCCGAGCCCGATCACGGGTAAGCAGGCATATTTGCTGGTTGCCCGTGATATATACTGGCTTGATGGGCACGCCCCTGGGAGGCCGCCCGAGGGGTGCTCAGGGCCAGCGCTCGGAACAAATCGCCCGTGAGCAGAGCTGGGCAGCAGATCTCCTGGCCACTCGAGGGGCGCTCGCTGCGTAGCACCGGGCGAAATCAGCCGGCACGACGCACGCGGCGCGTTCGCGAGCGTTGGCACGACGGTTGCTGACAAGAGCGAGCAAGAGGGAAGCCAGCAGGAGCTCGCCGTTGCAGTCCATACAAGAGTCGCCCATCCGTCTCGAAGCCGAGCTCTGGCGAGAAGTGAGTCAGCACCTGCGGCTCGAGGAGTCGGCTGCTCGCATTCTGGCGCTTCTGCGCAAGCGGGCGCCGGTCCTAGGCCTCGCCGTGCGCCACCTGCAGCGTTCGCCGGACGCATGGATGACGCTCAACGTCTGCTGTAGCGAAAGCTCCTTCCTGCATGTCCTTTCGGGCCGGAGGACGCTCTCGCCGGGGGACGTTCAAGCCCTCGACGAATGGCTCGCGGGGGCGCGCGCCAGGCCCAGTCGGACCATCGAACCGAGGATCCGGCGCCTGCTTGCCGACTCTGGCGGCGAGTTCTGGGCTCTCCCCCTGCCCGTGCACGGAGAGCAGGAGGCGCTGCTCTTGGTCGAGATCGATGCAGAGGCGCCGGCTGCGGATGCCTTGCTAGCGGAGACGCTGGCGGAAGCCGCGCGGCCCCTGGGCATCGCCGTCGAGAACGACCTCAGACTGCAGCAGCTTGCCCGCCTGCGCGAGGCGCTGACGGCGGACCGCTCGGCACTGCTCTCCCGCTTGGCCAAGGACGACCTGAACGAAGCGCTGGTCGGGCGCGACCGCGGCCTACGCGGAGTGACCGCGCAGATTCGCCAAGTGGCAAGGACGGACGTGCCAGTGCTGATCCTGGGCGAGACCGGCTCGGGGAAGGAAGTCGTGGCGCGGGCCCTGCATGCAGAGTCCAGCCGCAGCAGCGGACCCGTCGTGCGCGTGAACTGCGGGGCGATTCCCACCGAGCTGGTCGATTCGGAGCTTTTCGGCCACGAACGGGGCGCGTTCACGGGAGCCGTCGCTCAACGCAAGGGGTGGTTCGAGCGGGCCGACGGCGGAACACTGTTCTTGGACGAGGTTGGTGAGCTGGCCCCGGCGGCTCAGGTCCGCCTGCTTCGAGTGTTGCAAGAGGGAACCCTCGAGCGCGTGGGCGGCACGCAAACGATCGTCGTC
>Ga0315912_10001772_pt1 | contig 25014 bp, 15 predicted proteins | sample VfabasoilMG_FD_204469 | JGI IMG/M metagenome (GOLD analysis project Ga0315912, IMG submission 204469) | Garden soil microbial communities collected in Santa Monica, California, United States - V. faba soil | ecosystem: Environmental > Terrestrial > Soil > Garden | place: USA: California... | reverse complement strand
GTCGCCGTTCGCCAAGCCCGTACTTGAACGCCTTCGGGATGCGCGCGAGGGCGCCAGAAATCAGCCGGTTGCCGGGAATTCTTCACCCGCCATCACATCGGTCGCCGCTAAAGCCGACTTCGTGCAGCTTCTGAAATCCGTGGGCTGCGATAGTGACCCACGCCGTCAGATGGAATTGAATCTTTATCTCATCGCCGAGGGCTTTCCGCCGCTGCAGGATCTGCTGGCGAATCAGGGAGTGATCCACGGACGCTGAAGCATCGGTGTGCGTCTAGCCTCGGAAATCGGCTACTCTCTTTGGGTTCGACGTGTGCTGGGCGCGGGATCGCGCCCCGCGTTGCCGCTGCGGTTCTCGGTCATCTTTGAGTACGGAGGGTTGATTCCCGTGAGTACGCAAACTCGCTCGCTCCTTCTTGCTTTGCTCCTGCCAGCAGTCCTGCTGGTCAGCGCATCCGCTGTCGTCCAGGCTCAGAATGCTGGATCGCCGGCGGCCAAGCCGACGAACTGGTCTAATCCTGACACCTGGCCAAACCGTAAGGTGCCGGTCGCGGGCGACAAGGTCACCATCGGGAGAGACAAGGAAGTGATCCTCGACGTCAGTCCGCCCGCGCTGGGCGGTCTGTCCATCGACGGCAAGCTCACCTTCGCAAACGATGCCGACCTGGAGCTGACCACCGAATGGATCATGCTGCACGGGGAACTGGCCATTGGCAGCGAAGCCACCCCCCACACGCGCAAGGCGACGATCACCCTCACCAATAACGTCAAGGGTGAAGACGTCATGGCTGGCATGGGTGACCGCGGGATCATGATCTCGGGCGGAACCCTGAACCTGCACGGTGATCGAACCAACACTTGGACCAAGCTGGCCAGCACGGCTTCGGCAGGCAGCACCTCGATAGAAGTCCTGAACGCCGCGGGCTGGCGGGTTGGCGACGAGATCGTCCTCGCGTCGACCGATTACGATCCCCGACAGGCCGAGCGGCGCACCATTTCCGCCATCAGCGGAAACAAGATCACGCTCGACACGAAGCTGGACTACATGCACTTCGGCAAGATCACCTTCGATGTGGATGAGCGCGGCGAAGTCGGTCTGCTGACACGCAACATCACGATCCAGGCATCGGCAGACGCGGAACAGTCATTCCAGGGCGGTCATATCATGGCGATGCCCTCGAGCAAGATGTTCGTTGAGGGCGTCGAATTGAACCGCATGGGACAGAACCTGACGCTCGCCCGCTATCCGATCCACTGGCATCTCGTGGGCGAAGGCAAGGGTCAGTACATCCGCAACGCCGCGATCCACGACACCTACAACCGCTGCGTGACCGTGCATGGCACCAACAACCTGCAGATCGCGAACAACGTGACCTACAACACCGTCGGTCACTGCTTCTTCCTCGAAGACGGCATCGAGACCGGCAACCAGTATGTCCGCAACCTCGCGATACAGACCAAGTGCCATACGTCCAAGCCCTGCGACCCGACCAACCTCGCCCCCTTCGGAGCGAACTCGGACGGCTTGAACTTCAAGACCACCGGCCAGGACTCCAAAGATGTCCTGATCCCTTCGGACAACACGGTGTCGAGCTTCTGGATCACCAACCCGGACAACGTCTACCGCGACAACGTGGCCGCGGGTTCCGACGCGACAGGTTTCTGGCTCGCTTTCCCGGAGCATCCGACGGGCCAGTTCGAAGGTACGAATATCAGCAAGGCGATGTGGCCACGTCGCACGAAGCTCCGCGAGTTCAAGGGCAACGTCGCCCATTCGAACTTTGACAGTTTCATGGGCGACCGCGCCCCCAGGCCCGATGGCAAATTCGCCGTCGGCGGGTACGTCTCCCTTGTCGATCCCGCTGACGCGAACAGCGCTCAAGCGGAGTCGGTGATCGAGGACTTCACCAGCTACAAGAACCGCAATAGCGGCATCTGGGCCCGCGGTGAGTTGCGCCTCTACAAAAACCTGAAGATGGCGGACAACGGAATTGGCTTCACTCAAGCGTCCGGCAACTTCGGACAGTCCGCCTATACGTCACGCGTTGTTGACTCGCGGTTCGTAGGCGAAAGCGAGAACACCGGCAATCCCATGACGCCGGCGGAAAAGGCTTACGGCCGCAGCTTGCCGCAGCCCGCTGTCGCGGATTTCCCAATCCGCGCCTACGAGTTCTATGACTACCATCATGAACTGGACAACAACACCTTCGTGAATTACCAGGACAACGCCACCCGCAAGACGGGAGCGATCTCCTACCTGCTGTTCACCAGCTTCGGCATGAGCTCCAACAACACCGTGTCGCGCTCGAAATTTATCAACGCCAAGCCGGTGTATTTCCCGCCGATCGACAACAGATGGAGCAACGACGACTACGGCAACACGGTCTACAAGACCTCGGTGTTCAACGATAAGGACGGCACCATCACCGGTGTCCCCAATTCCTACATCGTCAACGTCACCGGAATCGACGCCGACAAATCCTGCGAGGCCAAGCCCACCTGGAACGCCGTGGTGTGTAAGGGCGATATCGGCCGCATGAATGTCGGCGGCGGTGGTGGTGCGGTTGGGTTCGGCGGCTTCGGCGGTGGCGGCGGCCGCGGCGGCGCTCCTGGTGCGGGTGGTCGCGGTGCCGGTCCCGCGCCAGCCGCTGCTGTTCAACCTGTTGTCTATCCCATTGCCCCAGGTGGCGGTCGAATCAGAGGTACCCGTGCGCCTTCAGGGCCGCCAGTCGTTCTCAGCCGCAATGGCAATAAATTCACCGCCGACGGGGAAACCAATGTACGCGCGGGCAGCGAGTACAAGGTGACCACCGAGAGGCCATCCGTGAACATCAACGTGAAGGAACTGGATACCGGTTCGTGGGTGATCTTCGAGCTGCCGGGATTCACCACTGCAGCGTCGGGTACGGAGCAGAGCAGCCTTGATGCGCTGCGCAAGGCCACCGCCACCTCTTACTACAAGGGCAACGGTTCGCTTTGGGTCAAAGTCGTCTCCACTGGTGACGTTCGTGGCAGCGGCCCTGGTCGCGGCCCTGGTCCCGGAGACAGCCTCCAGGTCAGCCGGTAAGCAGCAATCCTGTCGCACGAGCAAGAGCCCTCGGCGGTGCCGGGGGCTCTTTGTTTTGTACAGCAATCAGCCAAAGTCCGGCGCACGCGTCATTTCAACGCGGTAGCCTTGTCGCCGACGACCTCTTGCACTTCGACGTGTATTGGGGCGTGCCGGGAATCTCGAGTGGGTAGTTACGCGCTGTACGGTGCGCGAGCCACACCCAAAGGGCACGATCCAGCCCTGTCAGGCGAGGACGGTGACGGCGTCCCGCGAGACGGACATGACGCAACAGAAGGGCTCATAGTGGCCCCTGTCGTCAAGACGACGGTAGTTCAGTTCCGCCCACCTCGACGTTATTCTCATCGCGGGACATTCGGGTTTCCATGTCGGGGCCAGCGCCTGACACGCTGAACTCTTCGGCGTTGCGGAGTGCGCGGCCGCTTTCCGGGGGCAGCAACGATGAGAACGTGGCCAAAATCCCAGACGGCGTTCGGTTTGGCGGTCGCGCTCGTAATGCTGTGCGTGCCTGCGCACGCGCAGACCGACATCACCATCATCGAGGCGCCGTCGCTGCGGCTGCCTGCGTCGGCGCACACCGGAACCGGACGACTGCGCCTGCGCGCGACCAAGGACGAACGTGTCTTGCTTACGCTCGGCCCTCTCGTCGATGTCGCGACGAAGGAGGTCTTGCCGGCGACCGTCGTGTTGGCCGAGACGTCGTCGAAAGCGGCGGAGTTTGATGCGAAGGCGAACGTGATTTACGACGTTACCGTCAACGTGTCGAGAGTGTTCTTCGAAGGGGAGGCGCAGGCACCGATCCTGAACATGAACACCAAGATCGGCGATCTGCAGATTGTCCGGGCGCCCTTCGCCGTCACGCTCGTTAGCGACTCGCCGCTTTTGCTCCGTGAGAACACGACGACGGCGATTGCGATGCGCAATGACTCGCGGGACAGCTACGTCGTCAGCTGGATGATTCAGATCGGTCCCGATAAGTACTGCGGCAACCAGAGGTCCTGCGACGACGTCAAGAACTGGGCGACAGTCGCTCTTCAGCCCAAGGAGAGGGCGTCGATCGAGGTGACGCCTCCAGTCGAGTGGTTCCGTAGCGACTTGCCAAGCTGGCTCCAGTTCCTGGGCCGATATCGTCGGCGAGTCGCGGACGCGACGCTGTCGTTAGCGCTCCCTGGCGAAGCCCCGAGGCGAACGCTCACGCCTCGGGCCGAACTGGCTGGGAAGTACTACACGGAGCTCGCTTGGATCGTCGGCCTCCTGGTGCTCGGAGCGACGATGTCCTTGCTGGTGCGTTACTGGGTTCCCAACATGCAGCGCAAACGCGACCTGAAGGAGCAGACGCGGCGAATCCAAGGCAAGATCGACGGCCTCTCCACAGAAATCGACTCCACCCTACGTGCGCTGGTCCAGGTCCAACTGAATCTGATCGAGACGTGGCGCAAGTCGACGGTGACGTTCCTTCCTGACTACACAACGGTGGCCGGGCTGTGCACTCAGGCGGCAGCCCTGTTGGAACGACGCGTCGAGATGATTGAAGAGATCGACTCGACCTACGAACAAGCGGCGTCCAAGTGGGAGCGCAGCCCACCACCGTCACTGGTTGATGACGCCGAGAGCCTCTTGCGAAGTGCGGCGGACATCCTGAGAAGACCGCAACCCAACGAGGCTGACTTTCTCAATGCCCGCCGCTTCATCGACCAGGCGAGGGGCATCAACGAGCGTATCGGGACCGACGACGACGAGTTCGGGAAGCGACTCGCCTCGCGACGAGACGAGGTACGCAAAGAAATGCGGAAACTGGAAGACGGCAGGGAAGACAGCGCGTACCAGCGGCTCAAGAAAGCGCTGCCCGGAGTGTTCCGGCTCGTTGGCACCGGCACGAACGGGCAACCGCCTCCGGCCGGGCAGGACCAAGCCGAAGAATCGCCCGCGATCCCCGGCCAGCAACACAGCCTCGTTGACTACGACCTCTGTGTGCTGACCGTGGTGAGAGATTACATCTGGCTGTACGAGGGTTCGAGCGATCCCAAGTTTCGCGAACGAATCGCGGAAATCGAGCCAGATCTGATTGCCCACCTCTCGCGCAAGAGCTGGAACGAGCTTCGACTGGCCAGCCGGCTGTTGAAGCAGTTTCGCGAGAACAACTCCGAAACGGAGATTTGCGACGCGATCAAGGAAGGCGGCAAGCAGATGTTCGTGGAGCAGGAGCCCAAAGGGGTGCTGATGAAATCGGGCTTCATCTCCATTCACCCCAGGCAGTTGGTGCAGTTCCGGGCGCACTTCCGCCGGAGCGAGCTGAACTGGTCGGCCGCGCGTGAAAGTTTTACCTGCGTGTGGGACTTCGGCGACGGCCACAAGGACGAACGGGGCTGGACGGCATCGCACTTCTTTCCAGACGTACGCGTGAGCAGATGGTTGCGGATCAAGCTCAAGGTCAGGAAGTGGCTCGGCAAGTCCGACGATCAGAACGAGCCCGGAGCCTGGAGTCGTTATCAGGTCAAGGTCGCGTTCAAAGATCGATCGGGGAAACAGATTGAGAGCTCACTCGAGCCGCTCGTCATCGAAGTCAGGCCGGATCCCGACGACGACCGCCGGACTCGGTCAGTCGGGGAGGCCGTGGGCTTGCTCGTGAGCATCATCGTTCCGTTCCTGGCGTTGGTCGCCGGGGCGCGCGAGCAACTCGCGCAAAATCCTGCCGGCGCGGCAATGACAGTTTTCTTGCTAGGGTACAGCTCGGAGTCGATCATCTCTGTCTTCAAGCAGCGGGCGTCGCAGCAGTGATGGCCCCGTTGTACTCCGCAAGAAATCAAAGGGCGATGGGTTCGAGCGCTTAGTCAATGATGCAGGCCGGCGAGACCGTGCTGATAGCCGCGCGATGAGCGGCCAGTTGGCCATGCCCCGTTAGAGTCGCGCAGTCTCACGCTGAGACCGCGGTCTCGTTTTGAAACCATCCGTCGGTCTCCTTATGAGGCCATAGTCGCGGCGTCACGCCGGCTCCCGGTCAGGGCTCCGGCTAATTTCTCGCGGATCTAACGGCGTTTCACACGATCGCCGACTCGCCTCTCACGCAGCGGAGGTCTGGCAGGCTGGTTGCGTTGGGCAGTCACGTCACGTTTGACCAACACAGGCAGCCGATGGGGGATGAGATGGCGACAAAGAAAAAGGATTTACCGGCAAACAAGGACGTCAAGGGCGGCAGGCCGATCCCTTCCAACGACAATCTGACGCTCGTTCGCGCCGCCAAGCCGGCGAAGAAAGATCTGCCAGCCGGCAAGGACATCAAGGCCGGTAAGAGGATGTCGTAGCTGTTGATCGACGCCACCTGGCTGGCACTGCGCCGCGGTTCCCGGCGAGTCCGGGTATCGCGGCGATCCGAGATCATCCCGCCATACCGCACTCCTTCGAAGTCCACAACCAACGTCTCAGTTTTCGTCGTGCGCCAAACGATGCTCGAGACGCCGCGGGCGTGGAAGGACTACTACAATTACCACCGGCGAGGGTGGTCGGGCGTCGCCGGCATTCGGATGGCGGCCGGCATCTGAAGGAGTGGGCAGATGACTCATGTGGGCGGCGGTGGCTCCGAGCAGTTCAGCAACGACGACCGCGTCTATGCCGGCTCGCGGTTCCGGGACGTCGTCGCCGCCGTATTTGCCAACCCGTATCAACAGGTGTGGGGCCGGGAAGGTGAGCCCGCACTACCGAACGAGGTTGTGACGATCCGCACCGTTTTCGGAAACCTGCTCTCGCGTCACTGGAATCGTCGATTCGAACGGGCGGCCGAGCGATCGCTCGACTCCGCCGCTGATTTGCGCTGGGGCTCGGACCGGAAGGGATTCCGGCGCTTCCTGCATCCGAACGGGATCTGCCTCACTGGCCGCTGGCAGATCACGGAAGACACTCCGTACTCCGGTTACTTTGCTCGCGGCAGCACGGCGCTTGTCGTCGCGCGGTACTCGAGCGGTGCGAGCGGCAACCAGCGCGGACAGATTCGCTCGCTCGCTCTCGTTGGCAAACTGTTTCCGACGACGGACCCGGACCACGCCGAGCGACTGCGGACAGCGAACTTCATCACGCAGGAGGACATCGGCGGCGCGAGGACCGATTCGATCAACGCGGCGCTCCTCCGCAACGCGCCGGACGTGACTGTCTTCCGCCGCGGTGCTGCCGGTACGCTGCTCATCAGGGTGGCCTCGGTGTTTCGCCGCGTGGATCAGGAGCCGACGATCCGGCAGGTGTATCCGATCGCCGAGCTCGGAAAGCCGGCCGGTGAGCCGACGCGGGCGCCGGCGTTCATGCAGTTGCTGGTGGCTCCAGAACATCCGGTGATCCCCGGCGACCATCTCGACTACCGCGACGAGATCATGGCCCACATCTTCGACCGCGGCGATCCGGTGCCGAAGCGGACGCTGACGTTCACCATCAACGTCACCGACGAAGGGGAGACGCACGGAACGCCCTTCCGTGTCCGCCGGACGTTCGGGAATTGGCGCCAGATTGGCCAACTGGTCTTCGACAGTGCGGTCGCCTCGTACAACGGCGACGCCGTCATTCATTTCACTCATCCGACCTGGCGGAGGGATCGCAACGATCCTGCGTCCGCCACGCGGATCGACGGGAAGAAGGTCGGCTGACTTCTACACGAAGGGGAATTCTGTGAGACGAATCCTGATTGCCGCCGCATCGACAACGATGCTCTGCGTTTCAGTCCTCGCACAGCAGGTCGACTACTCGAAGCTCGAGATCAAGACGACCGACCTCGGCCAGGGCGTCTACCTGCTGAACTGGCAGGGCGGCGATTCGCTTTTTCTCGTCGGTGACGACGGCGTTTTGCTCGTGGACACCTCGGTCGCGCAGATGGGCGCCAAGATCAAGGCGGCCATCGCGCGTGTGAGCACGAAGCCAATCAAAGTCGTCATCAATACTCACGCGCACGCCGACCACTTCGGCGCCAATGAGCTGATGGCCCAGGGTGGCGCGGTGATCGTCGGCCACGATGCGCTGCGTCAGCGGATGGTAAAAGGCCAGTATCTCGCCTCTTTCAACCAGACGATTCCGCCATCGCCGCCGGCCGCGTTGCCGACCGTCACCTACGCCGATGCGATGACGATCCACTTCGGTGGCGAGACGGTGGAGCTCGTTCATGTGCCTGATGCGCACACGGACAACGACACACTGGTGCGCTTCAAACGGGCCAACGTCATTCACGCCAGCGGCACCATCGGGGGAGATGGAGGCTATCCGTTCTTCGACATGTCTTCGGGCGGCTCGCTTACCGGAACGATCGCCGCCGAAGAGAAGATGCTCTCCCTCGCCGACGACAAGACCCGCATCGTCGCCGACGAAGGCGACCCGGCGAGCACGGCCGACCTCAAGGCATCCCGTGACGCGCTCGTGATGATCAAGGTGCGCGTCCAGAAGCTCATAGACGAGGGTAAGAGCGAGGCGGAGGCCATCGCCGCCAAGCCGACGAAGGACCTTGATGCCCGATGGGCACCACGAGGAGGGTTCCTTTCCGGGGATGTCATCACACGGATGGCGTATCAATCGCTGAAAGGCGCCAGCTCTCCGGCACGCCAGTAGCCAGGCATCTCGGCGAAGCTCGCGACATTTACTTGGAGACTGCGTCGATGTGGAGAGATCTAAAGCTCGCGCTGAGAATGCTCAGGCGCGAGCGGGCGCTCTCGACCGTCGTCATCGTCACGACCGCACTCGGCATCGGTGGAAGCACGGCTGTCTTCAGCGTGGTGAATGCCGTTCTGATCCGTGACCTGCCCTACGCGAGCACCGGCCGGCTCTACGTGATGCGGGCGATGGCTCCCGACGGCCTCCCCGGTAACGTCACGCCCAGAGAATTCCGGCCAATCTACGAGAACGAGAAGCATCCTGCAGTCGAAGCCGCGTCGATCGCCTGGAGTCAGCCATCGCAGATCATCGGGTCGGACAAGCGACCGCATCCGACCGTTCGATACGGGGTCACCGATCGCTTCTTCGACGTGTTCGGCGTGCGCATGGCGATGGGCCGTGGTTTCGAGCCCAACGAACAGATCGGGCGCATCGTGCTCTCGCATCAGGTGTGGCGCGATGCTTTCGGCTCCGATGCCGACATCATCGGGAAGTCGGTCGCAGCCGAAGGCATGGTGCTGCAGGTGGTCGGCGTCGCGCCCGCGAGCTTCGAGTTTCCGCAAGACCCGGGCTTCTGGTACCTGATGCGACTCGGATCCAGCTTCGACAGGGTCCGTGCCTACCGCGGATTCATGAAGCTACGTCCCGGAGGCTCGCAGGAGCAGATCGATCGAGAGATGACGCAGTTGGCCGCGAGCCTTGGTCCGGACCCTGTCACGAACCAGACTCCGATCCTGATCGCGCAGCCGATGCTCAAGTACGTTGTCGGCGATCTGGAGTCCACGGTGTTGATTCTTGCCGGTGCGACAGGGATCCTGCTCCTCATCGCGTGTATCAACATCACGAACCTGCTGCTCTCGAGGACCACCGCTCGTTCCCGGGAAGTCGCCGTGCGCGAAGCCATCGGTGCAGGACGGTGGCGAATCGTCTCTCAGCTCCTCGTCGAGAGCATTATTCTCGTCACCACCGGGGGAGCCATTGGTCTGATCGTCGCCGCTGCGGGTACGCGGCTGCTGCTCAACCTTGCTCCTGAGGGGCTCCCGCGACTCACATCCGTACCGATCGATGGCACAGTGCTCCTGTTCGCCGCAGGGCTGACGCTGCTAACCGGCGTGTGCGTTGGACTGGCGCCAGCCTGGCGGCTCGCGCGGAATGAGTTGAGGAGCCTGATCAACGAAAGCGGGCGCGGGAGGTCCGCCGGGCCGGCAACGAACAGACTGTTCAGCGCTCTGGTCGTCACCGAGATCGCCCTGGCGGTGGTCCTCGTGATTGGTGCGGGGCTGCTGATTCGAAGCTACATCAACCTGATCACAACCGATCCGGGCTTCGATTCGCAGGGTGTTCTGACGTTCTCGATGAACGTTCCAGGCCGCATAGGAATGGACGTCGTACAGAACGCGGAGGGCAAACCGGAACGTCGGTTTACGTATGCGCCAATGGCGGCGCTCTTCCGAGACCTCGAAGAGCGCGTCGGAGCCATTGCCGGCGTGGACTCGGTGGCCACGACCATAAGCCTTCCCCTGACATCCGGCGCCGGCGGTGCTGCTGTAGTGTTCACAATTCCCAGCCAGTCTGCCGCGAAGGGCGACGCCGCCTGGTCGACGACGATTCAGGCGGTGAGCCCGGAGTTCCTGCAGGCCATGAAGATGCGCCTCGTCAACGGACGGCCGCTATCGAGATCCGATCGACAAGGCGCACCGGGAGTAGCCGTCGTCAGCGAATCTTTCGCGCGACAGTACTTCAGCGGTGAGAATCCACTGGGGCAGCGGATACGCTGGCAAGACAACCGCTACATTCCCACGGATACCGGATTTCAGTTTGGCCACCTGTCGGTGGACGAAGTCGAAGTGGTCGGCGTTGTCGCGGACGTGAGGCATCAGTCGCTGGCCACGCCGCCCGAGCCGACGATTTACATGTCAAGCGAGCAGTTCGTGTTCAGGCGACGGACCGTCGTCGTCCGCACGGTCCTCGACAAGCCCGATAGTCTGGTCCCTGCGATCAGGCGAGAGCTGGATGCGATCGATCCGCTGCTTGGTGCACAGTTTGGCGTCTACGACTCCCTCATCGGCAAGTCGATTGCGCGCGAGCGACTGGGAATGACGCTGCTGGTGGTGTTCGGGATTGCCGCGATGCTGCTGGCGGCGGTGGGTGTCTACGGATTGATGTCGTACTCGGTCGCACAACGGACCGGGGAGATGGCCGTCCGCTCTGCGCTGGGGGCATCCGCGAAGCAGGTCATGAGGCTCGTGCTGGGACGCGGCATGCGCCTCGCCGCGGTGGGAATCGTTCTGGGAACCATCGGAGCGGTGGTGCTGCGGCAGGCCGTAGCCAGCCAGCTTCATGGAGTCAGTCCGCTCGACCTGCCCGTATTTCTGCTGGTGACGACGATCCTGTTCGGCATCGCGGTGCTCGCCTGCGTCATTCCAGCACGACGAGCCATGAAGATCGATCCGGTGAACCTGCTCAGAAGCGAGTAAGCGTCACTAGAAAACCGATCGGTGTCGGCTGCTCGACCGAGCTTGATGCCCGATGGGCACCGCGAGGAGGCTTCCTTTCCGGTGATGTCATCACACGGATGGCGTATCAATCGTTGAAAGGTGCCAGCTCTCCGGGGCGGTGAACGTTGTAGGATCGCTGGCCGTGCCAGCGCTGACAGACAGGGTACGGACCTTCGTGCAGGCTCACGCGCTGCTCGCCGCCGTAGGGGTCTCGTCCTTCGTGTTGTCCCTGGCGACGTTTGCCATCACCAATGATCACTTCGGCCGGATCTCGCCGGCCAGGCAGATTGCCGTTTACGGCGCCCTTCCTTTTCGCGACTTCCTGGATCCCGGATACTTTCTGACCGAGCTGACATCGGCTGCGCTCCTGTCGATCGTCGGTGACAACCTGCTCGGTGAATGGCTGCTCACGTCCGCTTTCATTGCGGGAGGCACGGTGGCGGTGCTGCAACTCGCCCTGCGCCTTACGGGATCCCGGATGTTGGCGTTGGCGGTGGCCGCGCTCACGCTGCTCTCGCTTCCCCGAGCGTACGATTTCGACAAGGTGTTCTTCTACCCGCTGGCTCTTGTCCTCTGCTGGCGATACATCGATTACCGGCGATACCTTGATCTGTGGGGCCTGGCTGTCTGTACCACATTGGCGGCGCTATTTCGATACGACACGGGTGTCTATATAGCCGCCGCCGCCTTCACCGCGATCGCGATCGTTCATGCCGGAGATTGGGCGACCACAGCACGGCGCGCTGCTGCGCTTGCCGCTGCAGTGCTTGGTATGACGTTGCCGGTGATCGCATTCGTCGGATCCACGGCCGGGCTCGGGACGGCAGTTGATCAGATGTTGACCTACGGGCGCCGCGAGACTACGAGGACGCGCCTCGAGTCGCCCCCTCGCGTCTTGCTAGGGGCCTGGAGTGGCTTTCTCACGGTTGAACAGTTGAACGAGCCGATCCTGGTCAGGTGGACTCCGTCGGTGGACGATTCAACGCGGCTCGCAATCGAATCGCAATACCGTCTGCGCGATGGGAACTTGCGCGGCCCGCAGCAGGATCGCACATGGTCTTATCGCATGACCGACGTCTCGGTCGACAATCTTCGCGCGCTGGTTCGGGATCCGCGCGTGGAAGACACGCACGGCGTTGACCGTGCAAGCTCGCGGCTGGAGTCCGAGACGTTCCTCATGCGTGCAGGGCGCCGCTTTCCCCTCTTGCGCTGGCGGCTGTTTCCGGATGCCTGGACGCATGCCAACGCATCTGCCTTCCTCTTCTATCTACTCCGATGGCTCCCTTTGGCTGCCGCTTTGGCCCTGCTCGCCGGCCTGAAGAAGGATCTTGCCCGTGACGACGTGGCGCGAATCTCGAGCTTGATCGTCATGTGCCTGCTGCTGAACGTGTTCATTCTTCGCGATCCAGTTTCTGCGCGGGTGGGAGGCATCGCCGGCCCCGCGGCCGTGCTGGCGGCCTGGCTGGCGCAGTGCGTGTGGCGGGCGAAGACGGCTGCCCGCGGTGCGCTTCGCGTTTCAGTCGTGGTCCTTCTCGCGTTGACGATTTGGAGCGTGTCGGCGATAGCGCAGTGGGACACGCGGCTGACAAGGGAATTTGTCAGTGCGTCGCACCTGAAGGAGTTGGCCTCAACCCTGGGGTCGTCTCCACCCAGCCCTCGAGCGCTTCCCTCAGTTCAGCTCGCAGGGCTGGTGAAGTACCTCCGTGAATGTACACGTCCGGAGGATCGAGTCTTCACGAACTGGTTCGCTCCCGAGATCCCGTTCTTCGCTCAACGTGGCTTTGCGGGCACTGTCACCATGTTTGACGGTCATTGGAGCGAGCCTCGATTCGAGCAGCGTGTGGTCAGGGCATTGGCCGATTCCCCAGTCCCGATCATCATCGTCGAAACGAGTCGACGAGAAGCTTTTGCGGGCGACTATCCAGCGCTCGCAATGTATCTGCGGGATCACTACCGAATAGCAAAGGAGACCGACTTCGGGAATCCCGAGGTCGATTCGCAGCACTACACGTTGCTCGTCGCGCAGAATCGAGCGCCTGTTCGCGATTACCAAGAGCTGAACGTTCCGTGTTTCGCAGGCTCGTGAGTGTGCGGGTTCGGATCCCAGCTCGAGTTCGTTAGTTCCAGTTGAGCGCTCTCTGCCGGGCATTTCCCTCAGGGCTTCGACCAGGCACATGAAAATTACATTCGACATCACCGGAACAGTCACGGTTGCGGAGACGCATGCGGGCCTTCCTGGACTCGTCGTGAAGGCCCACGACAAAGACGGCCGCTATGACGACCTGCTTGGCTCCGCCATCACCGGAGAGGGTGGCCGGTTTGCAATCGTCAGCGAGGCAAAGGATTTTCGCGACTTTTTCGATCGCAAACCAGGCATTTACCTTCAGATCTCGGGATACTCGGGCATGCCGCCAACCCACCTCTGCAATGAGAGAACGTGAGTCTACAAGAAATCGAACACCCGAGAACCTCCTTCTATATCCGGTCGATCGGAATTGCGTTCAGCATGGCCATGACTCGTCCGCGATATTGAGTGGCGTATCGAGTTCCGCCAATCGACGCGCCCATCCTATACGCCGAGCCGCGCGCGTCTCGAGCCGACCGATTGAACACGGCGCCGTCATTGCTCATCGCGAGGAAGCCGCCGCGGCCGTCGTTATAGGCGCGCACTGCCACGGCAAGGAACTCCGTTTCACCAAATAAGGACTCCCAATCAGCGTTGCGGCTGGTGGTACACACTTCGTCGGCATTCATCCCGGCCCATTGCGTCTTGAATCTTGAGATCGTGGCATTGGTGCCTCGCCACCGGGCGAGCGCCTGCACCAGCCGCCGATAGGACACGCGCCCCGTGATTTGAATCGGCCCGCGCCCGCGGAACTTGTAGAAGTCGGCCTCCATGATGAAACCGTTCGCGGCGTAGTTCTCCTCGACGGAATACCGATCGGACGGGTAGGTCGTGCCGTTCCAGCGTGCGTCGATTCCGTCGGTGCCATTGACGCCGTTCAGGCGTGCACCCATTCCGAGTTGGCCGTGCGCGCGAATGTAGCTCGCGTCGGCGAACAGGCGGCCTGCCGGAATGTTTTCGAGCGAGTTCGCCGCGTTGTACGACGACTTCCGCGTCGTCGTCCCGTTGTTGTTGCGCCACGTCATCGTGTCGAACGCATACGCGAGTCCGCGATGGCGAACGCCGTTCACGTCCGTTCGGCCGTTGCCACAGGCCTCGGTGTGGCTCGACCACGAGCCGCCTGTCTCGTTGATGGCGATGCAGGTCAACGCGGCGAAGTCGAGGAGATTGACCGTGTCGCGGCCGTAGAGCGTCTGGATCTGTGGGGTCTGCCAGAACGCCTGAAAACGCGGACGGGAGGCTGCGGCCATTCGCCCGCGATACCTGAACGGCACGTGGGCCGCCAACGTGTTGTTGTACCAGTCAATGAATCCTGTGCCGCCGTTGGGGAGCCGCGAAAAGAATCGGTCGATCTCGCTGGCGTTCCGGAACTCGCAGGCATGCGCGCGCGTCACGAGCGCCGCCGAGACATCGGCCTGGGGCAAGTCGAGCGCACGCGTGGTCGCGGGTGCAGGTTGAGGCGCCGCCGGCCGCGCCGCCACTGCGTCTCGCAGCGCCTTGTACCGACTAAACGTCACGGGGCTTCCGAAGTCTCCGTTGTGCGGCCGCGCCGTCCCGGTGGCACCAAGGAACTGCATGCCACTGAAACTGCTCTGCGAGGGGAATTTCCACACACCCGCGCTCGGTCCGGCGTCTCCGCGCGATGTCGACTCGGCCGTCCGCACGATCAACGAACCGTCACTCTGGGGTTCGACGCGCGAGACGATGCGGATGTGGCCTGGGTAGCCCATCGTGTCGCCAGGGCACAGATCGGCCGGCGAGGCCACCCGATCGAACTTCGCCCGGCCATCGATCGCCGTATTCAGATGGGCCGCGTTGGTCATGATGCGCTCGCCGCGCTGCAGTGCTCGACCGAGCGCCTTTGAGAGCACGAGGTTGAGCGCCTGCGACACGAACGCCGAGCAGTCCACCCCGCAGCCGAAGTACACGAGCCAGGCGCGCAGATTTGATGCAGTGGCCGTCGTTCCCGCCGGGGTCAGCAGGTTGCGATCGACGACGCCTTGCAGAATTTCGCGAAACTGTGTCTGGTTGCCGCGACCGATGAGTGGATCGGAACGGCCTTGCTGAAGACCGCCCGGCAGCGCCTCTTCCGATCCCGTGGCCGTTCGGCGATGTTGCTTTGCCAGCCGCTTGCGCTCGGTTGACCGGGCCGTCCGCTCGGCGTTGATGAAATAGGGTGGGTGCACGTTCACCGTCGCACCGCCGACACGCACTGGAATGTTCTGGAACGCTCGGAGGAATCCTTCGACCCACGCGCAAATGCTCTGGTCCCACTGCCCGCCGTACCCGAGTGCGCCGGTCAGGACGTCGCTGGCGTTGGAGTAGTCGTAGTCGTAGCCAAGGCCGTACGGTGTGCCTTCGGTGCTGTTGCCGTACTGTTCGCTCGTCTGCAATCCGAAGCTCATGATGTCCTCCTACCGCGTGGCCGGCACGCGCGGCTGTGTCACCGGTCCTTCGATGCTCAAGAGCCGATGGAGCACCGAATCAGCAAGCACCTCCGCGACGCGACGTGGGCTGCCGTTCACCAACATCCAGGGATGCACGAGCCGAACGCCGTGGCTGTAGTCGGCATAACCGGGCTCGTGCGCATACGCGGCACGTCCAACGGCTCCCGCCTGGATCGGCGTGCCATTGGCGCGATAGAAGCCATAGAAGGCCAGACGCCGGCGCAAATCGGGGCGCTGCAGCCCTGGTGCGATCACCACGAGTTTCTTGTGTCCTTCGTGCAGCGACGCAACCGCACCCGGCGGTGGGGTGCCGCGCTGCGTGCCCGTTTTGATCGCGCGGTCGTGCTCGATATACGCGTTGGTCGATGACTGCTTTTGCGGGGCCGTTTTCCAGTAGTCGCGGGCAATCGCGACATGTTTGATGCCGGCGGCGCGATAGGTGTCGTGCACCATCTTCGCTGTTGGCAACAGGCACTCGAACGCGTCGGCGACACGCTGTGCCGAGATGGCGTCGAGCGGCACGATGACGTGATCCTGGTCGCTGCCGATGGCGAGAAGGTTTGGCATCGTGCGAAACACACCGCGTTGAACGGTGCCATCTCTGGTCGTGAATTGCACCGGAACGTCCACCCACTGGCGCAACTGATCAGGGAAGTTGCCGCGGATGATCTCCGCGACCATCGCGTCTTCCCGCGCATTCCATTCACGGCGCTGCGGCGGCGTGCGATCGCTCGCGTAGGGCCTAAGCGCGGCCGCACCGCCGAGTGCGCCCGACGGGCGGGCGGGGAGCGGAGGATCGGGAACGGTGGCTGATTGCAGCGCGTACCCGTGCGAGCGGGATGCTCCGTTCATCGGCAGTGGCAGCGGTGTCGGCGCCGGTGTCAGATCGACGCTGGGATCACCGAGCAGCTGACCGCCGAAGGCAACGGGAATCGCCCCGTGATTCGGGTTCGGTACGGTGTTTTTGTAGGGCGTGATCTCCACGCGGTAGTATCGCGACAGGAAGCGCCGGCGCGGCTCGTCGTCGATCTGCCGGATGGTCTCGGCGATCGCCTGCGCCACCTCGCGGCTGCGCGTGAATGTGCCCTGCCGTGGCGCCCGCCCAGTGATGATCATCCGCAGCGCACCGCCGGACTCGGCCATCAGCGCCGGCCACCGGCTCGGGTCCTGTCCCTGCAGCAACGCGGCATCGGCCCTGACGTGGCGTCGCATCCATTCGATCGCACTCAACGGGTCCTGGTAGAAACAGTCGAACAGATGAAGCTCGTTCGGATCATGGTTCGCGCGCAGCAGCCGCAGCAGTCGTTCACCACCGCCCGAATGGGCGGCATAGATGCGGCGACCGACTGCCACCGCATTCGCGGAGCCGCCCCGTCGATCGAGCCCCCATCGAATCAAGTCGTTGAACCCCTGGCCGCGACGTGCGAAGAGCGCCGGATGCTCGTAGGTCAGGTTGTCCCCCGAGATGACGCCGGGTTTGCCGATCGGCATCAGCGCGAGCGTCGGACGCGTGCGACGACGGAGGTCGAGGCCGCTCACCGACGTCTTTCGCCGGACGTCGTAGGTCGTGGTCTTGCCCACGAACCCATGCAGATGCAGCACGATGTCCATCCGCGACGGCAACGAGGCCATTGCGTTCCATCGCAGCCCGAGATTGTTGCCGCGTGCCTGCGACGCCAGTAGCGGGCAGTGCACGAACTCCTGGCCCGCGGCGATGGCATCGAATGGCTGCACCGGTGCGTACGGCGCGAGGCTGTACTCCTCGTCAAGCGCCGCCGCGTGGCTCATGCGCGCGAGGTAGTCGCGCACGCCGCTGCCGACGGCCGCTCCGAGATCCGCGCGGTACTGCGCGTTGGCGAGTCGATCGGCTTCGGCCGGATTGCTCAGGAAGGACAGCTCGACGAGCGTCGCGGCCGTCTGTGGCGCGTGACGGTTGCCGAGCAATGTTCCGAGTTCGCTCGTCTTCACGCCGCGGTTGCGCGTGTTCGCCGCGGCGCACACGCGATCGAGCACGGCCTGAGCCAGGAGACGACGATCGCCGTTGCCGTTCGAGGCGATGAAGGCTTCGCTCCCGTTCACGTCGGGGTTCGTCGTCCCGTCCGGACGTACGGCGCCGTTGAAATGGATCGACACGAACGCGGACGCCTGCGCCGCGCGCGCGACGGCGGCGCGTGCCGCCAGCCCGAGGTTCACGTCCGTGGTGCGCGTCATGCGCACGTCGGCGACCCCGTCGAGATTGTGCCGGGCGGCATTGGCCACATCCAGCGTCAGGTTCTTTTCCAGTAGACCGTTGTGGCCTTGCGCGTTGTTCGGCGACGATCCACCTTCGACCGTACGGCCGCCATGTCCCGGGTCGAGCACGACGACCGGCAGCGACGTCAACTGTGATCCGCTCACGGCATGTCTCCTTTCGAATTGCTATGTGGTCGGCGCCGGGGCCGACGGCCCGGCCGCACTTCCTGTCACGGGGGCGTTGGCCGGTGGGTTCGGCGTATGCCCCTGGATCAGCGCCATCAGTTCCGGCTTTGCGAATCGCTCCATGGGGAAGTAGTCGCTCTTGAACTTCAGATCGACCTCGCCGGTGAGATCGGCGTGTACGTCGATCGAGTCGGCGCTTTCTTTCTTCGATGAGCTGACGTACGCCACCGTGTTGCGGATGTTGCCTTGCGGGCCGCCAGAGAAGAAGCCTGCCAGTCCGCCACCGAAGCTGAACTCGGCTTGATTCTTCCAATCGAACTGGCTCGCCGACTCGGCCCGGCCGACGTCCTTGGTGTCGATGCGGAACCCCATCTTCGCGGCGATGCGGCCGCTGGTAATGACGATCCGGTTGATCCCCATCAGCACCATCGTCGACAACATCTGGTGCCGGCTCTTCGCGAGGTGGCGGCGGGCGGCAGGCACCAGCTTTTCTTCCGCGAATTCGTCCGAGAGATCGCCGTCGCTCTCGACACCCATGTGTCCGCGAAAGTCAGGCTTGCCCAGGTCCGACGCCGAATCACGTACGCGTATGCGTGCGCCCTCGTCGGTCACGTCCACACGGAAGTGACCTGGATACGAGCCGGCGAGATAGTCGCGCGCGTTGTTGTCCGAGATGTTGTCGGCCATGAACTGGTCGACGGTCTTGGCGACGTTCGACAGCAGATTGCCGTAGGCCTCCATCTGCTGAATGGAGGCGTCAACGATGGCCTGAAACGTGCCCTTGATCAGATCGGCGACGAAAGTCGGGAACGCGATGGCGTTGAGCGTGTCGCGCGTAACGCTTGCCACCTGGCTCGCCGCGCGCGGGCTGAACTCATCGACCGCTGGTCCCTTGTTCGGTTGTCCGAGAAGCAACGCCGTGGCGGGCGCCGCCGAGGCCGCCTCCGCGATTGGCGCATCGTCGATCACGGTCTGACGCAGCACCGGCGTCTGGCCGATGCGTTGCGACGATGCCCATTCATCCTGGATGAGCGCCGCCGTGTACGCCGCGATCTTTTCGAGGTTGTCCCGCATCTCGTGCCGCTTCTCATCGGCCAGGGCGTAGAACGCGGGGCTCGACTCGAGCAAGGCGCGCACTTGCGCCGACACAAGTTGCGACACAGCCGGTGACGGCGCGACGCCGTCGGCCGATGGCGCTACCGCGAAGGGGCCAGGCAGCAACGGATGGACCGCGTGCCGTAGCGGATTGGGTACCGTCATGGACTCCATTGCAGGATCTCCGTTGCGTGAGCCTCCGGGCTCTTCGCTGGGGCCGGCGTCTTCGAGTCTTTGGCGGCGCCCGATTTCTGACGGCCGCCCGATCCTCTGTTGCTGTTGGCGCCGGGCGCCTGGCCGTGTTCCTCACTCCCGTGAGTGGCGCCCTCAGTCGCGCCACCCTCAGCGTGCTCGCCTGCCGCGTCTTCGCCCGGAGTGGTCTCGCTGTGTGCGCCTTGCTGGCCGCCGCCGGTATCACCGCCTGCCCGTTGATTGCGAGTCGCTCCGCGCTCGCCGCCCGCTCGTTGATTGCCGCCGGCGCCGCCTCCACTCTGCGCGCCGTGTCCGGCTCCTTGCTCGCCGTGTGCCGATCCCGCGTCGCCGTGCTCGCCACCAGACGCGCCGGCGCCACTGTCTTCTCCTTCGGCCGGCGGTGCCCCCTCTTCTCCTGTGGCGCCATGGCCACCCTGATCGCCTTCGGCGCCGCCGCGCCGCTGGACGGGCTGCACGGGATCCGGCGCCACCGGCATCCTGCGCTCTGGAATCTGACCAAGCGGCGGCAGCGTCGAGGCGGGCCGCTCGGTTCGCCGCGATCGCGGCGATCGATACGCGGCGCCATCGCCACCAGGCGGGGGACCAGGCGCCGGCCCTGCGGGAATCGGCGAGCCATCCGCGCCAACGGGAACGTTCTCGGCCGGCACCGGAGTGTTCGCACGAATCGCATTCAGCGTGCCGCCGCCGGCGAAGCGCTGGATGGGGAAGTAGTCGCTCTTGAAGTGGAGCTCGACTTCTCCCGTCAGATCGGTGTCGACGTTGATCTCCGAATCGCTGCTCAATCTGGAACTGCTCACGTAGGCGATCGATGTGGAGGCGCTCGCCGACCAGAACGCGAAGTTCACGCCTCCCTGGGCGGCAAAGCGCAAATCGAGATCGGTGGCATGCTCCTCGCGCGCGCGATCCGTCGTGTCGATGTGGAATCCCATCGTCGCGCGAATCTTTCCGCCGGTGACGACGATCCGATTCATGCCCATCAGGACCATCGTCGACAGCATCTGCAGGCGCGTCTCCGCGAGACGCCGGCGTGCGGCCGGTACCAGCACCTCGTCGATGCTCGACTCATCGAGATCGACGCTGCCCGGCAGGTTCAGCTCGCGGGTGAAGTTCGGCGACGATCCCTCACGAGTCTGCGGGCGCGCCACGGCGCGTCCGCCCTGGATGGAGATGTGCTCCGGGTATTTCTGCGCCAGCCAGTCACTGGCCTGCGCGTCGGAGATGTTGTCCTCCATGAAGTCGTCGACCGACTTGCCGACATTGCGGATCAGTTCCATGAAGGCCTGCATCTGGTGATCGTTGGTCCGCGTGATCGCGTCGAAGGTCCCGCGGATCAGATCGGCGACGAAGGCCGGAAACGCGACTGCCTTGAGCGTCTCGCGCGTGATGCGCGCGACCTGGCTGGCGGCGCGCGGCTCGAAGTTCGAGGCTTGCGCGCTGGCGAGAGGAGCGTGTGTGGGTTCGGACGTGGCCGGGCCGACCGACTCGCGCCGTCTCACGATCGGCGTCTGCCCGAGCCGCTTCGACTGCCAATAGACGTCGCGCATGCATTCGGCTGCGTACGCGGAAATGCGAATGAGATTGTCGGAGAGCTCCGCCTGCGCCGGCGCTTCGAGTGCGTGATACGACGGCGTCGAGAGGAGCAGTGCCTGGACCTGCGACTTCACGAGATCCACGGTGGCGGGCAGCGGCCGCAGTTCACCGACCGGCGGCGCCGCGAACGGGCCTTCGAGCACGCCGGTCCCGGGTGGTTGCGCGCTGGTCACGCACGTACTCCCTGTGGCGGCTGCGCGCTTGCTGGTTCCGCGACGCCGCTTGCGGCGCGCCACTGTGCGGCAAACATCGCGGCGCTTGCGAATGCGGCGGCCGAGGGTGGAGTCGGATCGGTGCGGGCGAACCAGTTGAGGTAACCGGCGATCCAGGTGAGAAGGCTCATCCCGGATTGGCCGCGCGTGACCAGCCGGCCGAGGTCCGGCGTCAACTCGCCGAAGATGCGGCGCAGCACGTCCCACATCGTCTGCGCACCGAAATGCACGAGGATTCCGCGATTGGTCAGGATCGCGATCGCCTCGCGGAGCGTCTCGTTGATCTGCCGTGCGGCAATCAACACGTTACCGAACTGCCGGCTGGACAGATTGTCCACGAGCGTGGCTGCAGCGATGCGCACACGCTCAACGCGGATGCCTGTCGCGGCGATCCCCCAGCGAGCCTCCTCGTTCAACTGATGGATCGCCTCGCAGAGCGCGAGCAGCAGCCGCATGAAGTCCGGGTTGGCGGAGGAGGCCAATTCAGGGCCGACGCGCCCGAGGCCGAATACGCGCGCGAACAGGTAGTCGCGCTGGTCGCGTGTCAATCGTCTGCGCGCGCCTCGATCGAACGCCTCGAGCCGCGCGACGACCGCAGCGTCGCGAAGCGGCAGCTCATATCGGGACTGCCCGAGCAATTCGGCCGCGATCAGGACGCCGGCCTGTTCCAGTTCCGCATGCAGGTACATCGCGGCGAACATCCGGACAACGTCTGCGGTAATGCCGGCCGCGGTTCCGCCGCGCAGCGGCGGCAGCGTGACGCCGAAGGCGTCGTTGTCGAACGCGAGCCCGATTGCCGGGCAAGCCTCGAGCACGAGCCCCGCTGCGTGCAGATGCTCGGCGAGCGTGAGGTTGCCTCCCGCGTACCGCGATGCGTCCACGAGCGCGCTCACGCCGCCTCCGCTACGCCCGCGCTCCGCCCGGGGCGGTGGCCGAGGCACCTGCTGCCCCGGGTGCCCCACCCGGTGTGCGCGACCGAATTTGGTTGATCTGCATCACGTCAACCATGCGCTCCATCGGGAAGTAGTCGCTCTTGAAGTTCAGATTCACCTTGCCGGCGAGCTTGGCGTGCATCTGCACTTTGGCGTCAGAGTCCTCGCTGCGCGTGGTGGAGACGTTGAAGTTGGACGAGTAGCGGTACGAGTCCTTCGTGTACCAGCTGCTCTTGGTCTCTTCGTCGTCACCAAAGCCAAGGAACCCGGAGCCCGACGAGCTGTAACTGCCTTGCCCCCCTGACTCGCCTTCACGCAGCGCGGCCCAATCCGAGGTGCGCTTCTGCTGCATGCGGCGCTTGACCAGGTCGGTCGTGTTCAGCTCGAAGAGACAACTGGCTTCGATCACCCCGTTGGTCACGACGAGCCGGTTCACGCCCATCATCACCATCGTCGCCAGCAGCTGCTGGCGATCCATGGCGATGCGTCGGCGCGCGGCGGGCACGAGCTTCTCTTCCACAGTCGAATCGTCGATCGACGACACATCCTTGGTGCCGAGATCGGCGTTGAAGTCCGGCATCGAGTTCGAGTCGAGACCCTCACGTGGTTTGACGCGAGGCTTCTCTCCGCTGATGTCGAGCTCGAACATGTGCGGGTAGCGATCGGTCAGATAGTCGCGGGCGTTGTTCTCCGTGACGTTGTCCTTCATGAACTGGTCGGCGGTCTTCGAGACGTTGGCCACTAGCTCCGCGTACGCTTCCATCTGCTTGATCGACGACTGGACGATCGCGTTGAACACGCCGTCGATCAGCCCGCCGACGAATTTCGGAAAGTTCACCCGCGAGATCATCTCGGTGAACGCTTCGGATCCGGTCTGCGCCGCGATCGCGCCGGTCGCACCGAAGCGTTGACCCGCGGTCTCGCCCTCGGGAGGCGGAGGGTCCGCCAGTTGCCGCGCGATTGGTGAGTCGCCGGTGAACTCTGCGGACTGTGGCTGCGAATAGCCGTCGGCTCCACCGACGATGTAGTGAATCGCCTTGACCGTATCGTGCGCGATGGCCGTCTGCTGATCGCGGCTCAGCGCCTTGTACGACGGGATCGACAGCAGCCGATCGCGCACCTGGGCGCGAATCATCGGCAGCAGCGGGGATTGCTGGAGCATGTCGGCCATAGTGCCTCCCTACGCTGCGGGCGCGGGACGCGCCGGCGCAGGTGCCGCAGGTGCCGCGGGTGGCGGGGCCGCACCCGGGCCTGGCGTTGCAAGCGTTGGCATCGGCGGTAGTGGCGGCGCAGGCGGCGGCGTCACCGGGGGAGCGACGCCGGCCTGCGTCTTCTCGCGGATCTGATTCACCTGCAGCGCGTCGATCATCTTCTCCATCGGGAAGTAGTCGCTCTTGAAATTGACCTTGACCTTGCCACCGAGCTTGGCGTGCATCTCGATAGTTGAATCGTCCGAGCGCGACGACACGGTGGCCATCTTGAATCTGGCCGTGTTGCGCTCGCTGCCCTTGCTGAACCAGTTCTCGCGCTGGTCCATCGCATAGTCGCCGTTTCCCTTGGACCAGCGGTTGCCGTCGCTCATCGACCACGGCCCGCTCCCTTTTCCGGTACCACCCCACGTGCCGTCCTGTCCCCACTCATTGCCCCTCTCGTGGGTCGACTCGAAGTCCGTGGTGCGTACGTCGCCACGCTTGCGGATGTCTGTCGTGTCCAGCTCGAAGAGACAGCTGGCTTCGATCGTGCCGTTGGTGACCACCAAGCGGTTGACGCCCATCATCACCATCGTCGCCAGCGTCTGCTGGCGATCCATCGCGATGCGCCGTCGCGCCGCCGGCACCAGCTGGTCTTCGACCACCTCGTCATCCAGGCTCTGCACAGGCGCCTTCAACCCGAGGTCGGCGAAGAAGTCGGGCAGGTTGTCTTCGTTGTGTCCCTCGCGGGGACGCAGTCGCGGGCTGTCGCCGCCGATGTCTACTTGCAGAAAGTCGGGATAGCGCTCCGCGAGATAGTCACGCGAGTGGTTCTCCGTGACGTTGTCTTTCATGTACTGGTCGACGGACTTGGAGACGTTGCGCACCATCTCGGCGTACGCCTCCATCTGCTTGATCGAGGTCGTGACGATGGAGTTGAAGACGCCGTCGATCAACCCGCCGACGAAGGCCGGGAAGTTGACGTTGGCGATCATCTCCGTGTACTCGTTGCTGCCGATGTCGGCGGCCTCGCCAAAGCCTTTGCGCTCCTTCGTATTGATCGCGGCAGGCGGCGCCACGGGGCGTGCGGGCGACTGTCCCCTGGGCGGCGTGAGCACCTGTTTGTTGAGCGGATCGGCGAGCGCCTCGCTCGGTGCGAACGCCGTGCTGTTGCCGCCGAGCATCATCGATCGCGGCTGCGACGTGCCGTCCTCGCCGCCGATGATGTAGTGCAACGCGTTGACCGTGTCGTGCGCGATCTGGCGCTGCTGATCTTTCGTCAGCTGATTGAACGCCGTGCTTCTTGTGAGCCGCTCCTTTACGAGGGAGCGGACCATTGGCAGCAGGGGCGAGCGCTCGAGCGATGCGTCCATGGCCGGCCTCAGTGAATCGGTGCCCAGGATGGCGTATCCCACACCGATGCGGCCGCAGCAGGCACCGCCGGTTGACGGGACACGAGCTCGGCCTGCGGGGCGTCGAACAGGGCCGGCCGCAGATAGATGGCCAATCGCGCTGGCAGATCCGGACGCACCCACGCCGACAGCACCGACACGGTCCCCGGACCGGGAAGGCCATCTGGTGTCAGCGCCATCAGCCAGCGATCGAGCCCCT
>Ga0315912_10001771_pt1 | contig 25042 bp, 22 predicted proteins | sample VfabasoilMG_FD_204469 | JGI IMG/M metagenome (GOLD analysis project Ga0315912, IMG submission 204469) | Garden soil microbial communities collected in Santa Monica, California, United States - V. faba soil | ecosystem: Environmental > Terrestrial > Soil > Garden | place: USA: California... | reverse complement strand
TGCCGAACGGGAGCTGACGCCGCGCATCGAGCAGGCGGAACGCGAATTGGAACGATTCCTGGCAGAACTTTCAGCGCTTGAGCAGGGAACCTGGACTCCACCTGCCGCCTCTCCTTCCAGCTCCAGCATCAAAGCACGAGTCACGACGCACACCAACCGGCGGTCCGGCGAAACACAGCGGCGCGGTCCGTTTCGTCGCTTTATCTCTGCTGACGGATTGCCGATCTTTGTCGGACGCAATGCACGAGAAAATGATGAGCTGACTTTCGGCTTAGCCAAAAGCGACGACCTCTGGCTCCATGCCCGAGGTACACCAGGCTCTCATGTCATCGTGCGGCTGGGAAAAGGGACCGATCCACCGGTCGAAACTCTGCGTGACGCCGCGACGCTGGCATTGCTGTACAGCGACTTAAAGAAAAGCGGCAAAGGCGAGGTCGTCTATACCAGGCGCAAGTGGGTGAAAAAGGCCAAGGGTCAGGCACCCGGTGCCGTGACCATCACTCAAGAAAAATCGCTGCATGTCAGTCTGGACAAGACCAGACTGGATGCCTTGAAGGTTCGCTCGGCCGGCGAGTAAACACTCCCTACCGTCCCCTTTCTTCCGTTCCCAAGGCATGCTAGAGTGCCCACATATGGGCACATCTTCCGAATCACTCGATCCCTTGACCATCACCCACACCTTAACCGCGTGCAAGAGCCTGCGCGAGTTCGACCAACGACTCAGCCACGAGCTAAAAGAAGTGCTTCCCTGCGATCTCGTCGGTTTCTACCTTTATAGCCAATCGACACAAACATTTGCCCCGATCTCTGCTCCACTCACCGACCCGAATTGTCCGGGCTATATGGTCGGTCAGTTACCTGCAGACGGGACCATGAAAGAAACAGCCGTCAGGCAGGGGCGCGCCCTTCTCACACATAGCCTCGCGGATTCTCCTTGGACAGAAGCCGTAGGCTTGAAGACAGCCCCCTTCACGACTGCGTCCGTGATCGTTGCCCCGCTCATTGAGTCTGCCTTCGCCGCCGATCAGCCCGCTCGCACCGTTGCGGTCATGACCGTCGTGGCCCCTGGCCGATCCGGCGCCTTCACTAACAACGACCGTCAGTTTCTTGAACAACTCGGCATACAGCTGGGGCCGGTGCTCCAGAACATCCTGGCGTCCGAGGAGCGTGACGCACTGATGGCAATCAACAGACAGGTCGTTGTTGGAACGATGACGATCGAGCAACTCATGCCGGTCGTGAGGGACGTGTTGCATGGGATCGTCCAGCAGGACATGACCGGCTTGGTCCGATTTGTCCAGTCACCTGAGGGTCCGTGGTTCGACATTCTGTACCAAGACAGTGTTGAGGTCGATCTCGCACAACTCCGCCAGTTTCCGTTTGAACAGATGGCCCCTGCTGAAATGCTGGCCACCGGGAAGCCTCTGTTGACCACCGGACATAACCATACTCATTTCCCGGAGCGAACCTACATCGAATCCGTCGGCATTCTCTCCTGCATCCTTTGCCCCTTGATCGTGCGCGGGGCGCCCTACGGGTTCTTGGCCATCGGCAGCAAACGGCGCAACGCCTTTTCCGAGCGAGATGTGGCGTTCACCGAACAAATCGGATTTCACCTCTCGCAAGCTATTACCAACTTCACAGCCTACGAAGAAATTCGAGTCCTCAAAGAACAGCTCGAACAGGAAAACGTGTACCTGCGCGATGAGATCAAAGCGTCCGTCGATTTCAAAGCCCTGGTCGGCGAGAGCGCTGCTTTGCAGAAGACGCTCAAACTCATTGAACAAGTCGCACCGACTGATTCGACCGTCCTCATCACAGGGGAAACCGGCACAGGGAAAGAGCTGGTCGCACAGGCCATCCACTGCCTCTCGCCGCGAAAAGAGAAACCGTTGATTACGGTGAACTGCGCCGCATTGCCGCCGACCTTGATTGAATCCGAGCTATTCGGCCATGAGAAGGGCGCATTTACGAATGCGACGGCCCGAAAAATCGGCCGATTCGAGCTCGCCGATGGTGGCACCATCTTCCTGGACGAAGTGGGCGACCTGCCGCTCGACTTGCAAGCCAAGTTTTTGCGGGTGATTGAAGCGCAGGAACTGCAGCGGGTCGGCGGCACGCAGACGATCAGGGTGAATGTGCGCGTACTTGCCGCCACCAACGTCGATGTGGAGCAGGCCGTCAGGAAGGGACAATTTCGCTCAGATCTCTTTTACCGATTGAACGTCTTTCCTGTGCGGGTTCCGCCGCTCAGGGAACGGCGCGATGACATCCCGTCGCTCACACGGCACTTTGTGAAGAAATATAGTGAACGGCACCGCCGGCCCATCACACGGGTTGCTCAAGGGACATTGAAAGCACTCGCATCCTATGACTGGCCAGGTAACGTGCGCGAATTGGAGCACGTCATTGAGCGTGCGGTCATCGTCAGTCGCGAACCAGTTCTCGTCATTGACGAACTCGCACGGCCGGGTGAGGATATGACTAAAGCGGCCGCCCCTCGTACGCTGGCCGATGCCGAACGCATCCATATTCTTGAAACCCTCAGTCAGACCAATGGCGTCTTAGCCGGCAAGCACGGCGCCGCAGCCCGCCTGGGGATGAAGCGATCGACACTGCAACACCGGATGAAAAAACTCGGCATTCGACGCGGCTCAATTCACTCAAAATAATTGCCCATATATTGGCAGTCACTCTACATCTGCCAACATATCGGCAGAGTTTTTGGTATCGTTCTTCGCGCGCATCGGTCATGTCCTCCCCACTTCTCCGACCAACTTCGACGACTTGCGAGTAGCTGACCGGTCATGTTCCGGATTGGCACTGTCCCTGCTTTGATTTCCCGGCATGAAGCCGGACACTTCTCTGACTCCTGAATACGTCTGCCGTACTATCGAAGAACACTTCGCGACACGGCAAGCTGAACTTCTGCCGTCCGGTGAACAGAGCAAAGATGGGAGACGGTTCTCTTGGTGCGGCGACGTGTTGGAATTCTTTACTGAAGGGCTGGCTGAACGTTTGGCAGCCAGAGGCATCACCTTCTCAAAATCCTTTCCAGGGCCCTTTCGGCTTTGGGATGAAGAGCAATCGGCAAACGGCGAGCATGTGCGGCGGTTCTGGACAACAGCTCTATCCCAAGGCTGTCCCATCGCCCGCCTCTGCACCTATTTTTTCCATCGGCACGACCGGGTAACTCTTCCCCAGCTCCCGAAGGTCGTTGCGTACCCTCCTGACCATCCCGACCCCGAGGCAGAACCATGAACTACGTTGCCCTCAAGATGCTCTTCGGCGATCGTGCCAAATATCTCATGTTGCTCTGTGGATTGACCTTTGCCGTGATGTTGATCGTGCAACAAGGCTCAATTTTCTGGGGCCTCATGATGTGGTCCCAAGCCAACATCAGCAATCTCAATGTGCCGATCTGGGTCACGGATCCCGGCATAGCCCAGGTAGACGAAGTCAAACCCATCGCCAGCACCGGGGTCGATCGCGTCAGAAGTGTCGACGGAGTGGAATGGGCGGTCCCGCTGTATAAAGGGCTGCTTCGGGCTCGCCTCGCTGATGGGGACTACCACCAGATCACCTTAACCGGGCTCGAATCGGCCACACTGATCGGTCGTCCCGCCCAAATTCTTGAAGGTCGGTTCGAAGACATTCTGCAACCGGATGCCGTGGTCCTTGATCAGTGGGCCGTTGAACGGATGGGCGGTCCGACAGTCGTCAAGGTCGGGACTATCTTTGAGTTGAACGACAAACTCGCCCGAGTCGTGGCAATTGCCAAGACTCAGAAGAGCTTCACAAATATCCCCGTCGTATACACCACCTACGAACGCGCGATGCGGTATGTTCCACGCGAACGCCGCATACTCTCCTATGTCCTGGCAAAAGCCAAGGATGGTGTTCCGGTTGAAGACGTGGTCCAACGCATCCGCGCCCAGACCGGCCTGGGTGCGTTCACCGAGGAAGAGTTCGGCTGGAAGACGATCATGTGGGTGCTCAAGAACACCGGCATCGGCATCAACTTCGGCACGACGATTCTCCTCGGATTTATTGTCGGAATGGCCATTGCAGGACAAACATTTTATCTGTTCACGGTTGAAAACCTGCGGCAGTTCGGCGCGCTGAAGGCTATGGGGGCCTCAACCTTCACTCTGGCACGCATGATTCTACTCCAAGCCTTTACGGTGGGGCTCACCGGCTATGGGGTCGGGATAGGGCTCGCCACAGTGTTTGGATTTCTGACGGCTAGCGGTGGCAACTTGCCGTTTGCCGAGACCTGGCAACTCCTGCTGATGGTCCTGGCGGCATTACTCGCCATTTGTACATTTTCAGCCTTGATCAGCATTATCAAGCTCGCACGGCTAGAGCCAGCGATTGTCTTTCGGTGAACACGATGGACAACCACTCACAATCGGCCGCAGTGCGTGCCCGTGGCATCGTGAAATCATTCGGCACCGGTGACACGCAGGTCACGGTGCTCAAAGGTATCGATCTCGATATCTATCTGGGCGAATTGCTGTTGCTCGTCGGCGAGTCGGGTGGCGGCAAGACGACCCTCTTGTCGGCCATCGCCGGAATCCTCGACATCGATGCCGGCGATATTGATGTGCTGGGCGTTCCGCTCAGCGCACTGCCGGCCGGAAGACGCACGCAGTTTCGCGGCCAAACCATGGGGTTTATCTATCAGCAATTTAATCTCCTGCCGGCGTTGACGGCGGCTGAGAACGTGGCCGTCCCGCTTCTGATCCAGGGGATCGGACGCGCAGAAGCTCTGCGGCGAGCACGCATCCTGCTGGACCGTGTGGGTCTTGGCGAGCGGGCAGAATTCCTCCCTAAAAACCTGTCCGGCGGGCAGCAACAGCGCGTCGCTATCGCTCGGGCCCTGGTCAATGAACCGCGTCTGCTCATTTGCGACGAGCCGACCGCCGCTTTGGACGGGCCGAACGGACAAAAGATTATGGAACTGCTGCGCGATGTCGGCCGCTCTCCGGATCGATGCGTCATTGTTGTCACACACGACAGCCGGATCTTTCACTTCGGCGACCGGATGGCCAATCTCACAGACGGACGGATTGTCGGCATCGAACGGATCGGACAGGAAGGAACAGTATGATCATCGCGAAACGGTTAAGCATCTGGATCGCTCTTCTCGGAGTGGGATTCACGATATGGGCCTTGCTGGGTGCCAACAAGAAGGACCCCATGCCGACGCCTATTTCGGAACCTCCCCGGTCTCCCTATGAACATGCCGTAGCGGCCTCCGGAATCATCGAAGCGGTGAATGAAAACGTCCGCATCGCACCTCCGGTCGCCGGATTGATTACCAAGGTGTTTGTGAAAGTCGGCGATCAGGTCACAACACAGGCTCCGCTGTTCCAACTAGATGATCGGGAATTACGCGCACAGCTCTTGACCCGTGAAGCTGCCATTCCCCCCCTACAGGCGCAGATCGATGAGCAGAACTACAAAATCGGCGATCTTGAGACCCAATTACACCGCCTCCAATCGGTACACGATGAGCGAGCCGTGAGCGAGGATGATCTCAAGCGCACCTGGTACGCACTTGAGATGGCCAAACGCGGCGGGCAGCGGCTTCAAGCCAGCCTCAAACAGGCCATGGCTCAGCGGGATGAAGCCGCCATCCTCCTGAATCGTCTGACTGTACGGGCGCCGCGAAGCGGCACGCTATTACAAATCAACGTTCGGGCGGGAGAATACGCAACGCTTGGACCGAGCGAGCCGCTCATGCTGTTGGGCGAAACCGAACAGCTGCAAGTCCGTGCCGACGTCGACGAAGTCAACGCCCCGCTCGTCACTCCGCAAGCCGGAGGCACGGCCTCCATCAAGTCCTTGGCTGACCGGAAAATTCCACTGACGTTCGTACGGATCGAGCCCTACGTGATCCCTAAGAAATCGCTCACGGGGGAGAACACAGAACGAGTTGACACCAGAGTGCTGCAAGTTATCTATCGGTTCGAGCGTCCGTCCTTCCCGGTCTATGCCGGGCAGCAGGTCGATGTGTTCATTGAGCGACATCCCTCACGCACGACTGACGAAACACCATCTTCTCCAGTTGCCCCCACGGAGCAGCCATTATGAGATGCACAACGTCTGCTCTTGGAATCATCCTGACTGCGTTGGTTCTTTCCTCCTGTGTGCAAGGAAACGACTACCAGCGACCCCAGACTGAGACACCGGACAGCTGGTCCCGACTCGCACCCGGCGCCGCCACAGCTTCATCCAATCGTGTGCCGGAAGCGGCCTGGTGGAAAACGTTTCAGAATGACGAACTCTCGGAACTCATCGAACGGGCCCTTCAGCACAATCACGATGTGAAACGAGCGGTCGCACGAATCCTCGAAGGCCGGGCCTCCATAATGTCCGCAACAGCCGGCCTCTTCCCGCATTTAAACCTCTCCAGTTCCTACACCAACATCGGGGTATCTGAGAACACCTTGGCGGGGTTGGGATTGGCGACGGGCCAGCGACCAGGCCCATCGATCTTTGCGACACCGGGAACCACCTTCGGCCTCTGGAACGGCGCGATGGACCTGCGCTGGGAAATTGACTTCTGGGGCCGTATCCGACGAGGCCGCGAGGCCGCGCAGGCCGAGTCCAAAGCGATTGAGGAAGACGCTCGCGCCGTTGCGCTCTCACTCATCAGTGATGTGGGGCAATCTTATTTTCGCATCAGAGAACTGGATGAGCAGGTCGACATTGCCACACGCACCCTCGCCATTCGCCGAGAATCTCTGGAAATCATCCAAAAACGAACCACGGCAGGTTTGGCCTCGGAACTGGACGTCAAGCGCACCGAAGTGCTGGTGGCTGAAGCGGCAGGCCTTCTCCCCGACCTGACAAGATTGCGGGCCATTGAATCTCACCGGCTTGAAGTCCTGACAGGAATGACCCCAGGATCGCTCGACCTTGCTCGTAAACCTCTTCGTGCCGTCATTGCTCAACCGGATATTCCAGTGGGACTTCCCTCTCAGCTTCTTGAACGACGCCCCGACATTCTCCAAGCAGAAGCCACTCTCGCGGCCTCCAATGCCCGTATCGGTCAAGCACGCGCCTATTTCTTCCCGACTCTCATGATTACCGGGCAAGGCGGGCTTCAGAGCACTGACTTTGCGAAGTGGTTTACCGGCAACAGTTTCAACTACAGCATTGGCCCATCGGTCACCCTACCCATCTTTCAAGGAGGGACGAACCTCGCCCGCCTCGATCAGGCTGAGTCCCAATACCAGCAGTTGCTGGAGAGTTACCGCCAGACCATTGCACAGGCCTTTAGAGAGGTGGCAGATTTGCTGACTTCTGTACACGCACGAGGTGAGCAACTCATCCATCAACGGGCACAGCTGACCGCAGCCCAGGAAGCCATGCGATTAGCTCTCGTCCGCTACCGCAACGGCATGGTCAATTACTTGGATGTACTTGATGCACAACGGGTAGTCCTAACGGCTGAAACCCAATTGGTCCTGACCGAACGATCTCGCCTCACCGAACTAGTCAGCCTGTTTAAGGCGCTAGGAGGTGGATGGATTCCTTCCGATGCTCCGCCCGCCTCCTGATCCCCTGCGGAAACGAAAGTTTTCCTCGCCTTGAACTCGCCGCGGCACTATATTATGTGCGGTAGGAGCCTTACATGCCGGAAAATCAGCATAGTCCGCCTGTAGCTGTTTTACCAACGATTCTAGTCGTCGATGACGAGCCATCGATCATCAAACTATGCAAAGCCTTGCTTGAAGGAGCCGGGTTTACGGTGCTTCAGGCCGAGGGCAGCTCCGACGCTCTCAAAATCTGCACGGAGCATCAGGGGCCGATCGATCTTCTGCTCACCGATCTCATCTTGTCCCCACCCGGTTTTCAACTGGCCTCCAGTTCAAATCCGTTCCCTCATGTGCATGGCCTGGAGCTGGCCATCCGGGCCGCTGCCATCCGCAAAGGTCTTCATGTCATTCTGATGTCCGGCAACCCGGAAAAGGACCTGGCGAGTCACGGAATCAAACGCGGAACACTGCCATTTCTGGCAAAACCGTTTGAACAAGACCGGTTAATCCACCTGGTTCAGGACGTCCTTGCGCAGCCGGCATCGTCCCTTGATGTCTCAGGACATGGGAAAGCCGCCAACGACGTCGATTGGTTCGGTTGAAATACGTGACGCAGGTGACGGTCGAGGCTGGACCCTGCTGAGCCCCTCTAATCCCCTCACCCGAAACGTTGACCTCAGACTTGCTGTCGCTCCGCGTGCTCGGTCATGAACCAGCCGGCAATCGATAGACGCCGGTGTTGCCCGGCCATCGGATCCACACGGCATACCCGATGGAAACGAGGCACGGTAAACATCACCAGCGATCCGGGGCGAGGTTCGATGCAGTGGGTCGGCACGAGATCGGTAAGGCTGACGCTATGCGTGGTTCGCGGCGCATAAAGAATCAACTCCCCGCCCCAATCAGGCCGCCATTCTTCATGGAAATACGTGACGACGGCAATCCGCCGCAGCGGCGCCGGCCGCTCCCCTATGGGATGCCCCTGATCCGTATCGTCATGAGTCGGCAGACAATCCCCTGCGGCGTATGAATAGTAACTAAATCCCATGTGACGGCCTATGAGATTAGGGAACGACTCGATATATTCGTGAATACAGGGCAATTGCAATCTGGACAGAAATCGTTGGCCCTGAGCTTGGGCGATCTCCGCCTTGGCCCAATTCCCTGCAGCCGGGAAATCCTCACGCACAATCGACAGCTCTTGCATACTTTTCCAAGACGCCGTTGCCATCGCGTCCCGAAAATACTGCCGCTCTTCACGCGACCAGAAGTTCTCGACCACCAGCACGGGACTCGTATGGAAAGAGCACGAAGACAGATCTGCCGATGCCACGGTCGATTGGAGCAGACCCGCTTGGCTCTTCACAACTCCCTCCTCTCAGTGTGGAAACCGGCTGTCTGAGTGAGTTTCTTACCATCGCATTGACGTAATTGACAAGGCACCCGACTGGTCTACAAAAAGACAGAGGGGCTGCCGTTCAAGAACGACAACCCCTCCGTTACTACATCGAAGCGATCAATTACCAGCGATCGCGCTTTCCACCCGCGCCGCTTCTGGCGCCGCCGCCGCCACCACCGAATCCACCGCGGCCACCGCCACCGCCACCGCCACCAGCGCGCGGCTCTTGAGGACGCGCTTCATTGACAGTCAAAGTCCGGCCACCCATTTCAGCCCCATTCAGCGCTGTGATCGCTGCTTGGGCTTCCGAATCCGAGGACATTTCCACAAAGCCGAATCCACGGGATTGGCCGGTGAATTTATCTGTGATGATCCGCGCCGACGCCACGGCGCCGTGGGCTGCAAACAAATCACTCAATTGCTGCTCGGTCGCCGAATAGGGCAACCCACCGACATAGATCTTTGAACCCATCGGGGTTCCTCCTTATAAATGATGATATTGTCTTGAGCGCGAGGAACGGGGGAAGGAGCGGGCCGAAGACGCGAACCGAGCAGCGACTTGGGTCTGACTTCCGACAAGATTCCCGGACAAGGCAACATCGACGTTGTGGGTCTGCACTATTAAATCGCGCTATCGCGAGACCCGTACGATAGAGTGGCCGTACCGTACCACAGAAGTCCAGCCAATTACAACATTACTCGCCAATCCGGACAAGCAACCCTTGGTCCTTGCAATAGGCAAAGGTTCGATAAAACCATCCCACAGCGGCAACCAGCAACAACCCGTTGAGGCCCATAGCCCAGGCAAGGCTCATACTAGGATTGCCCTCTCCCCCTAGCACCGCCCGCATCCCCTCGAAAATATGGGCTGCCGGGTTGGCCAAGGCCACCGGCTTCAGCCAGCCCGGCAACACGTCCATCGGATAAAACACACAGGAGATCGGCTGAAAAAGAAAGACCATACTCCAGGCTAAGACCTCCGCTTCCTGCCCAAACCGCATAATGAGCGACGTGGTAAACACACCGATCACCCAGCCGGTCAGAACCAGATTCAGGACGAAGGGGATCAGCCAGAGCCCGATCATGAACACGTTGTAGGAATAAAAGAACAACGCGCACAGGGTCATGATAATCGACACACACGTGACTTTGAAAATGCTCATCGCCATGGTCGCCGCCAGAAATTCACTGGGCTTGAGCGGGCTGGCAAAGAGATTCATCAAATTTCTTGCCCAGAGTTCTTCAAGGAACGAGATCGTAATGCCTTGCTGCGCCCGAAATAGTATGTCCCATAGAATGAGCGCCCCCAGGAAGAACGTGACAAATCCCGGAATCTGGCTCTGGTACCGGGCGAGGTAGATCGTGATGAATCCCCAGATCACGAGATCCAAAAACGGCCAATAAAAGATCTCCATAATACGGGGCAAACTGCGCCGATACAGATACAGATGCCTGGCAAGCAGGGCAAGAATACGATGCAGTTTCACCCGCAGCCTCCGGACCCCGAGCCATGCCCATCTCCACAGCCTCCGCACGTCTGGTGTTTGCCCAGCAGCTTGTCCATCAAATGCCGCACGCCTCCAAGCATGTGGATGCCGGCCAGCCTCCCGTCAGGAGCCCGGCGTAGTCCAAATCCGACAACCACCAGTGGCATAATACTGAGCCCCCCGGCAAATGCGAGCCCTGGCACCTCGGTGGAGTCTCTCAACCATACAAGCAGCCCCATCAGCAGGAATGGGATCCCCGACGCAACCAGGCTGTTGAGCAAAACAGCCCAGCTGCACGTGCCACGCATCCACCCGACACTCCCGATCACCAGCCAAAACAATCCCCAGCAGACGCTCAAGCCAAGCCCGCCTGCCAACAGCCCCGTTCCAAAATCAATCCACGGCTGAGTCATCGTCATCGTTCTCCTCAACTGCGGGAATCGCGCGCAAGTTTTAGAAAGACCTCTTCTAAATCGGCTTGGCCGAAACGCGCTACAATTTGCTGGGCTGTCCCTTCCGCGACGATCTTGCCGCGCTGCAAAAAGATGATGCGGTCGGACATTTCCTCCATCTCCCGCATGTTATGCGACGTATACAGAATGCTCAACCCTGAGGACCGGCGCTCCTCATTCAGGAATCCCCGAATCTTTTCGGCGATATCGGGGTCGAGGCTGGCGGTCGGCTCATCCAGAAACAGAATCTTGGGTTCTGTAAGAAACGCTTTCGCCAGGGTCAGTCGCGTCATTTGGCCGGACGACAGCTTCCTGGTCACTTTGGAGCAAAACTCCTCCATCTCTAACTTCTTCACGATGTCACGCACACGCCGAGAAATATCAGTCAGGCCATACAGTCTCGCGACAACCCAGAGATTTTCTTCGACCGTCAGCGACTGCGGCATCGAGATATACGTCGATGAAAAATTGACTTGCTGGAGGATCGCTTCCCGATGCGTCGAAAGGTCCAGCCCGAACATCTCGATCGAGCCGGTCGTCGGAGTGACCAATCCGAGCAACATTTGGATCGTCGTTGTTTTCCCGGCTCCGTTCGGACCGAGCAAGCCAAGGATTTCGCCCGGCTCGATCGAAAAGGAGATGCCGTCCACGGCGGTAAAATCACCGAACCGCTTACTCAAATTCGTAGCCTGAAGGACCGGGGAGGACATCGTCACGCACCGTGTGCCGCGTTAAAAAGACAACAATTCTTTGATCTTTTCAGGAAGATGGCAAACCTCGCACTGTCGCTCAATCACCTTCCCTTGATACTCAGTCTTTCCATCATGACACCGGAAACAATCATTGAGTGCCCGTGTTCGGAGAGCAGACCCTTCCGGATGGTCCGGATACCAGGGCTTGCTGTCGGCTGATACATGTCCTCTCGGAATCACGATAGGATACCCCTTGATCGGCCGGTCGTGGACCACGCCGGCATGGCACGTCAGACACCCGTCCCCCTGCTGTCCGGCCTCAAACGCCTCCATATGCTTTCGATGGCTCATGACGAGGCCGACCTCTTTCACCGGCAACGGCAAATCCCGTGGTGCGATCTCGGAGACTCGAAGAATGTTTCGATGGCAGCCTAGACAGAGGCTGGAATCAACCTGTGCTTTCAGATTATGCACATCGGCCGGAGCCCCGAATACAGTGCGCACCACGTCTCTGGTCCCCACCCACACCTTGTCGTGTATCCAGCCTTGTACCCCCGGCCTCACATGGCAGACCACACAGGGCACCTCCTTGTGCGAGGAGGCGGCCCAACTGTCGTAAGACGGCGTAATGACATGGCAACTGGCGCAGAATTCCGAGCGATCGGTGAGAGGAACCGCAATGCCGCCGAGCGCGAGCACTCCGGCCACCAGCCCCAGCACGATCGTTCCGCTAGGCTTCCAGCTCATGCTCTGATCGAGCACGTCGGGGGAACTGTTTCATAATGAGCGCGGCGACTGCGGATACATCGTCCAGGCCGAACAGCGGGACAGTGAGATCAACCGGTTTATCAGACACAACCGCCAACAACCCTTCCGGCGAGATAGGCACTTCACCGAGTTGATCGCGAACGATGACGATCTTGGGATACCCCTCGTGTTTCCAGCCTTCCGCAATGATTAAGTCGTAGGTGTCGTCAAGTAACCGATCCCGCACATCTTCAACCTTGAGTTGATCGGACACATCGGCGAACACGGCCATGCTCCCCTTGGACAGAATGACGACGCTGCTGGCCCCTGCCTGCTTGTGCCGCCAACTGTCTTTCCCCTCTGTGTCGAGATCGAAGCCATGTCCCGCATGTTTGACCGTCGCGACCTTGTAGCCGGCGCGCACCAGTTCAGGAATCACACGCTCGATAAAGGTGGTCTTACCGCTGTTGGACCGGCCGACGAATGAGACGATTGGAATAGGCATGAGGTTCGCCGAGCGCCCCTTCTCTAGCAACAGGACAACCGATGCTCCCCGGCATGAACCTGCTCCGCATTCGTCGCCCACGCCTCGCCGCTCAACAGCTGCACCGTCACCCGGTCGCCGGGATTCAGCCGCTCGACCTCTGTAGGAACATCGATCAGGCAATTGGCCTTAACCATCGAGGTGAGAATCCCGGACCCTTGATCGCCGGTCGTCCGGACCTTGAATACACCCTCTTCACGGGTGAGCACGCCGCGCAGAAAGTGGCGACGATCGGTCCGCTTTGAAAACTTTTCCTGAAATATCGCATCTACAACCGGACGGCCATAACTTCGCCGCCCGCCCATCTTCAGCATGGCGGGCCGAACCAATTGTTCGAACGTGACCATCGATGAAACGGGATTCCCCGGCAAGCCGAACGCCAGCTTACCCTGAATTTTCCCGAAGGCCAGCGGCTGCCCGGGCCTGATCGCCAGCTTCCAGAAATTCATCTCTGCGCCGATCTCCTGAAACACCGCTTTCGTAAAGTCGTAGTCGCCCATTGAAACCCCGCCTGACAACACCAGAATGTCGGCGTTCAACCCCTGCGAGATCTTCTCTTTCAACGATGCCTGCGTATCCCTCGCAATACCGAGCAGCAATGGAATACCCCCGGCCTCCTGCACTGCTGCGGCAATCCCGTAACTGTTCGAGTTGATGATCTTCTCTTCGCTGAACCGTTCGTCGAGATCGGCCAACTCGTCGCCCGTCGAAAGGATCGCCACACGGGGCCGTTGATACACAAAGACGAAGGACCGGGCCAGGACGGCCAGCATGCCCGCTTCTCCGGGGCGGATCTGTGTACCTCTCGCAATGATACACTCACCTTTCTTGACATCTTCCCCGCACGGACGGATGTTGGAACCGCGAGGTTCCGGCTTGAACACGCGGACCGTATCGGGCGTATGCTCCGTATCTTCTACTTTCAGGACCGTGTCGGCCCCCTGCGGAACCGGCGCGCCGGTCATAATCCGAATGGCCTGTCCGGCGCCCACTGTTCTGGAGGGCATTCTGCCGGCCGGCACGTCTTCGATCACCGCCAATGTGACGGGCTTCTGAATCGCATGTTCCTGCGCGATATCCTCCCACCGCACCGCAAACCCATCCATGGCGCTGTTGTCCCACGGCGGATTGTCCCGCTCGGCCACAATATCTTCACCCAGCGTCCGCCCAAGCGTGTCGAGAATGGAAATCTTTTCCAGCCCCAACACGGCCGCCGCATCAAGCACGATCTTCTGCGCATCGTGAAGGGAAGTTAATCCTTGCATCATGTTCATCCGCGGCGATCGGCAATCGCCGTCACCCCTTCCGTGAAACGGCTCTTTCCAACGAGCTGCTCTTCTTGCAGAACGTCTCAACCTGATTGGCAATGTTGTGGTACGCCTCAGCGGTCGGCGTATCGGAGTTGAAAAGCGCGAACGGTTCGCCCAAATCGGATTGCGTCACCACATCGGGGTCCAGCGGAATACGGCCCAAGAACGGCACGCCCATATCGAGCGCGGAGGCCTCTCCGCCGCCTTTCCGGAACACGTCAATATGATTGTGGCAATGAGGACACTCCAACCCGCTCATATTCTCAATGATACCGATGATCGGCACTTCGCTGTCCCGGCAAAATGTGACGGACTTGCGCGAATCGAGCAACGCCACCTCTTGCGGGGTGGTCACAATGACGGCGCCGCTGACTTTTCCCAGCAAATCGATTGTCGTGACCGACTCGTTGCCGGTCCCCGGCGGGAGATCGATGAGCAGAAAATTCAGGTCCTGCCACTCGACACCACCAAGCAACTGATTGATAAATTCGTATTTGTAGGCATCGCGCCAGATGATGGGATCGTCCGAATTCTGGAGGAGAAACGACATCGAGGCAATCCTGAGATTGTAGGCTTGAAAAGGGATGATGCCGCCGGACGTACTGATCTTGAGTTTTTGCCCTTCGGCTCCCACCATCTTGGGGATGTTCGGGCCATGGATGTCCATGTCGCAGATGCCGACGTGCCATCCCTTGAGTGCGAGACTGACGGCGATATTCGTCGTGCAGGTGCTCTTCCCCACTCCCCCCTTATTGCTCATCACGAGCACGGTGTGCTCGACCCGCTCCATCCGTTTCGTGACAAGCCAGCGACTATGCCCTTCCTTGTCTTTCTGGCATCGCTCGTTCTCGTCACAAATGGCGCAGGCCCACATATAGGTGCAGACGTCACTGCCCCCGTTGCTGATCACATTGAGTTCACGCGCCATGACATTCCCTTCCGACAGAGGCACTACGACGCCTCGATCGCTAACGACCCCGTCCCCCTGGCACTCCGACATAGTCCTCGCCCGAAGACTTCGGAGCCGACATACCCGCCGCACCGGCTCCCGCGACCGCCATGGCAACCGGGGAAACGCCGGCCTGCCCTGATTCAACCGGCTTTTTTTTACCGAAACATTTGGCGCCGAAAATGCCGACCCAGTAGAGCAGAAACATCGGGCCGGCCATCAGGCACTGATTGAACGGATCGGGAGTCGGCGTGAGAATCGCGGCGATGATGAACGACCCCAGTAACGCCCACTTCCAGTACCGGATCAGAAACGGCGCGTCGACCCACCCCAGCTTGGCCATGAGCGTCAGCGCCAGCGGCACTTCGAAAATCAGTCCGAACACCAGCAGGAACCACAGGGAAAACCCGACATATTGCGCAATCGAGATTTGCGGGACAAATCCGGCATTCACCCCGTATGAAATCAGGAAATTCAACGCAAACGGGAGCACGAAGAAAAACGAAAATGCCGCCCCCGTGTAAAACGCCGCCCCACTCACAAAAACAAACGGCCCTACAAACCGCCGCTCCTGGGCATGCAATCCGGGCACGATGAACCGCCAAACTTCATGCAGGATGTAGGGAGCCGCCAGAACGACGGCGAACAATCCCGCAACCTTGACGTTCTGCCACAACGCCTCGGCCGGCGCGAGAAAGACGAACGGCACGGTCGGCAGATCGGTCGGCTCCCAGGATAACGCGCTGGGAACGAACATGTTCTGCAGGGGCACGCGGAGCCACTTGACCAAGGCATCGGCATAGAAAAATGTCCCCACAAACACGACCGCCGTGACGATCACCGCACGGGTCAGCCGCACCTGGAATTCCACCAGGTGTTCCATGACCGGCATCTTTTTGTCTTCCAGCGGCTTGAACACCGAATCCTGCAGCCACTGGGTAACCTTGTTCAGCACAGGCCCTCACGAGATACAATCCACCGGTCAAACATCTCACAAACTAACCCGCGCGACCGAGGCGCAAGCGATGCGCCCGCCCTCCTATTTCGGATTGACTGCGACGAACAAACTGTTGCCCTGCCGATTGACCAGCAGCACCGCCAAGTCCTCTTTCTTGATCTTGCTGACGGCCTTCTGATAGTCGTCCATTGTTTTAACCGGCTCGCGATTCACCTCCTGAATCACATCGCCACGCTGCAATCCGGCCGCTTCGGCCTGTCCGCCCGGCTCCACCGAAGCAATGACGACTCCGGTAGTTTTGGCGGAAATATTCAGCTGGCTCATCACCGCGTTGTCCAGGGCTTGCACACGGAGCGACGCCAAGACATTGTCCGGCGGCTTGACCGTTTCACCCTGCTCTTTAGGCGGCGCTGGATCCTTCTTTGCGAGAAGCTCATCCGACGGCCGTTCAGCGACCGTCACCGCGATCAGCTGTTCCTTGCCGTCGCGCAGCACTTTCACCTGCGCTTCTTTGCCGACGATCGTCCGGGCGACAAGGTTGCGGAGTTGGCTGACACTGAGAATCTCTTTGCCGTTGAACGCCACCACTACATCGCCCCGCTTGACCCCGGCGGCATGGGACGGCCCGTTTTCATTGACGTCGCTGATTAAGACGCCTTTCCGATCTTCCGGCAACTTGAACGACTTGGCTAACGCCGGAGTAATTTCCTGAATGGCGACGCCCATCCATCCGCGCACCACCTTACCTGTCCGCTGGAGACTGTCTACGATATCGAGGGCGATGCTGCTGGGAATGGCAAATCCCACGCCTTCAGACCCTCCCGTCCTTGAAAAGATGGCCGTATTGATGCCGATGAGATCGCCGTTCATATTGACGAGCGCCCCGCCGGAATTGCCTGGATTGATGGCGGCATCGGTCTGGATGAAATCCTCATAATCCGCGATGCCGACATTCCCGCGCCCAAGCGCGCTGATAATGCCGAGCGTCACGGTCGAGCTCAGCCCGAACGGGCTGCCGACGGCCAGCACCAGATCGCCCACTTGCAACTTCTCGTACTCAGCCCACTTCAGGGACGGCAGATTTTTCGCCTCGATCTTAATCACGGCTAAATCGGTCTTGGGATCGGTGCCGATGATTTTGGCGGGAAACTCACGCCGATCGTTCAACGTGACCGTAATCTGAGTTGCCCCTTCCACCACGTGATTGTTGGTCACGATAAAGCCGTTCGAATCGAACACGACACCGGACCCCGCGCTCTGCTCCGGACGGCCGTGCGGCGCGGGCGGACCATGAGGCATCGGCGGCGGAGTCGGCGCGTCCTCTCCACCCGGTTCTTCACCCGGGGGCTTGCCGAAGGGACCCGGAGGAAGTCCCCCGCGGCGGCGTCCTCCCTCTCCCCCACCGGTCACTGAAATATTCACAACAGCCGGAGTTGTTTTCTTGACGATATCTGAAAAGCCTTGGGCAAAGGCCGGAGGGACTCCTGCGGCTGACGCCGATGTCCCGCCTTCAAGGCCGGCGAAGGCGCAGAGCGCCAACAACAACCCGCCACCGATTGACCACGTGCCCATGTGCTGCATCCGATTGCCCATAACTGGGTTCCTCCAGAAGGTTGGTCTTAATTTCCCCCGAAAACAAACGGCACCGGCAACGGCCGGCCCCGCTCCAACGAGATCGTACCATGATCGAGACCGGTCCGCACTCGCGGCAAACGATCGCCTACTTGAACGGTGTATCTTACACTAACCTTTCCTTGGGCTTCAAAGAGGAAAAGTCCTCGCCAACGGCTGAACCATCCGCCGTGGCCGGGCGTGCTCCGGTTGCTTTCACTCGATATTTCCAGTACGGTGCCGACGATACGCTTAAGAGTTCCCTGATAGGTCCAGAATTGACCCTCTCCGGAAAGAAATCTGCCGGTCGAATCCGGCATGCCGCCTGCCTATCCCTCATCGGATGCGCCGCGCTTATGATCGCCGGATGCACCCGCCACCTCCAATTTCCTCCGATGGGAGACCCTCTGCCCTCTGCGGTAAAACTGGTGTTGCCTCCCACGCTCAAGGAGCAGTCGCTTCGCTATACCGATTCATGCGGACAGCCTGAACAAATCCCGTTCGGCCGCCAAGTCGAGGAGGCGTTGCTCGAAGGAGCCCATCGAACCTTCCAAACAGTGATCTATGAAGGCCTGCCAAACAAGACCGCAACCCCGGATCATGTGGTGAAAATCGATTTTCTCGACTGGTCGTTCGATCTCAACAAAGATGCGCTGTATGACCGGGCTCCCGCCACCTTGCAGATGAATGCGATGGCGCGGATCTATGACAAGGCCGGCGTCTTACTGCGGGAAACCGAAATCAAAGTCTCCCGTCGTGAGCGGCTGCGACTCGAACAACTCGCCAAAAATTGTGATTACATCATCGATCCTTTCCTTCGCGATACGGTCATCGAGTTCGCGTCGAAAACCTTCCTGGACACGAGAGTCGCACTCGGAGAACCGCCCCCCTCTCCTCCAGCAGCCCAGGCCTTCCCATCCGATCCACCGGTCATTTCATCCAAGAGTTCCCCTTCCTCGCCGACGGGAACGCTCTCGACATCGAAACTTCAGTTCAAAGCCCTGCTGCTCGACGAGAACGGCAACTTGATTTTAGAAAGCGGCGAGCATGTGCGCGTGCGGGTGGACATCATCAACACCGGCATGCATCCGATTCAGAATGCCTCGGCCACACTGACGGGCACACCGTCGATCATCGGGCAATTCCCCGCGACAACCTTGTTGATCCCGCCGCTGCAACCGGGGCAAACGAAATCCCTGGAGTTCATAGCAACCCTGCCTCCGACAACCAGGCCGCAACAGGCCGAGATTCGCGTGGCCGTCACCGAATCGGGAGGAGCCGTTGCGCCGCCCCAAACGCTTTCACTGACGATTCAGCCGGCAGGCGCCGGAGCAGATGATGTGGACCAGATTCCCACCCGAAGGCCAGGCTTTCAACAGCCCCACGTCTACCTGGTCTCGATCGGAGTCGGCGCCTATCGCGATCCTAAACTCACGCCCCGCCGCTATGCGGCGATGGATGCGGAGACGGTGGCCAACTACTTCCAATCACTCGGCGGCCTCCCCCCTTCCAACGTCAAACTGCTGCAAAACTCCAAGGCGCTCCATACCGACATCGACGACGTGTTGTTCGACTGGCTCCCGCTTCATATGGCTGAGAACGCTGCCGTAATCATCTACTTTTCCGGACAGGCATTGGTCACGCCAACCGGCGACGTGCTCTTGGCCCCCTACGACGGAAGCCTCGCCGCAACGGCACGGCTCTACCCGCTGAGAGATATCGAGTCGGCCCTCGCCAGGCTCAAGACCAAACAGGCCGTGTTCCTGTTCGACGGCATGGTGTCCAGGCTTCGCGGGGATCCCAGGGGAAAGATCGCGTCACCCCGCTGGGAACTGGGGAACGGAAATGTAGTCGGGCTGATCGGAGGCAACGACTTTACGAAGGGAGTGGAAGACGACCAACATCGCCACGGCCTATTTACCTACTATCTCTTGAAGGGACTGCGAGGAGACGCGGACACAAATCGAGACGGCACGGTCACACTCGGCGAAACGAGTGCCTATGTACGCCAGAAAGTTTCGTGGGCGGCAAAAATACAGTTCAACTCAGACCAACACCCTCAAACGTTTCCCCTCCTTAAGCCAGAGGACACCGCTGCATCTCTTGTGCTCTCCAAACCGGCCTCCATGACCGGCGTAGAAACACCCTAACCTCCATGAGATCATGACAGTTCGCACATCAAGAATTGGACCTGGGTTCGCAATGCACAATACACGTACCCCCAACCTCTGGACTCGCAAGTCTCTCCGGGACAGGGTGCTGAAAGGGATAACCTGGGTTCAAGTGTAACGTTTCTGCTGGAGAAATTCAGAAAGTCCCCGTGTTGTCTGCCAGTGGATAGCCAGTTGCTTTTGCATGATATGTCCAGTACGGTGGCGTGAAACTGTCGCAACAGGTTTAGTCGTGACCCCTCACAGAACGACACCCTCACTCCGATCATTCTCCGCCGCACATCTGACCCTGGTCGGATGTACCCTCCTGCTGATCCCCGGATGCGCCTGGCACCTGGAAGTCCCTCCCAAGGAAGAAGCACTGCCCTCTACGGTCAGCCTTGAGGCATCTCCTTCCATCACAACCTCGGCGTCGCAGTCGAAGCTTCGCTTTAAAGCCCTACTGCTCGACGAGAACGGCAATTTGTTTCTGGAGAGCGGCGAACGGATTCGGGTGCGCGTCGATGTCGTCAATACCGGCTCGATCCCGATCCAGAATGCCTCGGCCTCCCTCACCGGCACACCGTCGGTCATCGGACAATTTCCGGCGAGAACCCTGACAATTCCACCGCTGCAACCGGGAGAAACCAAGTCGCTGGAGTTCGCGGCAACCTTGCCCTCAAGCCATCAGCCGCAACAAGTCGAGATCCGTGTGTCCGTCATCGAAGCCGGGGGAGCCGCTGCACGGCCTCAGGCGCTTCTGTTCATCATTCAGCCGGCTGGCGCCGGAGCAGACGATGTGGATCAGATTCCACCTCTAGTTTCGGATTTCCACCACCCCCAGTCCTACGTAGTCCCCATGCTCGTCTTATCCAGACTCGCCACTCTGACCGGCACCGGAACACCCTGACCGGCCTGATTCATCAGCAAAAACTCCAAAGTGCATAAAGTGATGTACGCCCCCAGCAGGCACCACACTCTCCAGTCTTTCTTACTCCACCGGTATCCACAGAGTCTGTGAAGCGCAGTTACGGATCGGATCGTGAATCGTGCATGGCGCAGAAATAGTGATTCGGCTGTGCCCTCCGGCCTCTGTTGTTCCGGTATCCTCTACACGCTCTACCCTGACCTTAATGTCTCGACCCACCCTTCACTCGCACCCCGTCGTCGTTTCACACAAAAAAAGGGTGGGGAGTTACCTCCCCACCCTGCTCGATTTGCACTAATCTCGGCGGAGGGCAATGATGCCCCTCTACCGACACTCAGCTTCTCTCGGCTTGTTATGGACTCGTCACCTGTAAGTTGAGCTTACCGGTGGCAGGCGCCATCGGACTGATCGTGATCGTGTAGAGATCCGGGGTTAGCAGTGTCACCGGGTTCAGCGCAAAGCTCGTCTCTGATCTCGTCATCTCCGTCTGCAAGATGCCGCTTCGGGTATAGAGGCTCACGGTTAAGCCGCTAAACGTATTGCCGGTGACCTTGACCGTGACCTGTTGATTCCCAGGTCCTGCCAGTGTATAGCGGGCATTCTGGCCGGCCCGGCTGATTATGACCGGCGTAGGGGCGGTATTGATCGTCACTGAACCCGCGACTTCCGTCGACGGGGTCACGGTAATGGCCCCGGTGTGGGTACTGGTTGGATCGACAACAATGGTATAGGTACCGGTGGCCGGCAAGGGGCTCGGTGCTTTCAACCCTCCACCGCCCCGGCCTACAGTAGTCGAGGCTAAGACCGTCCCATCCTGGTTGAGAAGTGTGATCGCGCTCGATGTGACCGTGACAGACGAAAACCCTAGATTGACCCATTGTCCGGCCGCACCGCTAAACGTATAGCGCGCCGTGCTGCCCGGCTTGGTGAAATTGATGGGCACCGGGGGGCCGTCCAACGAGACAGTGCCGATGAGCGGAGACGTGAGTGTCAGCGCCATGCTACCTGTGTTATAGCCGACCGGATCGACCGCGATCGTGTAAGTTCCCGATGCTGGCAACATCGTCGCCGGATCGAGACTGCCGCCGCTGGGACCGACCGTCGTCGAAACCAAGGTGGTTCCATCCGGATTCAGCATCGATACGACGCTCGAGGCCGTCGTGACCGAGGTAAGCCCGAGATTCACCCATTGACCGGCTGTGCCATTGAACGTATAGCGGGCTCGCTGGCCCGGCACGCTCAGGGTCGACGTCACTGACGCTTCATTGATCAAAATGGTGCCGGAAATATCCGGAGTATTGTAGAGTGCGAGTGTTGCATGACCAAGATCGACATGCCCCGGATCGATCAGCACGGCATAGGTGCCGGACGTGGGAAGAACCTGTGTGTCAATCACAGCACCCTGCGATCCAAACGAAGTCGGCGTACCCAGAACGCCTCCATCCGGCTTGAGAATGGAAAGGTACCCGCTTTCGACCGTGACCCCGCTCAGTTGCAGACTCACCGTCTGGCCTGTGGTGCCGGCAAATGTATAACGGGCATTCTGGCCGAACCGTCCAAAGGCAATCGGGACTGCGGCGCCTTGCGGAGTGATCTCGCCCGTCAATTCAGTCGAAACTGTGACGGTGACATCGCCGGTATAGCTCTCACCCGGACTGATGACGATCGTATAGGTGCCGGACGACGGAAGTGCCGCCAAATCGAGACTGCCGCCCTTGGGTGAAAATGACGCAGCCTTCGTGGCCATTGACTCAGGGGCCGGTTTATAGGCCGTCCAATAGTAGTGCGTCACCGGAGAGGCGACAAGGCTCATCAACGCGCCGTCCGGGCCATAAACCGACGCGCGTCCTTGCGTCAGCGTCGCACCGCTAAAGCCGATATTGATTCTCTGACCGGCCACACCGTCAAATACCATCAAGCCGTTCTTTTTTGGAGTCTTAATCGACGCGGTAACGGGGGGACCATCAACTGTGATGCGGCCTGTATATTCGATACTCGCAGCCACGATGCCAGGGGGTGGGGTGATATCGCCAGCATAACTGAAATCCGCGACGATACTGGGGAGGAGTCCTGCAAACACAATCCCGAGCGCTGCTGTTGCCGCTCGCGCCCGGCACTTCACCCTCTGCCACAAGCTGCGCATAGTCGCTCTCCTATTCGTTAAGCATGATATCCACCGGTTCCCTCAACCACCCGCTGGCGTACCCACTGTCATGGATCACGTCCGCACGCGGATCTGTACGGGCGACTCTATACGCTTTTTTCGTACGAGACGCAATCCCTGAATGATTGTGCGGGTGGTCAAATCGCTCCCCTCATTGGAGGGGGTACGGGCTCAAAGCGTATCAGGACATGGTACCTGTACAGCCACAAGCCTGCGCAAAAACAGGAAGATCCGGTGAGCGGCAACGCACGGCCTGCGGGAGGCCTCAGTAATTCCGTGGTTCTAAAAAAAAGAGGGCGGGAAGTGTCCTTCCCACCCTCTTTTCAGCCACGAGGCTGGAATCGATTACTCGCCCTTGCAGAAGCTCCGCTCGTAGTTGATGATGTGCCAGGCTTCTTCTTCCGTCACCGCAGCCGGAATCAAGGACACCATACCGGTGCCCGGGCTGCCGTTCTTGATCACCCACATCAGCTCGCCGTCTTTCCGCTTCTTGTGGAACTTGCAGTTGGTGAAATCACGCGGGCTCGGATTCAGCATGGCGCCGGCAGGACCATTGCCCTTGCCTTCCTTGCCATGGCAATTGAAGCAGGTGCCCTTGCCCTCGTAAAACGCCTTTCCCTTGGCGATGCTCTCCGGGGTCGCCTCAACCGGATTCTTCACGGCCTTTGCGTCGGCCATCTGTTCCGCCGGAACGCGCGGCTTGGTCGGATCTTTTTCTTCCGCTCCGACGATTGAGACCGACAACAGCATCAGCGCTGCACTGACTCCCACAAACTTAGACAGATACCCCATCACTTAATCCTCCTTTATGTTGAACCCACCGCACATGATGGCGGCATAATGCCGCTGGCTGAATGATTCGTCTCGTAAAAATCAGGCAAAACGGACGGACTATACCAACGCCTTTTAATTGCTGTCAAGAAATCGTCCTCTGCCCTTTCTCAATCCATCCTTCCACTCGATCATAAGGAAGATCAAACGTCGTGCCAGCGTCTTCAGAATAAGATTCGTGGCAATCCAATCACTTACAAACAGGGTACCACACACCGCTTCACTTTCGTGACACCTTTGCGCCTCAGTCCTATCCTCCATGCCTCATAGTTCGAGGCAAATCACTGTGACTGCCGGAAAAGGCTTAGGGATAGTCGGGAGGGAAGAGAGAAACACAAGCTCCTGGCACGATGAGCCACGTTACCGTTTAAGGAGAATTTCCCGCGCAACTTTCCCACTGGGGCCGAATGGCTTCTGCGGCTTTCCATTTAATTCAGCTTTGACCCCGCCGGCATTGCCCAGCGTCAAAACAAACTGGTCTCGCCCCTTCCATTGCGCTTTCTCACCAGGACGAAGCAGCGACTCTTGCGGGCTACCATTGTCGATTTGCACGACGACCCAGCTCAATTCAGTCGCCTCCAAATCCAGCACCAGCTGGGTATCCGCCATAGCGCCGGCCGCTTCCAGCGAAATTCCACTCAATGGGCCATCCGTCCCAACTGAAACCGCCGATACGGTTTCAGCCTCCGGTTTCGAAACGGCAATCGGCGGCGGGGTGGGCTCAGACCGGCGAGCATCCGGCACTGAAGTCGGTGCCGCTGCAACTGTCGCATTCGGCTTCGTCGATTCGGCAGCTGGTTCAGGCTCCTTCGTCGCGGCTGCAACGGGGGGATTCTTAACCGTCTGCGTGCTCTGTTTGGGAAAGGCCGGCTCCGGCTCCGCCCGCTTCAGCACCGTCGACTGTTCCCGGCTCAAAAGGAAAATCAATGTCAGGACGGCAATGCCGATCGCAACAGCCACCGCTTTTCGATTGGACTGGCGCTTGCGTTCCTCTTCGGCCTGACGGACTTTGAGCCGTTCCCGTTCATCCTGCTTCTCATAAAAGGTGCCGGCAGACTTGGCAAACCGCTGGATCGCATCTTCCTCATCCAATCCAAGCGACCGCGCGTACGAACGGACGAATCCACGGGCAAACACCTGATCGGGCAGTTTGGAGAAATTGCCGTCCTCGAGCGCCTTGACGAAGTCGGACCGGATCCGTGTCTTCGACGACACCTCATCGACCGTCAGTCCCTTGGTCTCCCGGACTTGCCTGAAAAACTCGCCAACC
>Ga0315912_10001770_pt1 | contig 25048 bp, 28 predicted proteins | sample VfabasoilMG_FD_204469 | JGI IMG/M metagenome (GOLD analysis project Ga0315912, IMG submission 204469) | Garden soil microbial communities collected in Santa Monica, California, United States - V. faba soil | ecosystem: Environmental > Terrestrial > Soil > Garden | place: USA: California... | reverse complement strand
CGGAGTGAGCATAGTGCATTTGCAAAATGGTTTGGGCAATGTGTAGTCTGTAATTGTGTATTTTTGGCGCCGGGCGCGGCACACTTGGGGGCGGAATCCTCCGCCTCTTTTCAACCTCCCAGGACTAAGAACTCGGCCCTCAGCTCAATCAAAATGGACTTTCGGGCGCTCATGGGGGCGCTCATTTCATTCGGTCGCGTCCACCCGAGTTGAAGCACGCCAGACACGTGGTACAGAGTTTGAAGCTCACCAGACACGTGCCACAGACCCTTGAAGCTCACCACTCACGTGCTACAGACTGAAGCTCACCACTCACGTGCTACAGACTGAAGCTCACCACTCACGTGCCACAGATTCCGTACCATGCAAGCGCCGTGCCAAGAACTACGCACCATGCAAGCGCCGTGCCAAGATGTAGCACGTCACTCCCACCGGACCGAGCGGCGTGCGTCGGGCCACGTTCTTGGCACGGGATTTGCTACGCGGGCGCGCGCATCGCGGGTATAAGGGGGGCGAAACGTCTGGTTATAACAGACGCGTTCAATATAGCTAACTAGTTGTTGCACTGGAAAACTCACCATGTTTTAATGGTACTACCACTAGGGCATAGGGTCCAGTGGCCACTTACTATAAGGTGCATCATCATGGCAAAGTCCAATAAAGCAGTAGTCGAAACCGTAGCTGTCGAAACCGTAGCTGTCGAAACCGTAGCGCCGGTCGAAGTTCTTGTAGGCCCGCCAGCGCCAGTCGAAGCCCCGGTCTGGGTCCCAGCGCCTAACTACGCCAAAACGGTCGAAAATACCATGGCCCGCAAATCCGTAGCGCCGCATAGCCCGCAAGGCGCTGTAAGCCCCGCCAGCGTGCCGGTGTTGGTAGGCTGTGCAAACCCTAACGTGCGTGCCGGTACGGCCCGTGCTGCCGCTCTGGCGGCCTTGCAGGCTAGCATTGGCCAGCCGCGCCCGGTAGTGCTGGCCAATGTACTGGCGGCGGAAATGGCATGGCACAAGGGGGCTAATCGCACCCCCGGCAATCTGGCGCCAACCGGCTGGCTCCGCACTTTCCAAGCCAAGTTCGAAACCGTAGCGCCAGCGGCCGTCGAAGCCCCGGTCGAAGCGCCAGCCGTCGAAGCCTAATCCCCCCTAGCCCCCTTCGGGGGGCTTTCCACCGCTAGCGTAGGAGCACCACAGATGGAGTTCATGTTCATACTCATATTTCGCCTGCTGGATCTGGGGCTTACCGGGTTCCTGGTCCTTGGTATAGCATTGCTCCCCATCTGCTACGCCTTCAACGGTCTTGAGTGGCTCCTCAGCAGGATCAAGCGCTAGGTCTGTAGCACGTTAGTCCCCCAAGCCCCGCATGTCGGGGCTTTGTCATGTCCGTAAACTCCCCCTCGCTCCGTCCCTAAGGACCGAGCACGGAGCGCAGTGTGCTCACCCTCCTAGTACCACGAGCTCAGCTCCTCGCTCTCCTCACGGAGACGCGAAGGACCCTGAGCTCCGGGATCAGCTCCTCTGCTTTTCGTCCCTCCCCTCCCTATCAGGTAACGTGCCACCCTTCACTTACCCTTACCTCCCCTCGCGCACACAAAATGATGATTTTAAGACGTCTTGACTTAGTTCCGGGCACTTGGAGAAGAGGACTCGGTGCCGGGTGCTGGGTACTGAGTTCTGAGAGTATGGCACACTCCTTGCTAGTCCAGGTACTGCGAACTACGATTCCCCTTGCTTTTCCCCTCTTTTTGTGCTAGGCTTCTATAAAATCGGGAGGTGCCCCCATGCCCACAGACTTCAACGTTGCCCTACAGAACCAGCTCTCTGATAGAGAGCGTCGCCGCCTCCAGAAGGGGGGCGTAGAGAAGATTTGGAGTAGGAAACAGATCGAGCAAGCGTTTATCGAGACTTTCGAGATGGTGGGGGGCGTCCCCAGACTCGCCATCTGGGCCAACCAGGAAGAGAACTACGGAAAGTTCCTTGATTTGCTGATGAAACTCGCACCGAAGGACACCGGAGCGGCCATCGCAGGGCAGATTCTGGAATATCGGTCCAACGTCCCGCAGTCGCCGCTTAATCGCGGGGTCCAGGTGGACGAGGACGTGACAGATGTCTGACACGCGGAGGTCTGACCAGACCAAGACAGTGGTAGAGTCGGCGTACCGTCCACGCGAGCACGCCATGGCCTTCCATGCTCGGAAGGAGCGCTTCGCTATCCTGGTCTGGCACCGGCGAGCTGGTAAGACCGTCGCGTGCATCAACGACTTGATCGACAAGGCGCTGCAATGCCCACTGGCCATGCCGCGATACAGCTACGTCGCGCCCTTCTACAAGCAGGCTAAGGACGTAGCGTGGAACTACTTGAAACTCTACGCTGCGCCTGTCATTGAAAAGATAATGGAGTCCGAACTCAGTGTCCTGCTTAAGAACGGAGCGACGGTTAGGCTCTACGGAGCAGACAACCCCGACAGCCTGAGGGGGGTGTACAACGACGGGGTGATTCTGGACGAGTACGGTGACATGAGTCCTCGGCTCTTCGGTGAGGTTATCGCCCCCACACTGGCCGACCGGAAAGGGTGGTGCGTCTTTATCGGGACGCCGAAGGGGCCGAACCACTTCCACACGCTGTGGAATAAAGCTGCGAACGACGAGCGTTGGTTCAAATCGATGCTCAAGTCCTCCGAATCTGGCATTCTGGACGAAGAGGAACTGGCAATGCTGGCGACTCTGCCCGGGAGTGATGAAGACACCTTCGCGCAGGAGTTCGAGTGTGACTTTAATGCCGCCGTCAGGGGGGCGTACTATGGCAAACTTCTTAAGAAGCTGGAGAGCGAAGGAAACGTCGGTGACTTCCCGTGGGACCCCGATCGACTGGTCTATACCGCGTGGGACATCGGCTATTCAGATGATACATCAATCTGGTTCTTCCAATATGACGGGAAGACCATACGAGTCATCGACTTTTTTACAGTCTCTGGCTACTCGGTTGATGACGTCATTGAGGTCCTGTGGAATCGACCCTATGCTTACGGTGAATGCTACCTGCCCCACGATGCCAAGAACAAAAGCTTTCAAACGGGCAAATCGACAATGGAACTCATGGTCGCTGCGCAAATGAAGTGTAGGCTGGTGCCGAACCTCAGTGTTCAGGACGGCATCCAGGCTGTGCGGAAGACTTTGCCTACGATTCAGTTCAACACCACCAACAAGGACGTAGCTGAGGTAGGTCTCAACGCTCTGCGTCTCTATCAGCGAGAGTGGGATGACAAGCTTAGGATGTTCAAAGAGAAGCCTAAGCACGATTGGGCCTCCAACCCTGCCGACGCCATGAGGATGTTGTGCCTGGCGATGAACCCCGCCGCTGCGAAGCGGGCCGACCGCACCGGGGGCCGAGCACCGAGCACTAAGAAGGCCGAACAACCTACAAACGTCTATAACCTCGATAAACTCTATGCCGAGCGAGCCGCCCGCAACCGAAATGGGAGAATATGATGAGTGTCTGGGATAAACGTATCGCCAAGGCCGAGAAATTCTTCGAAAAGGCGAGGGAACATGGCCGGAAAGTATACACTCGGTACCAGGACAAGCGTGACGATGAGGTTATCGGCCTCCAGCGGGTTAATATCTTCTACGCCAACGTCAACACCATTAAAGAGTCGCTCTTCAACAGTCTACCTAAGCCCGATGTTTCGCGGCTGCATAAGGGGGACTACGAGGATGACGTCGCACGAGTGGCGGCGCTCATCCTCCAACGTGCGTTAGAGTACGAGGTGCATTGTGCCAAGTCTTTTGAAGGCTCTATCAAGTACGCAATTCTTGATCGACTTGTTCCCGGAATTGGGCAGGTCTGGATTCGGTTCAAGGATGAGGAAATTTTTGCTGACGTTCTCTACTGGGAAGATTTCATTTACGGCCCTGCCCGATGCTGGGAGGAAGTGCCGTGGGTTGGACGTATACACAACTTCACAGGTGAGGAAGTCATTGCTCTTTATGGAAAATCTGCCCTTGTTGAAGCTTCTAAAATCAAGGACGACAACAACATCACTCCCAAGGAGATTACCGAGGGAAAATACTGCGTATACGAGATCTGGGAAAAGAAAACACGGAAGGTCTTCCACATAATCAAGGGCGCGGCCAAGCCGATCAAGACTATTGATGACCCCTACAAGCTGCCGGACTTCTTCCCCTGCCCGCGCCCCCTTGTAGCGAACCTTCTGACGTCGGCATTCCTGCCTGTGACCGATTACCACCTCGCACAGGACCAGTACAACGAACTGGACGTCCTGTACGCCCGTATGTCGCTGATTTCCCGGGCTGTCAAGGTCGCCGGGTGTTACGATGCAGCGTCATCTGAGATAGGGTCAATGCTGGAAGGCCAGGAAAACAAGCTCATTCCTGTTGACAACTGGGCAATGTTCGCAGAACGTGGCGGCGCCAAGGGTATGATTGACTGGTATCCTGTAGAGCAGGTCGTCACGGTGTTCCAGGCGCTGGCCGGTCAGTACGAGATGGTCAAGCAGACCCTCTACGAAGTGACTGGCATGGCCGACATTATGAGGGGGGCGTCAAACCAGTACGAAACCGCCTCGGCTCAGGAAATCAAGGCCCAATTCGCCTCTGTGAGGATGAATGGCTACCAGCGCGACGTGTCGGAGTTCGTGCGTGACATTCTGCGCATCTTCGCAACACTGGTAAGTAACCTCTATAGTGACGAGAAGCTCCAGGCGATCTGCGGCAGCTTCAGCGAGCCCGATCAACAGCTCCTTCCTAAGGCAGTGCAGGTCCTGCGCAGCCCCCAGATGTCGCAGTACAAGGTAGACGTAGAGCCGGACAGCTTAACTCAGTCCGACTGGGCGCTCGAAAAGGGCCAACGCATGGAGTTGACCGGGTATCTCAGCCAATTCCTGTCTAGCGCCATCCCAGCGGTGGAAAATGCCCCAGAACTCGGCCCGCTGCTCTTTGCGGTCATTAAATTCAGCGTCGCTGGCTTCAAGGGGGCCGCTGAAATCGAGGGTATCATCGATCAACAGCTTGCTGCGCTGGTCGCAAAGGCTGCAAATCCAGAACCGCCGAAGCCAACTCCAGAAGAGCAGAAAATGCAACTGGAACAGCAGAAGGCTCAGATGCAATCGCAACTGGAACAGCAGAAAATGCAGTCGCAGAGTCAACTGGAGATGCAGAAGGCGCAAATGGAGGCTGGGCTGCGCACGCAAGAGTCTCAACAACGTATGCAGTTAGAGCAGCAACAGGCTCTGGCCGATATCGCCGTCAAACGGCAAGAACTTCAGAATCAACAGGAGATGTTCGCCATGGAAATGGCTATGAAGCAACAGGAAATGCAGTTCAAAGAGCGTGAACTTGGACTGAAGATCCAGCAACAGGCTATTTCTGGCCAAATGAAGAACGAGCAGGCTAAAGAAGCCGGCGATATCAAAGCCCAACAGATGAAGGATAAGCCAAATGGCAACCCAAACTCCAACCCCAAAAAGTGAGCCAAAACCGGCGCCAGAACCTGTCGCTCCTCCAGTCTATGAACCTGACGTCGCCTCAGGGCGCAAGGGGTAATCATGGCTACATACGACGGCGAGTGCCAGCAGTGCGGTACGATACAAGAGTATCACTGCGCTGTGTCTGACCGTCACGACCAAGGATGCGCCGCCTGCGGGGGTCAACTGAAGCTCATTATACTTCAGGCCCCCAAAGGTTTCGTTAAAGGGAAGTTCGAGGCCTTTAAATCAGTAGTAGATGGCTCCATAGTTAGTTCGCAGCGCACCATGGACGAGCACAATAAGCGAAATGGGGTCGTGTGCCTTGCTGATGGTTACGACGAGGAACAAATTCTCGCCGGTAATCTAGGGAAGCCTCTGCCGAAGACGCCTGAGCAGATAAAGAAAGAAATCGCTACTGACATAGTCGAATCCATTCAACAGGTGCAGAGTGGCTATAAGCCACAAATAGGTGAAGCAGATGAGTGAAGTCAAAGAAACCACCATCGAAGACGATATCCGTGCCGCGATGGGCGAGGTAGATGAAGCCTCGGATAAAGAAGAAACCACCACAGAGCGTGAGCGCGATGAAACTGGTAAGTTCGTTGCTAAAGAGGGTGAAACAGAAACTGAGGCTGCTGCGCGCCTCGAGCCAGACGGTAAAAAGGACGAAGCCAAGGGCGAGAAAGCCGCGCCTGCCGAGGGCGAGCAACAGGAAGAGCAGCACCTGCTGACCGAGGACAAGGCGCCTCGGGGCTGGACGCCAGCGATCAGGGAGAAATGGGGCACCATCCCTGAGGATATCCGCAAGGAGATCATTCGCCGTGAAGAGGCGTCCGCTGTCGGTGTGCGTCAGCTACAGGAAAATTACGCTCCAATGGAGAAATTCATTGGCGGGATCAGCCCATACATTCAGGAGGCTCGGCAGAATGGCGTGGCCCCTGAACAATACATCGGCAGCGTCCTGGCTTCTGAGCGTATCCTGCGCCGGGCTGATCTCCCAACGAAGTTTCAGGAGATCCTGCGAATCGCTGACCAGTACGGAGTACCACTTCGTGACATCATTAACCAGAGCGTGGGGTCTGAGGTCCTAACCAAGCCTCAGGGGCAGCAACAGGCTTATGTCCCCCCTCAGGTAGCCCAGGAGCTGGCCGAGGCCAAGCAATGGCGTGAGCAGTTCGAGGATCGCCAAATCAAGAATGAGTTGGCTGCCTTCGCTCAGGGTAAGGAGTTCTTCGAGGACGTGCGTGGTAAGATGTCAGCCTTTGTCGAAAGCGGCACAGTCCAAACTCTGCAAGAAGCTTATGACGAGGCCTGCTGGGCCACCCCCGCCGTCCGGGAGGTGCTCCTACAGCGCCAAGGCAAGGAGAAAGAGAAGACTGATCTCCAGAAACGGCAGGAGGCTGCCTCGGGGGCGAGCCCTAAGCCCAAGGGAGAGATCGATGTCAAGGTAGATGATGACTCTAAAGAAGACGATTTGGCCGATACTGTGCGTAAAGAGTACATGGCAGCAATTTCTGGACGAGTTTAGTTGCAATATAACGGAAGCGGTGCTATAGTATTCAGTAGCCGCTCGATGTTCCGAAGCTTACCCTTCCGGTACGGAGCTTACCTCCAAAGTAGAGATGGCCAAAATCCCCTTTACTTTGGAGGTACTCAATCATGGCATTTGCCAACGCCAACGTCTCAGACATCATGGCGACTACGATCGAAAAGCGTAGCCGCAAAGTCGCAGACAACGTCACCAAAAACAACGCCATGCTGATGAAGTTCCAGCAACGCGGTCGTTCGCGCCCGTTCAGCGGTGGTCGTCTTATTTACGAGGAATTGTCGTTCGCTGAAAACGGCAATGCCGGGTTCTACAGCGGTTACGACCTGCTGCCCGTCGCTGCGCAAGATGTGATTTCCGCTGCGCAGTATGACATCAAACAAGCTGCTTGCCCGATCACCATCTCTGGTCTGGAAATGCTCCAGAACGCTGGCCCAGAACAAATGATCGACCTCATGACCGCTCGTATCGACGTAGCCGAATCCACCATGCAGAACTTGATCTGCGGTGGTCTCTACTCCAACGGTACTGCGTTCGGCGGTAAGCAAATCGTGGGCCTGGACGCTGCTGTCCCCCTCGACCCAACCACTGGCGTCTACGGGGGCATTGACCGTGGCACCTGGACCTTCTGGCGCTCCAAGATCCGCAATGCTGTGAGCACTGCCACACTGTTCGCTGACATGAACGCACTGTGGGCCTCGCTGCAACGTGGTGCTGACCGCCCAGACATCATCCTGGCGGACAACGTCGTATGGCAGGCTTATGTCGCTGCCCTGCAAGCTCAACAACGCTTCACCAACGCCGACGTAGGCGCTCTCGGCTTCCCAACCATCAAGTACATGGACTGCGACTTCGTGCTCGACGGTGGTATCGGTGGCTTCTGCCCAACCGGTACGGCGTTCTTCCTGAACACCAAATACCTCCACTATCGTCCACACAGCGCGCGGAACTTCGTGTCCTTGTCGCCTAACAAACGCTACGCTATCAACCAGGACGCTGAAGTACAGATCCTGGCATGGGCTGGCAACCTCACCGTCTCTGGCAGCCAGTTCCAAGGCCGTCTTGACGTCAACCCATAATCGGTTAATGGGCCAAGGACTGGCCCGCCTAGGAGGTATCATGCCAGCACTGAACATGGGTAGCCCAGCGGTCCCCGCTGGCAATCCCTCTACCGGCCTGTTCGTCATCATGGATCCCATGAGCGGCCCGAAAGGCTCGCCGTTTGACGCCAAGTCGTACCATCCGACCACTCAGCTGCTCGTGGCGGATCCAACCAACTACTCTACCGGGGCGTTGAGCACTGGCATCGGCTTCGGCTCGCCACCAATCATCGGCCCAACTGCGCCAGCTTCTATCAGCGCGGCAAGTTTTACCGACAACTACACTCCCGGTGAGACTTTCCCCGACGGTGTGACTCCAGCAACTGACGCACGGATGCTCTACATCGGTGGTGGCCGTTCCTTTCCTGCTATCAACGGCATTGCCCTTGATAACATGTGGAGCATGTCCCCTATCGCAGCCTTCGGTAACGGCGCAAGCCGTGATGCAGGCGCAGGCCCAGCCTTTACCGGCTTCGGCATCAAGATGGTCACAGCTACTGGAGCAGTCGCCCCCGGCGCTGCTGTAGAAGCTGGCTTCACAAACCGCTCTGGCATCGCGCTGACCACTGGTCAGTCGGTGTTCGGTAGCAACACTGCGGCTTCCGCAGCTCCAGTCTAATAATGAGCCCCCTTCGGGGGGCCGTTTCTAACAGGTGCCAAAATGCGCGACTCATTCGAATTTGATGTAAAGGACTTCGAAGATCCTAACAACAACAATGGTGTCTATGCTCGCTTCTATTGGGTGTCCAAGGAAGACCCCGTGCAGAGTGCTGCGGCCGGACGTCCGATTTATGTTGATAAGGAATACATCGAAATCCTGGCAGCTGGCAATGCGAACAATATCATTCGCAAACCAGCGAGTGACGTAGAACGGTATCGCTTTCGCCCCCAGTACGAACGCTTCAAGGCTGGCGATCAGGAGCAATTGGTGGGGACACCCCTCACCGAAGTGCCATGGATCACACGGTCGCAAGTTGATGAACTGCTTTATCGCAAAGTTCGCACTCTGGAGCAACTGGCTGAACTCAACGACGCAGCCTGCAACGTTCCAGGCATGTACGAACTCAAGCGCAAGGCGGGTCTCTGGCTCAAGCAAGCCAACGAAGCAGCCCCCTTCACAGCGATGGCATCCGAAATTGAAGGCCTTCGTGCTGAACTGGATGCTCTGAAGGCACAGAATGCTGCGACCAATCAGGCTAAAACGCCAGTTCCAGCGAAAGGTTAAGGGGTCTTCCCTACGGCCCAGTGAGGCAGGCACCCGGTAGCTGGGTTGATTTACGGAGGTATCATGGCAACTGCAATCGAAATCATCAACGCGGCCTGCCATGAGCTTGGTCTGCCGACCGTGTCGCTCAGTGGTGCAACTGGCGACACGTTAGGCTCACAGTCCCTGTCCCTTCTTAACGCGCTGGGACAGGAGCTGGTTCGCGTCCACGACTGGCAATTCCTTGAGAAGACAATGGGCTTTGTTGGTGATGGCATCGCTGACCAGTTCGACATGCCTGCTGACTTTGGCCGTCAGGTTAACCAGACCCAGTGGGCCGTGAACAACCGCCGCCCCATGATGGGGCCTGATAGCGCGCAGGTATGGAGTTGGACCCAGTACGGAATCGTCAGTGTTGGCGTCTACTTCCGCTACCGCATCCTCGGTAACAAGTACACCGTCTTCCCCGTCCCAGGTGTGGGGGAAGAGTTCGCGATGTACTACATCAGTAAAAACTGGGTGATTGACCAGGACCCTCCAAACGACCCCAAATCGTCCATAACAAAAACAGGTGATATCCCCCTGTTTGACGAGCGCCTGCTCATTTGCGGTCTGAAGGTGAAGCTCTGGGGCCAGAAAGGCTTCGACACTACCATCCTACAGGATGAGTTTAATTTCATGTTGGCAGCCGTCAAGGCACAGAATCAGGGTGCGCGGGTCATTGACCTGACCGGTATCTGCCGCAACCTCTACATCAGCTGGACCAACATCCCAGAGACTGGGTACGGAGGCTGATATGGGCTTTGGTAAGAACTCTGCCCAGCGCAGAGTATCGAACATCAAAATAAACCTCGCCCCGTTAGGGGGCTTGAACGATATCGACCCCCTTGCCAACATGGGTGAGGAGTTCTGTATCCAGCTTATGAACTGGATTCCCGGTAACGCGGCGCTGCAAGCCCGTCAAGGCTACCGTGAATGGGTCACTAATCTGGGAGCTCCTGTAAGGACTCTCATGACTTATGACCGTATGAATGGCGATCATGCCCTCTTTGCTGCTACCGATAATGGCATCTATAATGTCACATTGTCAAGCACCGTGCCTGATGCTCCATACCCAGTTTCTCAAGGGAAGTTCAACTATATTCAGTTCGGCAACGTCTCTAATCAGTATCTGGTCCTAGTGAACGGTTCTAGTGATCCGTCTTTACTGTATGACGGTGTGAACTTCTATCCGTTTACAGAGACCGATACTCCTGTAGATCCAGGGCAGATAAAGGGCGTTGACCCATCTACCTTTTCCCACGTGACATCGTTTAAGCGCCGCCTTTGGTTCGTAGAGGATGACTCTATGACAGCATGGTATCTCCCAATAGATGCCACAGCTGGCGAGGCTAAACCGTTCTACCTTACCAGTGTCTTCAAGCGAGGGGGCAAGCTGCTGTACATGATTGACTGGACAGTGGACGGCGGCGACGGTCTGGACAACAAGCTAGTATTCGTGTCCAACATTGGTGAGGTAGCCGTCTATGCTGGTGACAACCCAGACGATGCCGACCAGTGGGTCTTGCAGGCTGTGTTCTACTCCTCAGCCCCCATTGGCGACAGGTCCTTTGGTGAGTTTGGTGGTGATGTCTATCTCACTACTGTGCTCGGTGTTATCCCCCTTAGTAAGATCCTCTCTGGCTCCATGGGGCAAACTCCCGTGTCGTCTACTGTCACCAAGCGAGTAAACCGAACGCTTAATAGGATCATAGTATCTAAGGCTTACAACCCTAACTGGGAGCTTCATAATATCCCCACGTTGCAGGCCATATCGCTAATAATCCCCGCCAATGGTCTTGCCCCGGCAGTGCAGTTCGTTATGAACTCCTCTACAGGGGCGTGGACGCGTATTGATATGCCAGTCAACACTGGCCGCTTGTCGCGTGGAGAGTTCTATTTTGGTACCGAAGACGGCAGGGTAATGATCTTCGGTGGCGGTAACTATCTGGACAATGTTAAGCAGGACGGCACCGGGGGAGATCCAGTTATCTGCTCGCTATTCAGTGCCTACAGCTATATGGGAGACCCAGGAGTACTCAAGCACTGGAAGCTTATTCGCCCAATATTCCAGTCAGATCAGCCCCCAAGTTATCTGCTAAAGCTCAATGTTGACTATGATACAGCGGCGCTATCGGGGAACCCACAGCCCCCTGGAGCTGAACAAACAGACCCTATATGGGACGTCGCAATATGGGATCAAGCGTTTTGGTCATCCGCCTTCACTGTCTATAGGCCGTGGATCGGAGTGTCGGCAATGGGATTCGCTTGTGCCCTACTTATGAAGGCTGCCACCAACGACGCGACCACATTGGTAGCCGTAGAATATGTCTATGAACCGGGTGGTGCCATATGAAAACGATAGATTGTACAACCTTGTTTCTCCCCCTTATCTGTACTATACTGAAGTACAGTCCAACCAACCTCGCCCAGTGCATCGTATGCCTGGAGGACGGGAAGGCCATAGCGGGAGTAATCTACGACGGCTACAACGAATGGAGCATCAGCGCCCACATCTGGGTTGATGAAGGTAAGATTCCATCCAAGGCGTGGTACGCAGCCATCTTCGATTACCCCTTCAACCGGTTGGGGGTGAAGAAACTCATTGGTCAAGTGAACTCTTCCAATGAGGAAGCTAGCAAGCTTGATAAGCACTTCGGCTTCGTAGAGGAAGCCCGCGTTAAGGACTACTCCGAGAGTGGAGATATGATCATCTACACTATGACCAAAGAGCAGTGCAGGATCTTAAACTCACCTGCATGGTCTAAGGTCGTTAGTATAATGTCGAGGACTGCATAATGGGCGGTGGCAAGAAATCCAAGGCTCCGGCAGCGCCAGACTATGCCGCCCTGCAACAGTCCGATGCTCTTGCCAACCGCCAGACGGCTAACGAGATCACTCGCTGGAATCGACCTACACAGATCGATGCCTACGGCAACACGATTAACTGGACTCAGGATGGTGCTGGCAACTGGACTCAAAGCCAGTCGTTGAACCCATGGTTCCAGATGGCGCAGACTAATGCCTTCAATACATTCGCTAACTCAGCACAGGATTTGGCTAATCAGGGGCAATTCCAAGCCCCCTCGTATGATATGGCTAATAATCGCTACTGGGAGGCTCTTAGTAACGGTAACTTCGATCCGAATGCCTATGGCACTATAGGTGAGTTTGATCGGTCCCAGGGCGACAAAGTGGCGCAGGACATGTATGAGTCGTCCATGTCTCGCCTGCGTCCAGACCAAGCTCGTACTCAGGAAGCCTTGGATGTTAAGCTGCGCCAGCAAGGACTGCAACCCGGTACCGAGGCCTACAATCGGGCCATGCAGAACGAGATGACCTCACAGGGGGACGTCAACGCCAAGCTGGCGCTAGATTCCACCGGAGCTGGCTATAACGCAGCGATGGGCATCTATAACACAAACCTAGCCGGTCAAGGTCAACGATTTAACCAAGGGTTGGAAGGCTATAACGCGAACACAGACCAGGATTGGAAGGCATTCCAAGCTGCTATGGGCTCGCAACAACAGCAATACAATCAAGCATTACAGAACTACAGTCTCCCCATGGAACGGGCGCAGGCCGCTGCTCAGCTATTCTCACAGGCCCCAGGAGGCCAGTGGCAAGGCTTTAGCGGTGCAACCGGGTACAACCCGGCTGATATGACAGGTGCGGCGCAGGCAGGCTATCAAGCTAAGATGGGCAATGCGAACGCCAGCGCTGGTAAGAAGAATAGTATGCTCGGTGCCGGTACATCTCTTGGTGGCGCCTTCCTTGGGAGTAAGTAATCATGGCATACGGTGGTGAAAGCCCCTACAAGACAGCTGCGATGGCAGCCGCTCTTCGTCAGCAACCAGCAGCGATCTACCCGCAAGGGGGAGGAGTTGTCGGTGGGAACGCCATGGGCGGCTTCAATGCCGACTCTGGTACTGGCAATCAGGTTAGTCAACAAGGTCAGCAATCATCCAATCCTATCAGCCCCCAGACGGCCAATAACTTGATGAAGTATGCCGCCAGCCTGAAGGGTGGTGGCGCGACGGCAGCGGCTGGTGAGGCTGCTATGCCTGCGATGTCTGCCGGTGGCGGCAGCTCTCTTGGTACTATCGGCCTCCAACAGGGGGCGGTCAATTTCCCAGGAGCAGCTAGCGCTGCGGGAGGCGGTGGTGGATCGGCGGCTGGTGGAATGTCTGGTGCTCTTGGCTCTGCTGGTGGCATTGCTGGTCTGGCAGCACTTGCCTTTCTAGGCGACAAAGAAATGAACGAGAGCAAGAACAGCCCTATAAGTACAGACAAGCTCAACAGCCTGTCGTACAAGGGTATCGGCCTGCGTGGTGGCGACCTCGTCAACGGCTTCAACCCAGCCACTTGGCTGAGTGATCCTAAGAAGGCCGCTAAAGGTCTGGCTAACGCATTCACCTTCGGCATTGCCGATAAGATCTTCTAAGAGGTGATCTATGGACTTTGTTGGTGATTACAGGACTAAGCAGAAATTGGCTGAGCAGCTTCGCGCTCGCCAGAAGATGCTGCTTGGTGCTCAGATCGACACTGGCCCTATTGTCACCCAAGGTGGTGGCGCAGCCCCCACTCAGGTTCAGGCAAACCCATGGGGCAACCTCGCCAAACTCGGTACGGCGTACTTCGCCAACCAAGCTGGTGAGAAAGCTGGCATGGCTGAGGAAGAAGCCAGTGAGGCACGCTTGCAGGCACTTCAGAACATCATGGGACAGGGCGCTACCGCGCAAGGCGTGGCCGGTAGCCCCGGCCAACCTGCTGCTTTTGGCGGAGCAGCGCCACAAATGACCCCTGAGAAGGCTTTGCAGCTCCAAAGCCTCGGTATTGACACAAGTCTCATAAAAGGCATGATGCCGAAGGCACCAGCTATCGGTGCGCTGGCGCAGGCGGCTGCCACTTCTGAGGGGAGAGCATTCCTCCTGCAAAGTGGGCAGATCAACCAAGAGCAGTATGACTTCCTTGAATCTAAAGCCAAGGCAGCGGCAGCAGAGAAGACTGATACTGAGCGCGAAATGGCCGAGTACAAGGAGAGCATCAAGCGCTTCGCCCCCACTCAGGGGCGCGGCATGACTGAGATTGAATTCGCTCAGCAGGACCCAGCAGGTTATGCTGAGTACATCGCTGCTAAGAACAAAGGCAAGCCTGGATCGTCATCCCCATACGAGAAGAAGGCTGCAGAGGAGCAGGCTAAGCAGGACGTTGCTCTTGCCGCCGGTGAGTCTAAGCTTAAAACTGGCCTCAACACGGTTAACGAATTTATTGCTGCCAACGAGAAGAAGCCGTATAAGGATGGAGCATACTACAGGGGCATAGATCTTGTTGCCCCTAAAGATGGTGCTAAACCATCTGATCTGTACACAGAGGTACAGATTCAGGAACAAGCTATCAAGCAGTTCCACCTCAATGCCATGGAGCAAATGCGTGGCTTTGGTCAGGTAACTGAGAACGAACAGAAGATCATTGCCGATACCCAGTTCAGCAGATATGATACTCCAGAGGCTCGCACCAAGAAATTACAGGTTATTAAGAAGGCTACTGAAAATGGGCTTAAGAAGGTAGAGGCAGCTAAGGCTCGCTTAAAATCTGGTGGTCGTCCTGCAGCGGTTGGTGCAGATTTGGATAGTGAGATTGATTCCCTTATGGGTAACTAATCATGGCATATACAGACGAGCAACGCCAGTTCTACTCTAAGGCCAAGGCCGCCGGGTGGGAACCTGAGAAGATCAAGGCTGGGATTGAACGTCTGGGGATTCGTGCTGCTCAAAAACAACAGGCTCCCGAAGCTCCCCCTCAGCAGGTCATGCCAGACCCAAATGACCCTACTCGTGTTGACCACGGAGCCAACCCGTACCAGAAGCGCGTTGATGAAATGAACCCCTTCATGCGCGGCCTTATGGGGGCAGGGGGTGCCGTCAACAACCTTGTGATCGGAGCGCAGCAAATGCTGCCAGACTCCTTAAAGTCAGATGAATACAAGGCTGACCTTCAACGTCAAGCTGAGCAACAGAAGCAAGCGATGGCACCTCTGGAAGATACTACTGCTGGAGCCATCGGTAGTATCGCAGGCAACGTGGGCGCCGCTGTGCCTGCCGCCATGCTAGCCAGTGCTGCGGCCCCGGCTGGCCTTGGAGTGGCCGGTATGGCTGGCATAGGCGCTCTAGAGGGTGGCCTTATGGGTGCCATGGCGCCCACAACCAAGCCCGGTGAGCGAGCTGAGAACGCCGCCTGGGGAGCTGGCCTCGGGGGCGCCCTGCCCGTCGCTGGCAAGGCTGTGCGGTCGCTTGTAGGTGAGGGTAATGTGCCTATGCAGAAGGCCGCAGAAGTCCTTAAACGCTATGGAGTAAGCGTTCCTAAGTCTCGTCAGGCTGGCGGCGCTATCAACGCTGCTGCCGACTATGGGTTAGAGAATTCCCCCATCACCAGCAACGTGATGGAGTCTATGGCTAGCAAGAAGAATGACAAGGTGCGGAGCGCTCTGTTCAAGATGCTAGGTCATGACGTCCCACTCACAGGAGAGGCTCTGTCCGGCATTCAGAAATCTATTGGCTCTGATATAGGGGCAATGACGAAGGGTAAGACTGTCCCAGTGGCCGACATTGCTGATGGTGTGAAAGGAGTGATGAAGGACTACAAGAACCTTCTGCCAGCCCAGCGCAATCCTCAGGTTATGCGCTATGCCGCCCAGCTCACCAATATCTCAGAGTCTAAGGGGGCCAAACTGAAGAGTGAGGCTTATCAAGCTATTCGTTCTGATATGGCTGGTGAGGCTGCCAAGGCTGCCCCCGAGCATGCGAAGGCTCTTCGCGGTATGGTCAAAGTCTTGGATGATCAGTTTGCCAAAACTCTGTCTCCAGAGCAAGCTGCTGAAATGGCGATCAAGAAGCGTCAATATCGCTTGGCTAAGGTGCTAGACAAAGCCAATATGGTGAAGGAGGGTGAGGTAGATCTAGGCGCTGCTCGCAGGGCTGTAGAGTCAGCATCTCGCAAGGGTGAGGTCATGCCAGAAGCTAGAGAGCTCCTTAACGCTGCTGATATAGGCATCCCCAAGGTTAAGCCAAAGGGCATCCTTACCTCTCCAGGTGCCACTACAGCTCTAGCGTCTGTTTTGCATCTTCCCCAGACCGCTGCCACTCTCGGTGGCGCAGGTCTGGCCAAGGCCCTGCTGAACACCGGTGGCCCCCAATGGCTCGTTAATAGCCCGCTCGCCAGGAAGGCAACGGCGAAGGCTCTTAAGGCCGCAATGCAATATGAATTGAGTGATGAGGACTAAGTCATGGCCAGAAACGGCAGCGGAATATATATCCTTCCACCTAGCAACCCAGTTGTTTCGGGGACGGTTATTGAGTCCGACTGGGCCAACGATACAATGGCGGACCTTGCGGCTGCCCTGTCGCAGAGTATTGCGTATGACGGGCAAACTGTACCCATCAACAATCTGCCGATGGGTGGCTTCCACCACACCAACGTGAGTGATCCTACCAGCCGCAATCAATACGCTAGCCTCGGCATGGTGCAGGATGGTCGGCACCAGCGTGTACAGATTAATAGCGGCGTGGATAACCTTGTCGGTACTCTGGTGGGTGGCGCTACGGCCTATGTCGCCGGCGCGCTGGTGAGTTTCTTCGCCCCCTCTACCAACACCGGCCCAATGACTCTTAACTACAACGGTATCGGTGCTCGGTCCCTTATTTCGTCAGCTGGTCTGCCTCTGGCGGCTGGTCAGGTAACTGCTGGTTCGTTCCTGATGGCCATCTATGATGGTACTCAGTTCAAGCTTATCAGTGCTGTGACGGCAACTGTAGACGTTGGCGTGCTTACCCTCGCCACTACCGGGCAAGAGCGTCCAGGGGGCGGAGCGTATACTCCTCTGACAATCGCTACTGGCACCAGCATCAACGTCCCATCGGGCGTGGCATGGATCATTCCACCAGATAGTGATGATCCAAATGACGCCGTTAAGGTGACTTGGCCAGATCAAGCTATTACTCTGACCTTCCTTGCCACTAGCTTCACTACGACTATCGCCGTTAATAACTTCGGTCAGATAGTACAGTTCGCTGGCAGAGTCATCGGCGCTAACCTCCGTAGCTGTGCCGTCCTGGGGGTAGTAGAGCATATCACTGGCGTGGCTAACCGTGTGGTCACTAAGCCTACTATCTTTGCTGACGATGGGTATCGCAATACAGACGTTACAAGTCTGCTGGCTAACACTGTCATCAGCGGCGGTAAGGTCGTGCCAAACGGAGTGTCTCTTCTTCAACTGGACATTTCTGCTGGTGCTATCTTCATGGCTGGCGGTGATGCTAACAGCATCAACAGCCCTAACGTCTTTGCTATTCCTCAACAGTCTAACATACAGTTCAAGACGCTGGCTGGACAGAACACCGTTGGGGCTACTATCAGTAACGCCCCCATCACCAACTACGACCCGAACGGCGCTGGAGTGGTCACTGTAATTCCAGGAAACAACGATACCGTTGTTCACCGCCTGTACTTCCTCTATGGGTCGTACATCTGGGTATACGGACAACGTATCTTCAACGATGTTGAGAATGCGATGTCACTGCTGGAGTGGGATCGTAGCCAGTACAAGCCGTCGCTGTTCCTCATGGACGCGACATTGGTGGCAGAGATCATTGCTATCAAAAACACCACCAACCTCGGTACAGTAACTCAGTGCCGTATCGTTTCTCCTGGTGGTCTGAACTTCAGCATCGGCAGTCCAGGGGGCATCAGCGAAGCTCCTATTAATGGCACCCCCTATGGTCGCCAGGATGCTGCGTGGGTCTCAGTACTTCGCCAAACTGCCCCATCTGTCCTAAACAGTCTTTCTGTCACCGGTTCCCCAAACCCGTTCATTAGTATCTTCCAGAACCCAGTGGCGGCTGGCTCCATCACCACCGCACACAACAGAGGAGTGCAGAATTGGTTCACTATTCAGACCGTCTGGCCTGATGATAAGACTTACTTCCGTAGCTGGAACCCTGCGGACTCGTCTCTGCGCTTCACCACTACGTATGACCTTGCGACTGGGGTGTGGGACTTCCCAGCTAACCCAACGTTCGGCGGCAACGGTCTGGTCGCTGGCCCCGGCGTGGCTGTGGATAACGACGTGGCGCGCTTCAGCGGCACCACTGGCAAGCTGCTCAAAGCTGGACTGAAGTACCAGACCAGCCAGACTGATACTACTGCCGGGGCGCTCTTGGTGCAGAGTGCATTCGGCCTCGGACGCGGCATCGTGCTGGCTAACAGCATCAACCTCAATACAGACCCCCTCGTCGGTAACGCTGGGTTCTTCAGGTTGCAGTCCACGCCATTCCCAGCCCCAGCTAATATGGACGTACAGTTCAGCCCCATGCTGGTAGTTCGTGGTGCTGATACTATCGCTCAATATGCCACTGCGTACACTACTGGTCGTACTGCGGTCCGCGCTGGTAGCCCTCCACTCGTTGGCGGGGCTGGTGCGTTTTCCCCTTGGCAGATTGTCATTAGCCAGACTGAGAACTACGAGCCTGCGTCTGCTGACCTGAATGGTTACAAAACTCCTGGTGCCTACATGCTTCAACCAGGAACTATCAACGTGCCGGAAAATAGCTTTTATATCCTTGAAGTGTACTGCCTTGACTCTAACAACGTCATGCAACGAATTACCAGCAACACCAGCCCACCTAAGATATGGATTCGCAACCTGAGCGGCGGGGTCTGGGGATTCTGGTATCCGCATCGTGTGGACTTCGGGTTCCAAGCTCCTACTCCGAATGCGGACTACTTCGATGGGGGCAGCCTTCGTTGCCGAAGATTGAACAACACCTGCTACTTGACAGGGTTGATCGGCCGCAATACAGTCATGTCCCCAAGTGATGTTATTATGACAGTTCCAGCCAACCAGATCCCATGGTCTCCAGTGTACTGGTCAGGTCTTGTATCTTACAACAACTTGGGATCGCAAATAGCTGGCTGCACGCTCAATCTTGTAGGGCAAGTTCAGTTGGGGTTTGTGATCACCATTGGGGGCTCGCCGGCAGGGGTCTGCAACATGGGATTCGACCAGAGTTGGCTATCCAATATCTAACCATAAGCAAAAGAAAAGCCCCCTCACGGGGGCTCTTTCTGTTATATGAGGTGTTACAGTAGGGTGAACAACCAAAGAAGCGCCCCCAATGGAATAACAGATGACGCAGTGCCGCCAACAATTTTCGGGATATGCTGGATGTCTGAAGCATCACCGGCTTGGGCGACTGCTTCCCCCAGTAGCTTGTTGTACATCGCGGCCTGTTTCCGGTCGCCCTTGGCTTCGTAGTAGATAGCCAGTTTCTGATAAGTCTCTGCCATACGCAGCTTTGTACAGGTAGCACTCTCGAACGCCGAGGCTACCCCCGCCGATTGACCCTGTGCAGAAAGCCCATCTTGACACCCAGTTAACATCAAGGGTGCTGCTCCCCACACCGGCTGCTTTGGGGAGCTGTAGTTGTTCCCCTGTGACGACTGGTCGATATAGACGCCTGACTGGCTGGTCCCAGCTACGGCGCTGGCCCCAGATTGACTACCAGAGCTGGCGCCAGCGTTAGCGCCAGCGGACGCGTCTGCAACAGAAGCCGCGAACGCCGCACCAGATCCCATTGCGAGGGCCACGGCGGCGGACAAGGCCAGAACTTTCAAAGACTTCATTGTAATGCTCCTATGTGAAAGTGCGGGGGGCAGCACATCTACCCCCCACTCTTACGCTTTGCTAATCAGCTTATGGCTTGATGCCAAGGCCGATGGTACCGAAGTTGCCGGTGGCCGCTGCGCCAGAAACGCCCTGAGCGCCGAAGGTGGAACCGGCGCCAGCGAAGCCCAGAGCACCGGTTTGCGAACCACCAACCGAAAGGGTGCTGGATTGTTGCTGCGAGGTCACACCGCTTGGCTTGATGGTGGTTTGAGCAGCGCCGCTGCTGGTCGTACCAGCGGTGGCCTGAGTGCCAGATACACCGACCAAAGCACCAGCCGAGCCGCCTTGTACGCCCCCGGTGGAGACGCTACCGGTTTGAGTCTGGCCAGTACCGCCGAACAGGTTCAGAGTTGCGGCCTGAGCACCAACGGAAGCCAGTGCGATTGCTGCTGCAAGGATAAGCTTATTCATGTGTTACTCCTAGCTAGGTTAAGGCAGAGTGCCTATTGTGTTACCGGTTGTACCGCTTGGGTACGGGGCCATTATGGCAAGGCCCCGCATCCCAGGCAAGTCTTATTTAACTCGCATTTACAAAAATTGCTGTCACCAAAACCACGATTGTGCCGATCTCAATTACCAGCAGAGTCATGATCCTGGCTTTCAGCACTTGGTTCTCGTACGTAAGGTCAGCAATTTGGCGCTGATCCCTACGGTACTGGAGTTCATTGGCCATCTTGTCGTTCATAGCACACTCCCACAGCAGGGGCACTTGTTGATGCTGACACAGTAGTACCAGCGCCATGGACAGTGGGGGCAGAACTTGATACGGTGGGTCATCTTACACCCCCACAAACAGAGCAGCAACGAACGCCACCCAGCCGACAAGGGCTAGGACGCGGTAGATGCGGATGCAGGTTCTCTGGCTCTTTACTGTGGCCTTCAGTAAAACTACTTCGTCGTGCAATTTAACTATCTTCTCTTTGCAGTACTCAGCGTCCATTTTTGTATACCTTTATAGCTGGCGTGGCACAGGGGGCGGAGTGCCCCAGCCTGCCACTGTGAGCGTGCTGGGGCGGTTTTACAGGCTAGCCCCTTATACCGGGCCAGCCTACAGGCTATTGCAGCGTGGGCGGCGCGGTGTGGGTTGGTCGCTTAATGGGCACCGCATCACGCACATGGTTTTCCTTCCAGTCTTCGTACATCTCTTTGCAGAGCCGGTCCAGCTCAGCAACGTTTTCGGCAATGAAAATGATACGATCCACATCCGTCAGGGGGCGAGCACTATTGACGAACACTTGTTCAATAGCGTCGTACGGGTTACGGATCTCGCAGTTTATTTGCACTACGAGGTGTTCTACTTCTACGCCTCTGTAATATAGCATGACAACTCCTTTACGGTTGGGGTGGCACCTGTTTATAGTACCACCGGTAACGCTCTATTGCTACTACGAGTGTGCCCTGATATGTTCCTCTACGAGTAGGAGGTAGCGGCGTAGATCAGCTATGTCGTCAAGTATGCCGTCCTTCGTCTCGTGGGCGACCTCACATATGCCTAGCTCAAGTATGTCGTAGCCATGCTGTGAACATATGTTTTCTATGCGATCCCACTTACGGGCGAGCATCATGAAGGCGCCGACGCCCCCTCTCTTGCGCCAGCTCGACCCGTAGCTGGCGTTCTTTTTCACTAAGACCTGTACATCTTCATCACAGATCTCTTCTACTGTGGCGTAGTCTGTGTCTTTATAGGTCATTTCAAGTACCTCGAACGGAATTCAGAGATAACGCACTCCACCTCAAGGCGGTGCGCAGGGTCGTGTTCGATAAGGTCCTGCAGATATCCCGAGTAGCGCTCTCCCACAGGGATGATATGCTGGTTGCCCATCTTCAGCTCGTCGATGCACTTGAGCAAGCCGTCCAGGTTATCGCAGATCTCCAGGAGGTGCTTTTCATCTGCATCAATGTTGGCGTGAATATGGGGGTGGATGCGGTCAATAGCCTCCTGCTCCTTGGCGCAGAGTTCTTCCCGCGCCTCAAAGGATAGCATCTTCTTGATCTGGCTAGGGATGTCTCCTATGGCAGTCTCCCCCATGTCATGCGTAAGAGCGGCCAGGATTAAGGACCGACTGGCCTTGCCCTCGCTCAAGATTAGGACCAAGTTAACGACGTTAAAGCTGTGCTCAGCAACCGACTCCTCTTTGATGGTGTTCACCATGTGATACCGCTTCGTTTTGCCAGCTTCGCGGGCCAGCTTAATGTTCATCTTTAACATTTCGTTTCTCCTCAGCTCGTTCAAGCCACTCAGTTGACGCCTTAAACCAATCTTCCGCCTCAATACACGAAGCAAGGTTAAGCGCCTCATCGTATGCCCCCCTCTTGTAAGCGTGCCACGACTGGACCATGGGGGCAACGGTCATGTCAAAGAAGGGTTCTGTGAAGTAATCCACCTTCCCGTTGCACAGATCAATACAGTCCTGGTCGAAGGCTTTCCAGTCCTGGACCATGGTTTGACGCGCCGGGTACTGCATCCACTCCCAGTGCCCGTTCGGTACGTGTGCCTCCATCAGGGGGAAATGACGCTCGTAGATATGGGCGTTGTTCGCCAGATGATACCAGTTGCCAACGGCTACGCCGATACGAGTAGCCATGTATTCTTGCAGCATTGACATATGAACCGCGTTAGCTCCGCACAGACCGAATATAATGTCATTGCTGCGGTTGCTGATAGTGAAGTCCAGCGCGCCCCCTATCACCCGGCACATGATCGTGGTATTGCAGGGGTAGTCAAGTCCTCCGCCACCAAGGTCGCTGTGCCCGTCCCACATTGCAATGACGCAGCGCCTGTCCTCCGGATTTGAGGATAGTATTTCACAGGTGCGAGCTATCTGATCATAGCCGAAGTGCTGGCGCCAGCGGTGGCCGTAGGCGGCATTGAACGTGAGGCCATCATCGCTGTATGTCATCATGTTTTGGTTGAACTGCCTCACAAACTCTGTATCGTTGCGACCTGCCAGCATCCACAGACCCTCCACCAAATGGAAGAAAGGATTGCAGTTGCGGTAGGGGTCAAATAGTACCCGCTCCTCCGGCTGTCTAAACTGAATGATGAGTGGCTTTGGCAGAGCCAGCGCCACCCCATTGCGAGTCATAACGTCCTGCCCAAATGCCTTCACAAGCGGCAGAAGCCGATTGTAGGCAGAGTTGACGTTACGGGTGTTGATGCTGAACATAGATCCTCCTGCGTCCGGGGGAATTTTCAACGTAGTGCATGTATTTCTGAAACTCGCACAGCGTGTTCTGCAGATCCTGCATATGCAGGTGAGGGATGTCCCCCTCCACAATGCGGGCAAGCTCCGTTAGGCGCTCTGTGAAGTTGCGCTCCGTAGTACCAACGCCGAAGAGGATATCCAGCCCCTTCTTGCTCCCAGGCCCCATCACCGCAAAATTATACCAGTCAGGTGCATAATGGAGATACTGGTCGTTCTTGAGATCCGCAACGACCTGGCCGGAAAGAAAGCTCCCAAGTCCGTCAACGCTGCGTAAGCAATCGAAGCACTCTCTGCACGATAGATTGCTAATATATGACTTTCGTACAGCAGCCACCACCCGGTCGACATAGTCGACCTTGTCCATTCGCTCCCCACAGGTGCTGACAACGTAGGCGACATGGAAGATCGTCCTGCCATCATCACGGAGTGCCTTGACAGCCTCGATACCTCCCTCATAGTAAGCCTTGACCGTGGAAGCCTTGTTAAACAGGCGAGCCAGCGTGTAGTACTCGGGCCGCTTGTGCATGGCCAGATCCAGTTCAATGCGCAACGCACGAAGCTCTTTAGTGACACGGTCGTCTTCCCGGCGGTTGTTGCAGAAGTGGTGGTGACGGAGTACTTCGTCCTCGGTCCAGGGGGCAGGGAGTCCAAGCTCCCTCTTACGGAAGATACTCTCACGCTCGTTAACGTAATGAATATAACGACCTAGCTTGCCTTGGTGGATTTGCATCTCGCTACTCCTAGTTTGTACGCTTGTTGCCATTGAACACGGAAGTCCACACGAACGCCGCCCCACCATCCCTTCTTAACCTCCTTCTCTACTACCTTCACAACCTCAGGGAACATGGCGGCTAGCCCCCTGACAGCCTCAGCTTGTTGCTCCGGGGTGCGGTGAAGCGAGCAGCCACCGGGGGCGTTTGACGGACCAATCTGGTCCCAAAACAGGTTGCAGAACACGGCGGTCTTTCGCCCAGCCATCAGCAGCGTAAGGTTCAGCACCATGTCGGCCAGGATGGGCCAGTGGTCCAGTTTTATGTGACCAATTAGGTCCAGGTTCACCCCCTGCATGGCGTTGATGCGGGTGCATTCCTTGATGCCGATGGGGGCATTGTTCCCCATCAACCGGGCGTGGAGTCCCACTAGTGGGTAGTCCTCCATCATAGTTGCCAGCACATCAAACCCGTTCTTAATCTCGGTTTCGTAGGCCGTGACTAACGAGCGTGGGTCGTGGCTGTTTCGCACTGAGAATCTAATGTCGTCATCGATAATAAGGATACGCCTGCCAAGCTCAGGATAATGACCATTAACGATACGATGAAACTTTTCGCTGTATGTGAGAGTTCGTGCCGGGTCTTCCACGATGGTCGTGGCGCTTGGGTATCTTTTCTCATGACTGAACACCTCGTCTTTGGGGCAGATGATGTACGTATCTTTTAGCATCTCTCTGGGGATGCTATCCATAGTGCGGACATTGTTCATCCGCCCTCGCGTAATGATGGCAATCTTCATCTACGTCATCCTCTAAATGTCAATCAGCCCCGAAGTGGGGCTGATTGTTAGCGCCTGGGACTCAGGCTGGTGGGCAGTAGGGGGTCACGCTGCAAGCCCCATCCCGCAGGTAGAAGCTCAGGAAGCCTTTGTCGCCCCCAGCCTCTAGGTACTCGGCGATGGTTTGGCCGTCGGCCATGAGCACAGCATACTGGCTTCGTGCTCCTTTATACGAGGCGATCTTGGCCGCTTGCGCTTCGTCG
>Ga0315912_10001768_pt1 | contig 25063 bp, 26 predicted proteins | sample VfabasoilMG_FD_204469 | JGI IMG/M metagenome (GOLD analysis project Ga0315912, IMG submission 204469) | Garden soil microbial communities collected in Santa Monica, California, United States - V. faba soil | ecosystem: Environmental > Terrestrial > Soil > Garden | place: USA: California... | reverse complement strand
ACATGCGCGATTATACCTCCTGGGGGATTTACATTTCCAACTTTGTATTTTTCGTTGCGATCAGCCTGGTGGGCTCCCTGGTGAGTGCCATCCTGAAGCTTACGAATGTCCCCTGGCGTACCCCGCTCGTGAGGATATCGGAGATCATCGCCGTCTCCGCCATTTTGTTTGCCGCGATTATTATTATCGTGGACATGGGCCGCCCCGAACGGTTCTGGCATTTATTCGTGTACGGCAGAATTCAATCGCCGATTTTATGGGATGTCATCGTGATTACCACCTACCTCACCATCAGCGTCCTGTTGCTCTATATTCCCATGTTGCCGGACCTGGCCATTTGCAGGGATTCGATGGTAGGTGTGCCGAAGTGGAGAAGGAAGCTTTACAAAATGTTGGCGTTGAACTGGCAGGGAAATAAAAAACAGTATGCTATTATGAACCGCTCCATCCAGATACTGGCTGTCCTGATCATTCCGCTCGCGTTTTCGATTCATACCGTGACCTCCTGGCTGTTCGCTACGACATACCGTGCCGGATGGGACAGCACCAACTTCGGCCCGTATTTTATTTCCGGCGCATTCATGGTAGGAGCCGGCGCAGTCATCGCCGTGATGTATGTGCTGCGAAATCACTACCGACTGGAAAAATATATCACGCACAGGCATTTTGATAATATGGGAAAATTGCTTGTCCTGCTTTCCCTCGTATATCTTTATTTTAATATCAACGAGTACCTGGTACCTGCCTTTAAAATGAAGGAGCTGGAAGGGGCGCACCTCCGTGAACTTTTTTCGGGACATTACGCGCCGATGTTCTGGAGTGTTCAGATCTTTGGCATGTGCGTTCCGATTGTCGTGCTTCTGTTTAAAAAAGGAAGAAGGCCGCTTCCGTTGTTTATTATCTCCATTATGGTGGTGGTAGGCGCCTGGTTTAAGCGTTTCCTGATCGTAACTCCTACCTTGCTGCATCCTTTCATCCCGATCCAAAATGTGCCGCTTTCCTGGACGCGTTATTTTCCTACGTGGGAAGAGTGGGCCATTACGTCGGCATCCCTGGCGGGAGCTTTGCTGGTCATCACCCTTTTTGTAAGATTGTTTCCTATTATCCCGATCTGGGAAGTGGCCGAAGAACAAAATATTTCACATGAATTAATCATCAAACCGGTACAATGAAAAAATACGGATTCCTCTGGCTGAAATTTGTCGCTGTTTTCCTGGTGGCTTCCCTGGCTTCTTCCAGGCAAGGGCTCCAGGCGCAGGATGAGCCGGCCGCGGTCCAGGCGGCGATCAAATTATCGTTTGATACGGAAGATTCGGTTAAAATGGTAACGGCAACCGTCACCAAAACGGATGCTGAAGGCAAAACAATTCCTGCGCCGGAAGTAGAATTGACATTTTATGCCAAAAAAAGTTTCGGTCTCCTGCCTATCGGCGATGCGCAAACAACGGATGAAAACGGGGAAGCCAAAGTTGAATTTCCACGGAGCCTCCCGGGAGACCGGGCCGGGAACGTTACCGTGCTGGCAAAGTTTGAAGACAACGAAGAGCTGGGCAGCATGGAAACCATGCAAACCGTAAAATGGGGTATTCCCGTTCAGGCGGACGAGGAAATAAACCAGCGCGCCTTATGGGCTTCCGGGAGCAATGCTCCCTGGCCCCTGGTCATCACGGTGTCGGCCATGGTGGGAGGCGTTTGGGCCGTAATCATTTATATTCTCGTTTTAATATTTCAAATAAAAAAAGCAGCATCTTATGAAATCAAAAAGCAAAATTAATTTCGTTGTTCGTACCGGCTTGATCGCAGTTCTTTTTTGCTTCATAGCCCATGTCATGCAGGCGCAATTGCCCAAAGGTAAACCCTGGCCTGCGCCGGAGTCGGCCACCAAGATGAAGAACCCTAATAAGGTGGATGAAGAATTTATTGCGGCGGGGAAGGCGCTTTACGCGAAGCACTGCAAATCCTGCCATGGGGCCGGCGGAAAGGGTGACGGTTCCAAAGCTTCCCAGCTGGAAATTTCCTGCGGAGATTTTACTTCCGAAAGTTTTAAAGCCGAGCCGGAAGGAGTCGTATACTGGAAGACCACGGAGGGAAGGGATCCCATGCCTACCTTTAAGAAGAAGACTACGGAAGAGGAACGGTGGCAAATCGTTGCCTACATAGAAACGATGGGTAAGAAAAAGTAAAATCGCGGATTGTAAGCGCGAACGTACAGGAAAAAAAGGGTAGTAGGGGAGAGGTACGTACCTGAACCAGTCACTTTTTCCGGACCCGGAATGCCGGGCCATTTATTCAGAACAAAAACTAAAAGTAACCTTTTATGAAATCGAAACTAAAAAGAAATCAAACCACGCCGCGGATTTTTTTATTCGCCGTGCTTTTCGCAATAGCAGCAAGCTGGGCGGGTTGCGAAAAGGATTATGTGTATGTAGCCCCACCGCCACAGGGAACCATGAGCCTGAGCGCCGATATTCAGCCGATCCTCACCGCTCACTGCGCCGTGAGCGGATGCCACGACGGAAATTTCTATGATCCGGATTTACGCGCCGGCTATTCGCTTACGGCGATGTTTAATATTTCCGGATGCATTGACACCCTCAATCCACCGAACAGCGATTTGTACGTCCGCATCAATGCGCAGGCAGGAGCTCCGGGGTTTATGCCGGATGGAGGTAACCGCCTGCCGCAATCCGATATTAATAAAGTCCTGCTATGGATTGAGCAAGGCGCGAAAAATAATTAATGAGGTCTTGCAAAAAACTAAATTGAATTTTTATGAAAAAGAAACTCTTTTTTTCAATCTTCCTGATAACCACTCTTGCCGGGGTTAGCTTCGGCCAGGATAGCGCCACCGTAGCAACAACGGCACCGGCAGCGAATAAACCCGTGAAACATACCTTTGAAAACCAGGTCGTCCTCAACAACCAGACCGTGGAATGCCTTGCGAAGAAAAGCCTGGAATTTACCATTCAACACCGTTTTGGACTCATTGAAAGCGAAGAAGACCTGTGGGGTCTTTATGCGTCTTCCAATATCCGGCTGGGGCTGAGCTATGGCATTACGGATAAGCTCTCGCTCGGTCTCGGTGCAACGAAGTTTAAGCACCAGTATGATCTCCAGTGGAAATACCTGATCCTTGAACAAACCAAACCCAAAGGAATGCCCGTCAGCGTGGCTTATTTCGGCGACCTGTCCTATAGCGGCCAGGACCAGGAAAATTTTCTGAACCAGGAGGGCGAATACAAATCCAGTAACCGGTACACGTATTTTCATGAATTGATGGTGGCACGCAAAATCAATTCGCGGCTTTCCATCCAGGCAGCAGGTACCTATTCTTATATGAACCTGATCGATTCCACCCAGGGTATGACGGATCACGGTTACATGGGATTGTCATTTGTCGGCAGGTACCAGTTTACGCCGCAATCTTCCGTTATTGTTGATTTCGATTTGCCGCTAACCACCTGGGATGTCGTTACCGAAACGTCGACCGGTTCAACGACTACGGTAAATACCAAACCATACCCGATTTATAATTTGGGAATCGGTTATGAGGTCGCTACTTCCGCACATACGTTCCAGATATTTGTATGCTCACCGAATTCCATCATCAACCAGGAAAACAGGGTATATAACCAGCACGACTTTTTTGAAGGAGATGTGCTGTTCGGTTTTAATATAACCCGGAACTGGGGATTTTAGTTCGGCGGTACAGGGACTAGTTATCCAGCCGGCCTGCTTTAAAATGCGGGCCGGTTTTTTTAGGGGCAACTCCGTCTTTCCGGATGTTCGTACATACGTTGATGCATGTCATCCGTGTGAATGATGGATGTCATTTTTTTTATTCGCGGGATTGGCTTTTTTCGGACATTCTAGTCACATACCTATGCCACTCTATCATCAACTCGGAAAAATCCCCGCAAAAAGACATACGATCTTCCGGCAGCCAAACGGAGAGCTTTACCAGGAAGAGCTTATCGGTACGCAGGGCTTCAGCGGCCTTAGCACACTGGCATATCATCTTTATCCGCCCACGCGGGTAACTTTGACGGGCAAACCGGTTTCCGTTCGTCCTGAAATTGCCGTTGAAAACAATATGGAAGCCATGAGTTTTTCAGGTTTCGATATCCCCGCCGAAGAAGATTACATTCAAAGCCGTAAAACGCTGTTCGTAAACGATGACCTTCAAATCGGACTGGCGGCACCGACGCGATCCCCGGAATATTTTTATAAGAACACCGATTCCGATGAATTGATTTTTATACACGCGGGTACCGGCCGGCTGACCACCATGTATGGCGGTCTCGATTTTTCGTTCGGCGATTACCTTATTATTCCCAGGGGAACCGTTTATAAAATGGAATTCGATACGCCGGATAACCGGTTCCTGTATGTCGAGTCCCATTCGCCGATCGTAACCCCACGGCGGTACCGGAATGATTTCGGCCAGCTGCTGGAGCATGCTCCTTTCTGTGAACGTGATATTCGCCGGCCCGACAGGCTGGAGACCATCGACCAGGAAGGATCTTTTGAAGTTCGCATACAAAAGAAAGGAATGCTTTTTCCATACGTCTATGCCAATCATCCCTTCGACGTGGCAGGTTGGGACGGTTACCATTATCCTTTTGCGTTTAACATCCGCGATTTTGAACCCCTTACGGGCAGAATTCATATGCCTCCACCCATTCACCAGACTTTTGAAGGACGGAATTTTGTTGTCTGTTCGTTTGTTCCGCGATTGTATGATTACCATCCCCAGGCTATCCCCGCTCCTTACCACCACAGCAACATCGACAGCGATGAAATCCTGTATTATGTGGAAGGCGAGTTTATGAGCCGGAATAATATTCAGCGGGGTCAGCTCACGCTGCATCCTGCCGGTATTCCGCATGGGCCGCATCCCGGCGCCATCGAACGGAGCATCGGGAAAACGGAAACCCGGGAACTGGCCGTTATGATTGATCCCTTTCATCCCGTCATGATTACACGGCAGGCCCTTAACCTGGCAAAAAAGGACTACTGGCATTCGTGGATGGAAGAGCCGGAAGAAGTAGCAACCTTGCACAAATAGTTATAAAAAAATAAGAACATGGAAACAACCGTTCAATCCCAACCCCAAACCCAGGCCGAGGTTCTTCCCATCAAAGGCACCGATTACATTGAACTTTTTGTAAGCAATGCGAAACAGGCAGCCTACTATTATAAGTCAGCCTTTGGTTTCCATTCGCTGGCTTACGCGGGACTGGAAACAGGTACCCGGACGCATACCTCGTACGTACTTAAACAAGGCGCGATTACCCTGGTGCTCACTTCACCGCTGCATTCCGATTCCTACATTACCGATCATATCCGCAAGCATGGTGACGGCGTGAAGGTGATTGCGTTTACCGTGGAGGATGCGGAGCAGGCTTATTTCGAAGCCATCAGGCGGGGAGCAAAATCGTACATGTTTCCTATTACCGAAATCGACCGGTATGGCAAAGTTTGCCGTTCAGGCATCCACACCTACGGAGATACCGTTCACATTTTCGTGGAGCGCCAAGGTTTTCATGGAGCATTTCTTCCCGGGTTTGAGAAATGGGAATCGGATTATAATCCGCCCGGCCTGGGATTTAAATACGTGGATCACTGCGTGGGTAACGTGGAGACCGGGGAGATGAACAGGTGGGCGAAATTTTACGAAGACGTGCTGGGATTCAGGAACCTGGTCACCTTTGACGACAAGGATATTTCCACCCGCTACACGGCCCTGATGAGCAAGGTGATGGCAAACGGAAATCTGCGTATCAAATTTCCCATCAACGAGCCTGCCAAAGGAAAGAAGAAATCACAGATCGAGGAATACCTTGATTTTTATGAGGGTCCCGGGTGCCAGCACATTGCCATTGCCACCGACGACATCATTCATTCCGTGACAGCCATGAGAAAGCATGGCGTGGAGTTTCTGTATGTGCCCGGCAACTACTACGATACCGTACAGAAGCGGGTAGGAAAGATCCGGGAGGATATCCATGTGCTTAAGAATCTCGGTATCATGGTTGACCGGGATGAAGACGGATACCTGCTGCAGATTTTTACGAAACCCGTGGAGGACCGCCCTACGTTGTTCTTTGAGATCATCCAACGCTGCGGAGCCCGCTCTTTCGGCAAAGGGAATTTCCAGGCATTATTTGAAAGCATCGAAGCCGAGCAGAAAAGGAGAGGAACCCTGTAGAAAAACACCGCCGGGTCCAAACGCCGTATTCTCATTGCGGAAATGGCGGCGGCCCGGGTTGACGGGATAATTTGGAATGCATGCCGACCGTAAAAAAGAGCAACAGGAAGGAACTAAAAACGCAAATAAGCACCCATTGCCTGACGTGCGATGTCCGCGACTGTTCGGTTCTTAAATATTGCAAGCCGGCGACCCTGGACCGGATTTCACAGGCAAAAAAAAGCGCCGTTTACCTGAAGGGACAACCCATCCTGAAAGAAGGGCTGGATGACCAGGGAATTTATTTTATCCATTCGGGACATGTGAAAGTTTACAAGAGCACAAGGTACGGCAGGCAGCTCATCCTTCATTTTGCCAGGTCGGGCGAGATCCTGGGATTCAATGAAGCGGATCGGAATTCCTCGCAGCCTGTTTCCGCTAAGGCGTTGAATGATACGCGGCTGTGCTATCTGGATAAGGGCATTTTCTGGAGTGTCATCCGTGAAAATCCGGATATCTCCCTCCAGCTGCTGAAACGGTTCAGAGGCCTTCTTGCCAGCTCGGAAGAACAGTCGCTGAAGATGGCGCGGCTCCATGTGCCTTCCAAAGTGGCCGATGCTTTATGCCAGATGGTTGAAGCATTCGGTACCAATCCTTTCCAACAGCTTAACCTCCCGTTAAGCCGCCAGGATATTGCAGACCTGGCCGGAACCACCAAGGAACAGGTTTCCAAAACAATTGCTGAATTCAGAATGCGAAAGCTAATCCAAACGAAGGGCAGGCAAATTGCCATTCTGGATCTCCCCACGTTGAAGGAGATTTCCAACGGCTGATATTTTTTCAAACCGCTTTTACGAGAACGCATCTTTTTTACTGAGCCGCAGCCTGTTTCATGAATGACGGGATTCATTACTTTGCCGATAGTATGCCGTGTATGTTCCAAATAGGTTCAGAGGATATTTTCCGGGGTGCGCGATGGGTACTGGTTTCCTGCTGCTTGATGGCATTTATTGTTTTCTTGGAACGAAAAAAATATGCCATCCTGAAACCGGCTTTATTATTCCGGCTCTTTTTTGCGGTGGGACTGAGCATGCTCATGGCCGGCATTCGCCTCCGTTAAGTGAGACACGAAAGCATACATTGGTATAAGCAGCAAGGATAGCTTATAAAAGCCCCGATTGCAGGTCACCTTATTGTCAGATTCTCCGGCGGATGACTTTCCTCATGGCGATGTTAGCTCAAAGTCTTCAACTTTGAAAAAAAATAAGTGTCGCTTGAAAATACGGTTAACCAAACAGTTTCATTTTGAAATGGCTCATGCCTTATATGGATACGACGGTCCGTGCAGGAATATACACGGACATTCCTATAAGCTGGAAGTAACAGTGATTGGAGAACCCGAAGCCCGTGACAAGCATCCGAAAAACGGCATGGTGATCGATTTTTCAGAACTGAAGAACATAGTAAACAGGGAAATTGTCAGCAAAGTGGACCATGCCCTGGTCCTGAACGCCACGTCGCCCCATGGCGAAATTGCCGGGCTGGAGAGTCATTTTGAAAAAATCATCTGTGTGCCCTTTCAACCCACCTGCGAAAACATGCTGCTCGACTTCGTGCAGGTGCTGCAGAAGACGTTGGGTAAGGAAACGCACCTCCATCATGTGCTGCTGCGTGAAACCCCCGCTTCCTACGCCGAATGGTATGCCGTCGATAATCAATGACTATGGATTCTTCACTCATTTCCAAATATAATGTAGCAGCCCCACGCTATACCAGCTATCCCACGGTTCCATACTGGGATAAGGAGGCTCCGGACACCACGCGCTGGAAAGCCGAAGTGATTCGCACTTTTTCTGAAAGCAATGGCAAACAGGGCATCAGCCTTTACATCCACCTGCCATTTTGTGAATCTCTTTGTACGTATTGCGGCTGCAACACGCGCATCACGGTCAACCACAAAGTCGAAGAACCCTATATAAGCACGGTTCTGAAAGAATGGAAATTGTATTGCGATTTGTTTCCGGAAAAGCCGAAGATACGGGAAATACACCTGGGTGGGGGAACGCCTACATTTTTCAGTGCAGCAAACCTCAGTCGCCTGATCAAGGGGATCCTTGCGGATGCGGACCTGTATCCCGGCTTTGAATTCGGCTTTGAAGCGCATCCGGGAAATACAACGAACGAACATCTCGAAATATTATTTAACCTGGGTTTCCGCCGTGTAAGCTTCGGCATCCAGGATTTTGATCCCGTGGTTCAGGATGTAATCAATCGCCGGCAATCCTTTGCACAGGTGAAACAAATAACGGAAGCTGCCCGCCGGATCGGATATACTTCAATCAACTACGACCTGATTTACGGCCTCCCGTTGCAGACGCTGGCCGGCGTAACCAACACCGTTGAAAAAGTGAGACAGCTAAGGCCCGACCGCATTGCCTTCTACAGTTACGCGCATGTGCCATGGATCAAACCCGGCCAACGGAAATTTACCGAACTTGACTTGCCCGATGGTGAGGAGAAAAGAAGATTGTATGAAAAAGGAAGGAAGATGCTTGAAGAGGCAGGATACCGGGACATTGGCATGGATCATTTTTCCCTGAAGTCGGACAGCTTGTTTTCTGCCATGGAAAGCGGAACGCTGCACAGGAATTTCATGGGTTATACGGTGAGTGCAACCAAGCTGATGATCGGCCTGGGTGTTTCCAGCATCAGCGACAGCTGGCATGCATTTGCTCAAAATGCAAAGGTCGTGGAAGCTTACCAGGACCTGGTGAACAAGGGCGTTTTTCCGGTCACGCGTGGTCATTTCCTGACGCAGGAAGACCAGGTGCTGCGAAACCATATCCTGAACCTCATGTGCAGGATGAAAACTACGTGGAAGGTTCAAGAGCAATGTGACGTACTCTCCGGTGGTATTGAACGCCTGAAATCCCTTGAAGATGATAAGCTGGTGCGGCTCCGGCCTTTTGAAATAGAAGTTACAGACCTCGGAAAATCATTTTTGAGGAATATCTGCATGGCGCTGGATGCAAGGCTATGGCAGGAAAAGCCGGCCACGGAATTATTCAGCACGACAGCATAAATTTTGGACCTATGGATTCGTCCTCCTGCGCCATGGCTCCGGCGGATAACTAATTCGTTGGTCCATGATTCTTTCCGTATTGATTTCTGATTTAAATCATTCCGAAAAAAACAACCTTCCTGTTTTTTTGCAGAAATTAAATTCAAACCATCATGTCAGTAGCGGAGCAAGTGCTTTCCTTCGAAGTGAAAATGAAATGGGACCATGAAACAAGCAGCGGCCTGGCGCGGTCGGGCAGCAGGATGCCGCTTGTCATTGGTTCGCCGCCGGAATTCGGCGGAAGTGAAACGAACTGGTCGCCCGAACACCTGCTGACAGCTTCTGTGGCATCCTGTTACGCGACCACGTTTTTGCATTTCGCCCGCCTGTTAAAAGTTACCGTCCATGATTTTCGGATTTCAGGAAGAACGGATTTTGAAAAAAGAACGAATGGATTGGAGGCCACGCGCGTGGTTTTAAGGCCGGTGGTATCCTTTCACCGCATGCCTGAACAATCAATGCTCGACAATCTCCTGGCCAAGGCGAAAAAATACTGCTTTATCAGCAATTCCATCAAATGTGAAGTAGTAGTGGAGCCCAATATACTCCAGGGATAAGATTCCAATTCTATCTTCCTAAATTAATAAAAGGCGGTTGCGGCCGCCTTTTTATATCTAAAATTGGTTTTCCAGCTTCATTGAAACCTGCAAATGCCGCTCCGGAAGCGGTTTTTCAGCATACTTAGTTGACGGACTTTGAAATCTGATTTGGCAATTCCGGGTATTTTACTAAATTGCATAAAAAGATGTACCATGAAGATCCTTGTTCCTATTGACTTTACGGAAGTAACAGAAAATGCACTGCGGTATGCTATTGGCTTAGGCGATACCTTGCCGGTGGACAAGATCACTCTTTTTCATGTTGTTTCTTCCGAAAAAGATGCTCCTTTGGCCCAATCCAACCTGAACAAGCTGATCGAAAAATATAAAGGACAATCCAAAGCCACACTGGACAGTTCCGTGATGCCCGGGAATATTTTCGATAAGATCGGGAAAGCAGCCGTCGACCAGGATGCCGCCCTTATCATTATGGGTACGCATGGCATCAAAGGCATGCAGCACATCATCGGAAGCAGGGCTATGAAAGTCATTACCCAATCGGAGACACCCTATATTGTTGTGCAGCAAAAGCCATATAAAAAAATTGAACGGATAATGGTGCCGGTGGACTCTTCCAAAGAAGGAAAGCAGTTGTTGCCTTTGCTTGATAAATTGAATAAGAAATTCGCAGCATCCATGCTCCTCGTGAAGCAAACCTCCAAGGATGAATTTTTGAATAACAAGATACGTAACAACCTTTCACATTTTAAGGCCTACCTCAGTGAAGGAGGGACGCCGCATTCGGAAAGCGGCGCCTTTGCCTCTTCATCCAAATACAAGGATGTTTTGCAGGAAGCGAAAAGCGCTACGCCGGACCTGCTCGTTACCACCATTGATCCCGAAACGGATATAACGGATTATGTAATGGGAGTGGAAGAGCAGAAACTCGTCGCCAACGAGTTACAAATCCCCGTATTATGTGTTAATATCAAGCATTTCATGAACCGCAAAGGCGGTATTTTTGAACTCATGTGATTCCTTTTAAAGCCCGGTGTTCAATACCTGAAACCGAGCTTTTTTTTCGAAAAAATTTGAACCTTTTTCTTCATTGTTCGGATGCTGGCTGTTTCACGCGATGCCAGCGTAATTGACATTAATCACGAAGCAAACTGATAAAACTCATGTTCCATGCTGCTTCGCTTTGATAGTATTGCATAGCAGAAATCAGGTAGCTGCATGCTCAGAAATTAGAAAGATTTCCTAATTTTAAAGGCATAAAACATAACCCTATGAAAAAACTAATTCTCATTTCCACCATCGCTTCCTTCCTCTTTGCATGCGGCGGAGGTACAGAAACCAAAGAAGCAACCGACACGCAAAGCGCGGCCGGTGATTTAATGAAAGAAGACAAGGTATTATCCGATGCCAGGGGCGTCGGGAAATTCACGGAAGTGAAACTGGATCCGCAATTGGATCAGAAAATGGCGACGGAAGGCAGTGGCATTTACGACTTGAAATGTTCAAGCTGCCATAAACTCACCGGCGAAAAACTGGTGGGTCCGGGATGGTCCGGCGTAACTTCCCGGAGGAAGCCGGAATGGATCATGAATTTCTCGACGAATACCGATGAAATGCTGAATAAAGATCCCGAAGCGCAGGCCATGCTGGAAATCTGTATGGTACGCATGCCCAATCAGAATCTCTCGGATGACGACGCCCGAAAGGTGCTCGAATTTATGAGAAAGAATGACGGAGTTAAATAATAACCCTTATATATAAATCACGAGTGTCATGAAAACCATCAGAAAAAATTTTCTCCTTACGCTGGGCATGTTGGCTGCGGCTCTTTCCTTCCAAAGTTGTAAACCCAAGAGTATGGCGGAAGCGGCTTCCGGGGATGCCGCACAGCGCGTATATGTGGCGCCGGGAAAGTATGATGAGTTTTACAATTTTGTTTCGGGTGGATTCAACGGGCAGGTAGGCGTGTACGGATTGCCTTCCGGCAGGCTGCTCCGCATCATCCCCGTTTTTTCGGTATTCCCGGAAAGCGGCTACGGCTTCAGCGAAGAATCCAAACCCATGTTGCAGACTTCTTCCGGTTATGTTCCCTGGGACGATCTGCATCATATGGAACTTTCCCAGACCAACGGCGAGGTAGACGGCCGCTGGCTTTTTGGCAACGGGAATAACTCGCCCCGCGTAGCGCGAATTGACCTTGTTACTTTCCGCACGGCGGAAATTATCGAATTGCCGAATAGCGGCGGTAACCACTCTTCCCCCTTCATTACGGAAAATACCGAATACGTAGTGGCCGGAACACGCTTCAGCGTGCCAATCGGCGACAACCGCGATGTGCCTATCAATACGTTTAAGAAGAACTTTAAGGGTACGATCAGTTTTATCAGCGTGGATCCTAAAGAAGGCCATATGAAGATTGCTTTCCAGTTGTTACTGCCCGGAGTTAGTTATGACCTGGCGCATGCCGGCAAAGGACCTTCCCATGGATGGTTCTTTTTCTCCTGCTACAATTCTGAAAAGGCCAGTACGCTTTTGGAAGTCAATGCTTCCCAGAAGGATAAGGATTTTGTGATGGCTATTAACTGGAAAAAAGCGGAAGAATATGCCAAAGCCGGAAAAGGTGAAAAGAGGAAAACGAAATATGTGCACAACCTGCTGAATGAACAAACCCACATGACGACTTCGGAGGTAATCGAAGAAGTACTGGTGCTGGATCCCGCCCAATTGAAGGATATTGTATACATGATGCCTTGTCCGAAGTCTCCGCATGGTTGCGATGTTGACCCGACTGGCGAATATATTGTGGGCAGCGGAAAGCTGGCCGCGCTGATCCCGGTCTTCTCATTCACCAAAATGCAAAAGGCAATTGCGGAGAAACAATTTGAAGGTGAGTATGATGGTCTTCCTGTCATCAAATACGAAGCAGCCCTTTATGGCGAGGTTCAAAAACCCGGCCTGGGACCTCTGCATACGGAGTTCGATGCGAAGGGAAATGCCTATACTTCGTTTTTCGTCTCTTCTGAAATCGTGAAATGGAATGTCAAAGACCTGAAAGTACTGGACCGCATTCCTACCTATTATTCCATCGGTCACCTCTGTGTTCCGGGCGGAGACAGCAGGAAGCCCTACGGAAAATATGTGATTGCCTACAACAAAATTACCAAAGACCGTTACCTGCCGACCGGGCCCGAATTGGCTCAGAGTGCCCAGCTCTATGACATCAGCGGGGATAAAATGCAATTGTTGCTGGATTTTCCGACTGTCGGTGAACCGCACTATGCACAAGCCTGCCCGGCGGATTTGATTTCAAAGAACTCGAAGAAGATCTTTAAGATTGAAGAAAATATGCATCCTTATGTGACCAAGGGTGAAAAGGAAGCGAAAGTGGTGCGCGAGGGTAATAAAGTCCATATCTATATGACATCCATTCGGTCCCATTTTGTGCCCGATAACATTGAAGGCGTAAGGCTTGGCGATGAAGTATATTTTCATGTAACCAACCTGGAGCAGGATTGGGACGTGCCGCATGGATTTGCCGTGAAGCATGCAGCCAATGCTGAAATCCTGATCATGCCCGGAGAAACACAGACGCTCAAATGGATTCCTGACCAGGTTGGCGTGGTGCCGGTCTATTGCACCGACTTCTGCAGTGCACTTCACCAGGAGATGCAGGGGTATGTACGGGTGTCACCTGCGGGTAGCAATGTTCCAATCTCCTTCAGCACCGGCAAGGCGGTTCCTGAAACGGCAGCTAATTAAGTTGAACCCAAGCGATCGATAAAGGGGAATGGACAGAAATGGCTATTCCCCTTCTTGTCAAAAGCCCAAAAGCGCTACGAATTTTTAAAACCCGATGATCATGGATAGCATAGTGAAGGCAAAAAAGATGTCAGCAAGCATGAAGGCAGTCACACTTGCATGCTCCCTCCTTATGTTGTTGGTCCTTGCCTTGCCTATATGGAAAATAGAACTGGCCGCACCGCAATATCCCGAAGGGCTTGTATTAAAAATCAGGGCGAATGGCCTGGAAGGAAATGTGGATGTGATAAACGGATTAAACCACTACATCGGTATGCGGCATTTGCATACGGAAGATTTTATCGAATTTAAAGTGCTGCCTTATATCATTGGTTGTTATGCCGCATTGGGTATCGTTGTGTTGTTGTTGAACCGCAGGAAACTGTTCAATGCCTGGTTTGTGCTATTCCTCTTTATTGCGATTGTATCCATGATTGATTTTTACCGGTGGGAATACGATTACGGTCACGATCTGAATCCCGACGCCCCGATCAAGGTTCCGGGCATGTCCTACCAGCCCCCGCTTATTGGCTATAAGAAGCTGCTTAATTTCGGAGCGTATTCCATCCCGGATACAGGGGGATGGATATTTGTAGGTGTTGGCGTAATTCTGCTGGTTACCTGGTATTTGAACAGGCGAAAGAAAATTAAGAATACGGCCACACCGGTTTCCGCTGCAGGCGTAACAGCCGTGCTCGCAATTTTTATGCTTACATCCTGCAGCCGCGGGCCTAAGGAACTGCGTTATGGTTCGGAGGCTTGTGATTTCTGCAAAATGACAATCCTGGACAGCAAATATGCTTCCCAATTAATTTCCACCAAGGGTAAAGCCTATAAATTTGACGACAGCCATTGCCTGTTTGCTTTTATAAAGAATGGCGGCGTATGGCGCAATGAAATAGAAGGCGTTTATTTCTCGGATTTTGCAGGTGCCGGAAAATGGATTAAGGCGGATATGGCAGTATTCCTAAAAAGTGATAAATTGAACGGCCCGATGGGCGGAAATGTTGCTGCTTTTATGTCGGTAGAATCGTTGAAAGCAACACAGGCTCTTGCAGGCGGTGAAATTGTATCATGGCAGAGCATCAACCCTATAAAATAATTTTCGTTTCCGCCTTTTTTCTTATCCAGGCATCCATCGTGCATGCCACGACGTGGAAGGTAGGACACGGAGAAATTTTTCAGTCTATCAGGCCAGCCGTTGAAAAGGCGGCGCCGTATGATACCATCCTGGTCCTTCCCGGAAAATATTTTGAGAAAAACCTGGTGATACCCAAGCCGCTGGTGCTGCGTGGGATCGGGAAGCCTGTGCTGGATGGCGAAAAGAAATATGAGCTTATTTCTGTTTCTGCCTCGAATGTAATTATCGATGGATTTGAACTGCATCGCAGCGGTTCATCGAGCATGACGGATTTCGCGGGAATCAAAGTTTACAAATCGAACGATGTGGTGATTCGCAACAATACGCTCATAGACATGTTTTTCGGAATTTATTTCCAGGAATGTAAACGAGGTACTGCTTTTCATAACACGCTCCAATCGTTCGGTATCGCGGAATTGCAGTCGGGCAATGGCATTCATTGCTGGAAAAGCGACAGCATGACGATCCGGAATAATACCATCACCGGTCACCGCGACGGAATTTATTTTGAATTTGTGACGAATTCTCTGATTGAAAAAAACCTGAGCAGGAAGAATGTACGGTACGGGCTTCATTTCATGTTTTCGCACAGCAATTCCTATGTAAACAATACGTTCAGTAACAACGGCGCCGGTGTAGCCGTCATGTATACGAAACATGTAACGATGATCAACAATACATTTATCGATAACTGGGGAGCTGCCGCCTACGGAATCCTGATGAAGGATATTTCTGACAGCCGGGTTGAAGGCAACCGCTTTGTAGGTAATACGGCGGGAATATACATGGAGGGCAGCAGCCGCATTGTGATGGCGCATAATACATTCGAGAACAACGGCTGCGCTTTGCGGATCCAGGCAAGCTGCGACGATAATATCATAGCGCATAATAATTTTAAAACAAATACCTTTGATATTACCACCAACGGTACGTTGGTCCTGAATACTTTCCGGAATAATTACTGGGATAAATATGAAGGGTATGACCTGGACCGTGACGGTACAGGTGACGTCGCCTATCACCCCGTTAGCTTGTATTCGATGATTATAGACAGGATACCTGTGGCGGCCATATTCTTAAGGAGTTTTCTCGTCACGCTGATGGACCGGACGGAAAAGACCATGCCGGGAATTACGCCTGAAAATTTCAAGGACGATTCACCCAGGATGAAACCTAACGTGCTATGATCGAAGCCAGGGAAATAACGAAAACATTCGGTAAGCTAAAGGCGCTGAACCAGGTTTCCATTACCTGCGCCCGCGGAGAAACGGTTTCCCTGATCGGGCCCAATGGTTCCGGCAAAACGACTTTTATCAAATGCCTCCTGGGCATGGTGCTGCCGGATAGCGGATCCATCCTTTTTAACAATACTGATATTTTTAAACACTGGGATTACCGGAAAGATATCGGTTACATGCCGCAAATCGGCAGGTATCCTGATAATATGACCATTGGCCAGATCTTCGATATGATGCTTGACCTGCGTAAGAAAAAACTTGCCGAATCCGATTCCGAACTGATTCACGCTTTCGGACTGGACAGCATGCTGCAAAAACGAATGCGTACCCTATCGGGCGGAACACGACAGAAAGTAAGCGCTTCCCTGGCTTTCTTATTCCATCCGCAGGTGCTTATCCTGGACGAACCTACTGCCGGACTTGACCCCGTATCATCGGAAATATTAAAGGAAAAGATCCGGAAGGAAAAGGAACAAGGCAAGCTGATCCTGATCACGTCGCATATCCTCAGCGACCTGGATGATCTTGTCACGCAGGTAATTTACCTGCAGGACGGCAACCTGCTCTTTCATAAAGACATCGACAGGCTTCGAAAAGATACCGGTGAAGTAAAACTCTCACGGGCAATTGCTGCAGTGATGAAGCATAATCAACCATTGACGATTGACGTATAAGTCAAAAGTCAGAAGTTAAAAGTTAAAAGTCAAAAGTCAAAAGTCAAAAGGCTGAGGGCAAAAGTCAAAAGTCAAAAGGCTGAGGGCAGAAGTCAAAAGTCAAAAGTCAAAAGGCTGAGGGCAGAAGTTAAAAGTCAAAAGTCAAAAGGCTGAGGGCAGAAGTTAAAAGTCAAAAGTCACAAAGTAAAACTTTCAAAGTTGTTCAAAGTCATCAAATACGTCATTGTAGATATTCTGCGGAGCCGGATCATACTGGGTTATACGCTTTTCCTGCTGGCGATATCGTTGAGTATTTTCAACCTGGAGGATAATCCTGCGAAGGGTTTGCTGAGCATGCTCAATATCATACTCATCGTTGTGCCGCTGGTGAGCCTTATTTTCAGTACGATTTATATGTACAATTCCATTGAGTTTATTGAATTGCTTTTATCCCAGCCCATCCGGCGTTCGCACCTGTTGCTTAGTGTTTCCACCGGGCTGGCCCTGTCGCTGATGATTGCATTCATTGCCGGGGCCGGGCTCCCTGTTATCCTCATGGAAGGATCTCCGACAGCATGGGTCATGGCATTAACAGGCGTTGCACTCTCGGCTATCTTCGTTTCACTGGCTGTATTGGGCTCTGTGATTACCCGGGATAAGGCCAAAGGAATTGGTATTGCCATCCTGATGTGGATTTATTTCTCACTGCTATATGACGGCATCATGCTCCTGGTCATGTTTCAATTCAGCGATTATCCCCTGGATCATGTGATGGTGGTTTTCTGTTCTTTAAATCCCGTAGACCTGGCGCGTATCCTCATCCTGCTCAAGCTGGATATTTCAGCGCTGATGGGATATACAGGAGCCTTGTACAGGGAGTTTTTCGGATCGTTCATGGGAATCGGACTTTCTTTTTCACTCATGGTACTTTGGCTGACGATACCCATGGCTTTTGCGAACAGGATATTCCGGAAAAAGGACCTGTAATGATCGACGGGTTTTTATTTCGCTTGAATTCCCAGCCTTTCTGGCATTCATTTTGTTTCAGATATTCTTCATCTAAAGAGACTTACTTTATAGTATCTAATTTGTGAAAGGTAAAATGAAAGTTCGCATAGGAATACTTCTGCTGGCTGTCCTGTTGTCATCCTTTACATGGAGGACTGATTTCAGCCAGGCTCAAAGTGATGCAAAAAAAAGTCATAAGGCCATACTATTGAATTTTTCGGGCTCTGATTGGTGCACACCTTGTATGCAATTGAAGACGGAGATTTTTGACTCGGAGCAATTTCATGCTTACGCCGCGCAGAACCTGGAACTCGTCAATGCGGATTTTCCGCGCCTGAAGAAGAACCGGCTATCACCTGAACTTACGCAGCAAAATGATTCCCTGGCTGCGCTGTTCGACTCCGACGGTAAGTTTCCATTTACAGTATTGCTGTCGGCCAATGGAAAGGTGTTGAAGACCTGGGCGGGAAACCCGGGCGTGTCGCCGGGGGAATTTGTAAACCAGATCAAATCCATTGTGGATGCAAACCAATGACTGCGGGAAGCCGGTTATCCATAAACGTGTGCTTAAGCTCATGGGCAATCGTTTTGAGATCAGCGTGGTCGCTTCCGGAGAAATGTATGCCCAGGCATGCATCGATGCAGCTGTGGAAGAAATCAGCCGGATAGAAACATTGCTTACAACGTTTAATGAAAGCAGCCAGACCTGTGAGATCAACCGGTTTGCAGGCATCAGGCCGGTGAAAGTGGATGCGGAGGTTTTTGAATTGATCCGGCGGTCCTTGAAAATATCTGTTCTGACGCAGGGCGCCTTCGATATTACCTATGGTTCAATCGACAAGAGATTCTGGAATTTCGATACGACGATGACGGAGTTGCCGGATCCGGAAACAGCGAGGAAGTCCGTCCGGTTAATTAACTACAGGAATGTGCTGCTGGATCAGGAAGCCGGAACCGTATATTTAAAAGAGAAAGGTATGCGGATTGGTTTTGGCGGAATTGGCAAAGGCTATGCTGCCGACCAGGCCAGGAAAATCCTGTTGCATAGGGGCATCGAAAGCGGGGTGGTGAATGCTTCCGGCGATTTGACGGCATGGGGAAGCCAGCCCGGAGGGAAACCCTGGACCATCGGCATTGCCGATCCGTATACAAAACATTCTGCTTTTTCCACCATGGACATCAGCAACACAGCCGTTGCCACTTCCGGCAATTATGAAAAGTTTGCCACTGTAAACGGAAAAAAATATTCACATACGCTTGATCCGAAAACAGGATTTCCCGTGGAAGGCATAAAAAGTGTAACCATACTTACCGCGAATGCCGAGCTGGCCGATGCCATGGCAACACCCGTTATGGTGATGGGAATAAAGGCCGGCATGCATTTGATCAACCAGATGAATCATATGGCTTGTATCATCATCGATGAGCAGGACAGGCTTTTTACATCCCGGAACATTAAAATAAGTTAACCGATGAAAAACAGCAAGTTAAAACGTACAGTATGGTTTCTTTTAATACCCCTTGGATTTTTTATGCATTCCTGTACTTCGGTAAAACCGTATCAGAAAATGTACCTGAATGATTCGGAGATGGAACTTGCCACACGGAAGTCAGAAAAATTTGAACAGAGTTTTTTGTTGTACCGTGAAGGAGCTTCGGGAGCCAACGGTGGAAAGAGCGGCGGCGGATGCGGATGTAATTAACCTGTGACTTACCAATGAAAAGACTTTTAATAACCATCGCTGTATATTACGCGCAGCTGATGAGCTCCTTTTCCCAGGACTTATCTGCCAGCGATACGGCAAATTACCAGGAAAGAAAGCTGAAGCTGGAGGAAGTGAATTTTGTTTCCGGGTATTACCAGCAGGACGGCAATCATTCGGGTGTGACGGGAGGCATTGGAACCGAAAAACTCACGGATTTTGCCAATACCCTCGATTTGAAAATTTCAAAGACCAATGAGAAAGGCAACATCCACCAGTTGTTTTTTGAAATGGGGATAGATATTTATACGTCAGCATCCTCCGCCAACATCCGCTTGCCGTCCCCGGGATACGAAATGTCAGGACCTTCGCATCAGGATACGCGCCTTTACCCATCCCTGGCTTATAGCATTGAAAATCCGAATAAGGGAAATGTAAAAGGCATAGGCCTGTCCTATTCCCAGGAGTATGATTATGTGTCCAGGGGCATTCATTTGAACTTTGCCAAAACATCGAAGGATAAAAACCGTGAGCTGGGAGTCGGCCTGTTTGCTTACTTTGACGAATGGATGGTCATCTACCCCTATGAACTTCGACCGCCGGGTTACGATAACGGGACGGATGATGATGAAAATGACAGCATAGGTGCATCCGTAGAGCCGCGGAATTCGTTCCAGGCCTCTTTTACTTTTTCCCAGGTAATAAATAATCGGCTGCAACTGGCGCTGCTATTTGATCCCGCCTACCAGGAAGGTCAGCTTACCACGCTTTATCAAAGGGTTTATTTTACCGACCAGTCCGTAAGGGTGGAAAAACTTCCCGATAAAAGGACGAAGATCCCGGTGGCGATCCGTGCGAATTATTTCCTGGGCGACCGGATCATACTACGTTCCTATTACCGTTATTACCAGGATGACTGGGGTAACAGGGCGCATACCGTTAATTTGGAAACTCCGTTTAAGGTAACTCCGCTTTTTTCACTGATTCCCTTTTACCGTTACAGCAAACAAACCGGGATCGATTATTTCGCTCCCTACGGGGAACACCAGCTGCAGGAAAACTTTTACAGCAGCGATTACGACCTCGCGCCCTTCACGAGTCATTTTTTCGGAATGGGTATCCGCATAGTACCTGTCCGCGGAGTTTTCGGGGTCCGCAACTGGAATTCAATCGAATTGAGAGCGGGACACTACGTGCGCAGCCCCGACCTGGCAGGAAACAGCGTTACCCTCGCTTTGAAATTCAGGTGAGGAAACATACCGATACCGGGAATGAACGTGGCGCCAGGCGGCGCCACGAAAAACCCAGTTGAAATGGAACGAAAACTGCGCTGATCCAATCAGGAGTTGAAAATGCCGTCGAGGTTTTCGAGGGCCATCGTAAATCCTTCCTTGAATCCTAATGCAAGGATCTTTTCAAGATCTTCCGCCGAATCATAAGACAATTCAATATGAACCATGGTGGTTTCGCCGTTCGGACTGAAAGAAACATCCCATTTGGTACTCGGAAAATCAGTATTGATTTTTCCGTTTTCATCACAGAAAGCATCTTGCAGGGAGAAACCCTTAAGTTTTTGTACAGACCGGTAGTCGGCACGGCACCAGTGAGCTGTGCTGTCGGGGCCTACCATGGCATATAGCCAGGATCCGCCTTCCCGGAAGTCGCGGGTTTTCGTTTTCGTCTGCCAGGGTTTTGGAGCCCACCAGCGGTCGAGTAAATTTTTATCCGTCCAGGCTTCCCATACTTTTTCAACGGGCGCGGCGAATTCTCTTTCTACTTTAATTTTTTTGTTTTCCTTGTCAACGGAAAAATTCATCAGCAATGTTTTCATTTTTTTTCTGTTTTTAATTGGTGTAAGACATCGTCGAGTTGTGAAAATCTGTTTTCAAATAAGGCCCGGAACTGTTCCAGGTATTTATCAAGGTCGTTCAGTTTGTCTGCATTCACATGGTAATAAATTTCGCGGCCGGATTTTTCCTGTTTCAGCAACTTGCTTTCGGCCAGGATGCGGATATGTTTGGATACTGCCTGCCTGGTAGTGTTGAAATGATCGGCCATGGCATTGGGTGTCATAGCTTGTGTTGCTACCAGGAGCAGAATTGCCCTGCGTGTGGGATCGGCCAGTGCCTGGAAGACGTCGCGTTTCATGGTTTAAATTTTATTTATGCAACTATACGGTTGCAAATATATGCAACTTTTCGGTTGCGCAAACATTTTTTGAAAAATAATTTTTTCAAGTCATAGAATGCTTGATTTTAGGCAAATTTCGGGGTTCGGGTTGAAATTCAAAGCGGTCCTGTGCTTTGCGACGGGCTGGAAGATAGAAGATAGTAGATAGTAGATAGAAGGTATCACCTAATCACCTAATCACCTAGTCACCTAATCACCTAATCACCTAATCACCTAATCACCTAATCACCTAGTCACCCAGTCACCCAATCACCTAGTCACCTAATCACCTAGTCACCTAGTCACCTAGTCACCTTCCTCTGCCAACCATTTCTTCAGAACAGCAATTTGTCCCAGGTGATAATGCGTATGCTCGATGATGCCGAGAATGTTCCGGTAATAGCTACCGTATTTCTTATCCCAAAAATCTTCTTCGAGTTTATGTTCAGGAAGCGCTTCCACCAGGTCTGCAAAGCGCTTCGCATCTTCGAGGGTTCTGTTTACGAGCTGCAGCCAGTCTTCCTGCGAATGAATGGGTGGAAGATCAAAACTGTATTTGTCATGTGACACCAGGGGTTTTCCCTGCAATACATCGTTGGCCGCTAGTACAAAATAGTGGATGTGATAGACGAGAGCGGCCATGGAATTAAAGGAATGAACTTTTCGATTGGCCTGCTCCCAGGTTATACCATCCAGGTTATCCTTCAGGTTGGAACAGGTCCAGTTGCCGCCGGAATATACTTCCCGGATATGTTTCGCCAATTGGGCAGGTGTATGCATGCTTGCCGTTACAAAAAGTAAAAATCAGGAAGTTGCAATTTAATGAAAATCTATTGTTATTGATAGCAGTAATTTCCTGTTTTGCTTGTACAATTCGGTTGCGCCCTGCTTATATTTGTTGGGAGCAGAATCCCTTCCGATGATTCATCCCACACCATGGACTGAGCGGAAATTCAATTTTGATTTCCCCGTTTCCCACTTCCCTTTTTTTATGGAGCGTTTGAAGTCCGTCCATCCCCGGTTGACTGAAATGTTTAAAGGATTCGATGAAAGGCGCCTCGAACTGAGACTGGCACGAAGCTGGTCGGCGAAGGAACATGTAGGCCACCTGGTCGACCTGGAGGAATTACATGAAAAACGAATCCGGGAATACCTGGCCGGGATTGCAGAATTAAGTCCTGCCGACATGGAGAATGAAAAAACCAGGTCGGCCAATCACAACGCCTCATCCTCGGCCGAGCTGCTTCAGAAACTGGCCGCCAGCAGGGCCCATTTTATCCGAAGACTGAGCGCTATGGATGAAAAGCAATTGGCGCAATCCGCGCTGCACCCCCGGCTTCAGGTCCAGATGCGTATGGTAGATATGGTTTACTTCGTTACCGAGCACGACAATCACCACCTGGCTGTCGTAAGTCATTTACTTGGGAGATAGACCCATCGAAAATATTGGCGCCGATGTGGGTTAAAAAACGGGAACGCAGATTTTTTAGGATGGCCATGATTTTCGCGGCGCTGTTCGTGTAAACCCCAAAGCCTGTGTTTAGAAATACCGTTCAATCAGGCAGCAACCCGCGCAGGTCTATTTCGATGAGCCTGTTTCCCTCTACGTAATAAAGTGTTTTGCCGTTTAGCACGGATTGGTCGGACACATCCAGCTCGGCGACTTTCTTCAAATCTTTGTTCACGATAATCGTTTTCTCGCCCTGCGATAAAAAAGTATAAGGACCGGAGGTTGCATACGAAACCAGCGGCTCCGGGTAGTCAATGAGCTTTACTATTTTCATTTCCTCATCCAGGATCAGTATTTTTCCTTTCGATGTATAGATGTATTGTTTCGTCGTATCGGAACGCGTCACATTGAATATAGCCGATTGGTTGTTAAAATAAACCTCGTCGCTCAGGAAGTAGGTAAGGGTGCCGATTGAATCCGTTTTATAAGATTCTATGCTGAGGGTCTTTCCCTCCGCTAAATCATAGCTGATCATGCTGTTTTTCAGCATGATGAAAACACGGTCTTCTTTAAAGTAGAGCGTGTGTATGATTTCATCGGATGGAAGCGGATGAAAATATTTCTGGCTGCCATTCAAAATGTCGAATGCGGCCACGTAGGGATGCCCTTGAAAAATTTTTTCTCCTTCGCTGTACGCATATCCGTAACAAACCGCGTACAGGATAAGCTTGTGGATATGCAAGGTAGTTTTGCCTGTCATATTCTTAGGCAACTTGCTGCTCCAGAAAACTTTGCCGGAATCTTTCTCCACGCAGGCGATCCGGTCGCGTGATGAAAAATAAAGAAAGGCGCTGTCCTCGATTAAATTGGAAGCGATATTCGTAATTTTGGTGTAATCGGTGTTGGGCGAAAGATAATCCAATGAACCGGTCATGATGCTGGCTGCAATTCCGATGAGGTTGGATACGATCGTTCCGGTATAATCATCCTTGCCCGTCTTAGCCTCGTAATCCCAGCCTTTGCCCGTGAACAGGTTCAGGGAATGAACGCCTGAAGAAGCGATCACCATCACCGAATCGCTGATATGATAATAGTCGTCCCATCCGTATTTGTTATCAATCGTCCGGGTCCAGAGTAACCTGCCTGTTTTAAGATGCACGGCGAACAACCGGTCTTCTGTCGAAAAAAAGGTCTGCGCGGTATAACCCAGTCCAACAGGGGTAAATGGATCGAGATAGGTCAACTCATTATTTACTTCCCACAGCCTGTTACCGGTTTCCAGGCTGATGCCGTAACTTTTATTTGCCTTCGTTTCGATGAGGTAGTTATTCGATTGAAGAAGGAACTGGGAATTGTAGTTAAATGGTTTTCGCCACCTGACTTTTTTGCGCTCCAGGTCAAATAAAACGACCTCGCCTTTATTCTTAAACTTCTTTCCGTTCTTGCTAAGTTTCCTGACCTGCAGGGTAAGGGTGTTGGTTGCCGTATCCAAAAAATAGCTGGCAACCCTGTCGTCCAAAGCAAATTCCAAACCGGCAATGTCTTCGGAAGTCATCCAGTTTTTTCCAAATACTTTTTTGAGATCGTGCCCGGAGGTATCAGCCTGTTGCGAAAAAGCAGGCAAGGCCAGGGTGAGTAGGGCAACCAGCGTTAATATCTTCATAAGAAGTTGTTATTCACAGGGATGTGAGCCCGGTGGTGTGTTCTACGTGCGACAACTTTTATTAGGCAAGGATACTGCTAATAACACAAACCACAAAAATCAAACCAGTTTAAGGCGGCTGACTGCTGCTGAAAAGAGGTATCTCTATTCCAGGAAGAGCGGCCGTCGACAGTTGCAATAAGCAATATTCTCTGCGCACCTCTGCGTCCTCTCCTCTGCGGCCCTCTGCGTTAAAAAAAAGCGCTGGCTGAGGAATCTCACTCAAATATGTGGAGAATCACACCGGACGTGGCATTTAAACGCAGAGAAAAACGCAGAGTGAAGAATCGCAGAGGTTCGCAGAGTTAATCCTCTTGAGCGGCCGTCGACAGT
>Ga0315912_10001767_pt1 | contig 25065 bp, 25 predicted proteins | sample VfabasoilMG_FD_204469 | JGI IMG/M metagenome (GOLD analysis project Ga0315912, IMG submission 204469) | Garden soil microbial communities collected in Santa Monica, California, United States - V. faba soil | ecosystem: Environmental > Terrestrial > Soil > Garden | place: USA: California... | reverse complement strand
TGCGCGGCCTTGCGGCCGGTTTGCCGCGCGATCTCGGGTGTCCAGTCGGCGCCCGTCCAATCGATGAGATGCGCCGGCGGCTCGCTCGTCATGCCCTCCCACCAAACGTCGCCGTCGTCGGTAAGCGATACGTTAGTGAAGATCACGTTCGCATGTAGCGTGGCCATCGCGTTCGGGTTCGTCTTCTCCGACGTGCCCGGCGCGACGCCGAAGAATCCCGCCTCCGGATTGATCGCACGTAGCTCGCCGTTCGGGCCGCGTTTGATCCATGCGATGTCGTCGCCGACCGTAGTGATCTTCCAACCGTCGAACGAGCGTGGGGGGATCAGCATGGCGAAGTTCGTCTTGCCACATGCCGACGGAAACGCCGCAGCGACGTAAGTCTTCTCGCCTTTTGGGTCTTCGACGCCGAGGATCAGCATGTGCTCGGCGAGCCAGCCCTCCTCGCGCGCCATCGTCGAGGCGATCCGCAGCGCGAGGCATTTCTTGCCGAGCAACGCGTTGCCGCCGTAACCGGAGCCGTACGACCAAATCTCGCGCGTTTCGGGGAAATGAACGATGTACTTCGTCTTGCGATTGCACGGCCAGCGGCTGTCTTTCTCCCCGACCTCGAGCGGCGCGCCAACCGAATGCAGGCAAGGAACAAAGCGTCCGTTGGCTCCAAGTTGATCGAGAACCGCACGGCCGATACGCGTCATGATGCGCATGTTCGCTACGACGTACGGGCTGTCGGAAATCTCGACGCCGATCTGCGAGATCGGGCCGCCGATCGGGCCCATCGAGAACGGAATCACGTACATCGTGCGCCCGCGCATCGCCCCCGCGAACAAACTGCGCAGCGTGGCGCGCATCGTCTCGGGATCTTCCCAGTTGTTCGTGGGCCCCGCGTCCTCTTTTCGCCGGGAGCAGATGAAGGTGCGGTCCTCGACGCGAGCGACGTCCGTCGCATCGGAGCGTGCGAGATACGAATTCGGCCGGCGCGCCTGATTCAGCTTGATGAGCATGCCGGAGGTAACCATCTCGGCGCAGAGGCGGTCGTACTCGGCATCGCTCCCGTCGACCCAACGGATGCGGTCGGGCTGCGTCAGCGTCGCGACCTCGGCGACCCAGTCGGCGAGCGCCGCGTGGCGAAGATTCGCAGGGGCGTTGACGTTATCGTGGTTGTAGATGCTCATCGTTCATCTCCAAAGACGACGGCCGGAGCCGGCCACCGGCCCGGCTTGGTAAGGGTGATCAGCGGCGGCGCTTGGCTGCGACGGGCGCGTCGGGACGCCACGCCTCGCCCGTTCGTTCCTCGATATAGGCGCGAATCAAGCGGCGAACGACCTGCGACGGCGTCGCATCCTCATCGGCGCAGAGCGATTCGAACAGCGCCTTCTTGCGCGGATCGATGAGGATCGTCAAACGCGCGGAACGGTCTTCTGGCAACGACTTCGCCTCGTATACTCTCATAGCATGGTAATGCTATTATCATCCAAGCACAATCTTTGAGGGTGCCGGCACGGCGTCGCCGCCAGATCCTGGGTGAATGCCGCACCGGCTTCGATGCTCCTACTCGCAAGCCTGCTCGGCCTTTGGGTCGTAATCGGGTTTCTCGGATTGATTCGGCCGACGAGCCTCAGGTTCGTGGCTCACATTCTGTTCCCGCTCGGCGCAGCAGTCGGCGTCGCGATCGCGGCTGCGGCGGCACTCAGCATCGGGAGCCCAACGGAGCAATGGGTGCTCGGAGTCGGCCTTCCGGATTTGCCGGTGCACTTGCGGCGCGACGCGCTCGCGAGCGTGTTCCTGTTCCTGCTCGGTGCCGCCTCGGCCGGAATCTCGCTGTTCGGCGCGGGCTATTTCCGCCGCGGCGAAGGAACGCTGCCGGGCCTGCTTTGCCTCCAGTACCACCTGTTCCTCGCGTCGATGGGCGCCGTGCTGCTCGCTGACGACGCCTACTCGTTCATGGTCGCGTGGGAATCGATGGCGTTGACCTCATACTTTCTCGTCACGACGCAACATCGAATCCCCGAGATCAGACAGGCCGGGTTTCTGTACCTGCTGATCGCACACCTCGGCTCGATCGCGATCCTTCTGTCGTTCGGCGTGATGCAAGGCGGGAGCTGGCAGTTCACGTTCGACGCGATGCGCGCAGCCGAGCTGCCGCCAGGCTGGGCGTCCGCGGCATTCCTGCTCGCCCTACTCGGCTTCGGCGCCAAGGCGGGCCTCGTACCGATGCACGTCTGGCTGCCCGAGGCGCACCCGGCCGCACCGTCGCCGGTATCGGCGCTCATGAGCGGCGTCATGTTGAAGACGGCCATCTATGGCGTGCTGCGCGTGACATTCGATCTGCTCGAGGATCCGCTGTGGTGGTGGGGCCTCGTCGCCATGTCGCTGGGGCTCTTCTCGGCGCTTTACGGCGTCGTATTCGCGGCCGCACAAACCGACATGAAACGCCTGCTCGCGTTCTCGTCGATCGAGAACGTCGGACTCCTGTTTACGGGATTCGGGCTCGCGCTGATCTTTCAGTCGGCGGGCATGAGCGCGCCCGCCGCCCTGGCTCTGATCGCCGTGCTCTATCACGCCGTCAACCATGCCTTCATGAAAGGCTTGCTCTTCATCGGCACCGGGGCCGTGCTGCACGCGACCGGGCAGCGTAATCTCGGGCGCCTCGGCGGGCTGATTCATCGCATGCCGTGGGTCGCGTGGCCGACGCTGATCGGCGCGCTCGCGATTGCGGGCCTACCGCCGCTGAACGGCTTCGTATCGGAGTGGCTGCTGCTCCAGGCGTTTCTGTCGGCGCACGAGGTCCCGCGCCTGTTCCTCAACATGCTGTTGCCGCTCGGCACTGCAGTCGTCGCGCTCGCTGCGGCGCTCGCAGGCTACGTGATGGTGAAATTCTTCGGCGTCGTGTTCCTGGGGCAACCGCGCGAGGCCGCGCTCAAGGACGCGCACGACGCGGGCTGGCGCGAGCGCGCGGGCATGATCTGGCTCGCAGCCGGCTGCTTGCTTCTCGGCCTTCTGCCGAACCAGGCGATCTCACTGCTCGCGCGAGTGCCCGTGCAGTTCGGCGTGCTCGATCCTGATGCGACGTTCGGCAGCTGGTGGCTGCTCGATCCCGTGGCCGGCCGGCAGGCCTCATACGCCCCGCTCGTGTTCCTCGCGATCGTCTCACTCTGCGTCGTTGCCACGATCTTCGCCGTCACCCGCATCTACCGGCGCCGCGTCCGGCGCGGCGCACCGTGGGATTGCGGTTTCGCGCGCCTCGACCCGCGGATGCAGGACACGGCCGAGGGATTCGGCCAGCCCATCCGCCACATCTTCGAGCCGTTCTTCGGCATGCGCCGCGAGCTGCCGGCCCCAACGGATTCGGCGCCGCACTACCACGTCGAGGTCAGTGATCGAATCTGGAACGGTGTCTACGTTCCGGCGGCCGCGCTCGTGCAGCGCCTCGCCCTTACCGTGGCGGTGCTCCAGCAGGGCCGCATTTCTACCTATCTTGTCTACAGCCTCGTGACGCTGCTCGTGCTCCTGGGGTTCGTGCTATGAGCGGCCTCCGCTGGTTGATCCAAGTCATCGAAGTGCTCGTGGCGCTGCTCGCCGCGCCGCTCTTCGCCGGCTGGATCGCGCAGTGCCGTGCGGTGCTGCAGAACCGCACTCCGCCGAGCATTTGGTTGCCCTACCGAAACCTCCGCAAGCTGCTGACCAAGGAAGCCGTGCTCGCCGAGCATGCCTCGCCATTGTTCCGCATTGCGCCCTACATCGTGTTCGGCACGATGATCTGCGCCGCCGCGATCGTGCCATCCCTGAGCACGAACCTGCCGTTCTCCAATGCGGCCGACGCCATCGCGCTCGTGGGGCTCCTCGCGACGGCGCGCGTCTTCATGGCCCTTGCGGCCATGGACGTCGGCACAGCTTTCGGCACGCTCGGTGCGCGCCGCGAGATGATGGTCGGGTTTCTCGCGGAGCCGGCGCTCTTGATCGTCATTTTCGTCGCGTCGCTGATCTCCCAGAGCACCGCGTTGCCCACCATCGCCGACCGCCTCGCGACGGAAGCGTTCGCGCTGTATCCGAGCCTCGCGTTCACAGCCGTCGCGTTCGCGCTCGTTCTGCTCGCCGAGAACGCGCGCCTGCCGGTCGATAACCCCGCCACGCACCTCGAGCTCACGATGATCCACGAGGCCCTGTTGCTCGAATATTCGGCGCGCCATCTCGCGCTCATGGAGTGGTCGGCTGCTCTGAAGCTCTTCAACTACGCCTGCATCGGCATGGCGCTGTTCGTGCCGTGGGGCGCCGCGACGACCGAGATGCCGACGGCTCCCGCGCTGATGCTGGCGATCCCGATTCTCGCGTTCAAGCTACTCGTCAGCGGCGCCGTGCTCGCCTTCGCCGAGACAGCGTTCGCGAAGCTGCGCGTGTTCCGCGTACCGGAGCTACTCGCAACGGCGTTCCTGCTCGCCGTGCTGGGCCTGCTCGTCCATTTGCTGCTCCAGGGATGAGCCGATGAGCACGCTGCCACTCGACATGCAAATTCTGAACGCGATCGCCGCGTTGTTCCTGCTGCTCGCGTTCGCGATGCTGTCCCAACGCCGCGTCGTCACTCTCGTCAAGCTGCTCGCGCTCCAGGCGGCGCTGCTCTGCGCGGCCACGCTCCTGCTCGCGTGGCGCACCGGCGAAACGCATCTCTACGTCTCGGCGCTATTGACGCTGTTGCTCAAAGTCCTATTCCTGCCGTGGCTCCTGAACCGCCTCATCCGGCAGCTAGGCGTCTATTGGGACAACGAGTCGTTGCTGCAAATCTCGGGAACCATGCTCGTCGGAGTGCTGCTCGTGATCTTCTCCTTCGGCCTCGCACAACCGATCGTCGCTCTCGCGAGCACGGCCACACGCAGCGGCATCGGCATCGCAATCGCCGTAGTGCTGCTCTCGTTCTTGACGATGATCACGCGCCGCAAGGCCATGTCGCAGGTCGTCGGGTTCCTGTCGATGGAAAACGGGCTGTTCTTCGGTGCCATGAGCGCGACCTACGGCATGCCGATGATCGTGGAGCTCGGGGTAGCGCTCGACGTGCTCGTCGCGATGCTCGTCCTCGGCGTGTTCTTCTTCCAGATCCGCGAGCGATTCGACAGCCTCGACTTGCACCATCTCGAATCCCTGCGGGAGGACAAGTGAGCGTCGAGCTCGCGCTACTGCTGGCGACGCCGGTGCTCGGTGCCGCGTTTCTCGCGACCGTCGGCGCACGCCGCTGGGCGCCCGAGGCGAACGTCGTCTTCAGCGGCGCGACGTTTCTCGCCGCGTGCGCACTGACGACCCGCGTCATCGGCGAGGGCAGCTTCACGGCGCTCGGCGAGCAGTTCTTCATCGATCCGTTCAACGTGTTCCTCGTGACGCTGACGGCGCTGGTGAGCTTCACGACCTCGCTGTTCTCGCGTCCGTACATGCGCATCGAGAGCGAGCACGGCCGAGTCAAGCCGCAGCATCTGCGCCTCTACCACAGCATGTATCAGCTCTTCATTGCGGCGATGCTGATCGCGCTGACCAGCAACAACCTGGGACTCGTCTGGGTCGCCATGGAAGCGGCGACACTGTCGACGGTGCTGCTCGTGACTTTGTACCGCACGCCGGCAAGCCTCGAGGCCGGTTGGAAGTACTTCATCCTCTGCAGTGTCGGAATCGCGCAAGCGCTGTTCGGAACGATCCTGCTCTACTTCGCCGCGGAGCGAGTGCTCGGCGGCAGCGGCATGACAGCGCTGCTATGGACGAATCTGAATGAGGTCAAGGGGGAGCTCGAGCCCGCGGTGCTGACTCTGGCTTTCGTGTTCTTGCTCGTCGGCTACGGCACGAAGGTCGGTCTCGCGCCGCTGCACAACTGGCTGCCCGACGCGCACGCCGAAGGCCCGACACCGATCTCAGCCGTGCTGTCCGGATTGCTGCTCAATGTCGCGATCTACGCAGTCGTGCGCTGCAAGGTGCTCGTCGAGGGCTCACTCCAGTCGGCGCTGCCGTCGCGGATGCTCATGGCTTTCGGCCTGCTGTCGGTCGTGTTGGCAGCGCTGTTCCTCTGGCGCCAGAGGGACGTCAAGCGGCTTTTCGCTTATTCGTCGATCGAGCACATGGGCATCGTCACGTTCGCATTCGGCATGGGCGGTCCCGTCGCGAACTTCGCGGCCCTGCTCCACATGACGGTTCATTCCTTGACGAAGTCCGCGATCTTCTACTCCGTCGGCCACGCGGCGCAGAAGACGGGCACGCAGGTCATCGACGAGATTCGCGGGCTCGTGACGGTGAGCCCGACCGTCGGATGGGGGCTCATGATGGGCTCGCTCGCGATCTTGGGGCTCCCACCATTCGGCGTGTTCGCAAGCGAGTTCCTGATTCTGACGACGGCCATGCGCCAGGAACCTTGGTCGACGCCGATCCTTCTGTTCGCGCTCGGCATCGCGTTCGCGGCCGTCTTCCGCCGCGTGCAGCCCATGGTGTTCGGCGAGACCACCGCGAAGCGGTTGCCGCACTCCCCGGCGCTGCTGCCCGTGTTCGTGCACCTCGCGATCGTGCTGCTGCTCGGCATCTACATCCCGCCGTACCTGGCCGATTGGTATCGCAGCGCGGCGAACTTGATCGCCGGTTTCTGACGCGACTGGACAGAGACAATGCCGACGCGCAAATGGCTCGATCGATCGCAACCGCTGGCCGGCGCGCCCGGCGCCCGCGCGGTCGAGGTCGCCACCGCCGAGTGGCGGCAGTGCGCGCTGGACCTCGCGGCCGGCGGCAATCGACTCCAGGCGCTCTGGACCGAGTGCACGCACGGCGCTGCAGCGCGCGCGCTCTACAGCGGCGCCAATTTTTTGCTGCTCGTCACGCTGCCGCTCGGCGCTGCAGAGGGGGAGTATCCCGGCATCGCCGACGTCTTTCCCGCGGCCGCCCGCATGCAACGCGCGGCCGCGGACCTGACCGGCCTGCGAGCGGCCGGCGCCGACCCGCGGCCGTGGCTGCGGCACGCGGCGTGGCCCGTCGACTATCGCCCACTCGCCGAGACCGTGGAGCCCGCCCGACCCGTCGAGCCGCGCGCCGACGACTATGCGTTCGTGCGCGTCACGGGCGACGGCGTCCACGAGATACCCGTCGGCCCCGTGCATGCCGGCATCATCGAGCCCGGACACTTCCGCTTCTCCGTCGTCGGCGAGAAGGTGCTGCGACTCGAGGAACGGCTCGGGTACGTCCACAAGGGCATCGAGCAATTGTTCGCGCGCACGCCGCTCATCGAAGGGCATCGCGTGGCCGCCCGAGTGTCGGGCGATTCCGCCGTCGCGTACTCGTGGGCCTACTGCCAAGCGCTCGAAGCACTCGCCGCCTGTCAGGTGCCGCCGCGCGCGCAGTGGCTGCGTGCGCTGGCTCTCGAAGCCGAGCGCATCGCGAATCATCTCGGCGATCTCGGCGCACTCGGCAACGACGCCGGTTTCGCCTTCGGACTGGCGCAGTTCTCGCGTCTGAAAGAGCTCTGGCTGCGCGCGACGCAAGCGGCGCTCGGGAGCCGGTATCTCAACGATTTCGTCGTGCCGGGCGGCGTCGGCGCTGACGCCGAGCCTGCGTACATTGCCGAGCTCGCGGCCTGCGCGCGCACCATCGAGACCGAGGCAAGAATCCTGCGAGAGATCTTCGACGAGCATGCCGGCGTCCGCGATCGCTTCGTCGGCACGGGCATAGTGACAGCGGATCTCGCCACGCGGCTCGGCCTCGTGGGGCTCGCCGCACGCGCGAGCGGCCACGATTACGACCTGCGCGCCGACCTTCCGTGCGCACCCTACGACAGGTTGTCCGTACGCAAACACGTGCGGCGCGAGGGGGACGTCGCGGCGCGCGTCGCCGTGCGTTTCGACGAGCTTTTCGAATCGGCTCGCCTCGTCGCGGCGATCGCGGCGGAGCTCTCGCCCGGGGATCTGCGGGCCGGCGGAACGCCACCCGCCGCCGGGGCGACGGCCGTCGGCGCGATCGAAGGCTGGCGCGGCCCCGTGCTCGTGGCGCTCACGGCCGGAGAGGATGGCGGCATCCGCCGCTGCCATCCGCACGATCCTTCGTGGCAGAACTGGCCGGCGCTCGAGCACGCGATCATCGGCAACATCGTTCCGGACTTTCCGCTGATCAACAAGTCGTTCAATCTCTCGTACAGCGGACACGATCTCTAGCGCCATGTGGAAGACGTTCAAGCAAATCGGCTCCGTCGGCATCGTGACCGAGCCGCCGCCCCTTTCCTCGGATGAGCTGCGAGTTCGCGAGCATCTGCAAGCGCAGATCCTCGCGACCTTGGGCCGAGCGTTGTGCATTCGCCAAGTCGATGCCGGCTCCTGCAACGGCTGCGAGCTCGAGATCCACGCTCTCAACAACGCGTTCTACAACATCGAGGGGCTGGGAATCCGCTTCGTCGCGAGCCCGCGGCACGCGGATCTCTTGCTCGTAACGGGCCCGGTCTCGCGCCACATGGAGCTCGCGCTCAGGCGGACCTACGACGCCACGCCCGACCCGAAACTCGTCGTAGCCGTCGGCGACTGCGGCACGACAGGGGGCGTTTTCGGCTGCAGCTACGCCAGCGCCGGGGCGGTCGCGAACGTCATTCCGGTCAACGTCGCCGTACCCGGCTGTCCGCCGAGCCCGAATCGAATTCTCGCAGGAATTCTGACCGCTGTTACGCCGGCGGCCGACTCTCGGCGCTGACCGCCGTCTTGTTGCTCCGTGCTGATTGTGCCAGGCTTTTTTTCATGACAGCCGCCCTAGCCTTGGCCGCCGAGCACGATTCCGCCGGCCGACACGACGATGCCATCAACGCGCTGGCCCGAGCGACGCAAGCCGGCGACCTCGATGCCATGACCGAGCTCGGCAAACGGCTCGTCATTGGCGATCGAGGCCCGTTGCTGCCCAAGGACGGTGCCGGGTTGCTGTTCGACGCCTTCCAAGGCGGTCACGCCGAGGCCGCCCTCAAGCTGGCGACGTTGACGGCGCTCGGCGCACACGTCGAGCAGAGCTGGCACGGCGCCCTGGCCCTGCTCGTGTTCGCCGCGCAACGCGGCTCGGAATCGGCGCGCGGGCAACTGCGCGCGCTCGCCGGCACCGCTGTCGACGTCGGCGGCGGCGAACAGCAATGGCTGCGGCTCGCGCAGCGCATCGACCTCGAATACTGGATGGGCGCACCGCCGGGCCAAACGTTGAACGCGGATCCGGTCGTGCGGGTGTTCCGCGATTTCGTGCCCGACTCCGCCTGCGCTTGGCTCATCGAACGGGCGCGGCCGAATCTGAAGCGCGCATTGATCTACGATCCCGTCGGCGGCAAGGACGTCGCCGATCACATGCGCACGAACAGCGCAGCCGGTTTCGATCTGATGCATGCCGACCTCGTGCAAGTCGCCGTTCAGTGCCGCATGAGCGCGGCCGTCGGTCTCTCGGTGCATCAGATGGAAGGACCGACGGTGCTGCACTACGCCAAAGGCGAGCAGATCACCAATCACTACGATTTCGTCAATCCACGAATTCCGAATTACGCCGCCGAGATCAAAGAGCGCGGCCAACGCATCATCACGTTCCTCGTTTATCTGAACGACGACTACGAAGGCGGCGAGACGGATTTCCCGAGCCTCGGCTTGCGCTACCACGGCGCCAAGGGCCACGGCTTGTACTTTTCGAACGCGCTCGCGAACGGGGAACCGGATCTGCGCATGGTGCACGCGGGCTTACCGCCGAAAGACAACGAGAAATGGTTGATGTCGCAGTTCATCCGCAACCGTGTCGTGCTCGGTGCGCGCGCCGAGGTTCAAGCTAGCTAGTGACCCTTCTCGCACGGGCGCTGCCACGCGCGAGCCAGGCTGCGCTCGGGTGTTAGGCGGCGCCCGGGTCGGGACAATGGGACGGGCCGCTTCGCGAACGGCATTCTCGTGGTGCCCGCGATACCGATTCACCCATCACAAGCCCCTTCCGGGACGACAAAGGCGCCCTGGCGGCTTGCTCGCGGCCGACGGGCCTAGTAAGGACCTACCAGGTCCCTTGGTGCGCCGCGAGGCCCGGCTGACTGACGGGCGCCACCGCGTACGCGGCATCCGGCAGGGTTTAGACGGCCTGCTATATGTGCTCGTCGGCGACGACAATGGGGCGAGCCTGCGCATCGAGCCGGCCCTCTAGTGGAGTGAAAGGTCTCGAAAACGGCCACCCCCTGGCATCGCAGCGCGTCTTTACGTATGATTTTGGCCGTCCCTCGATCGCTTCCAATGAGTCTGCTTGGCATGGTGCCTGGTGCTCTTGTAGCGAGCGCTACCTCGGGAGGTAACCATGGGCAGAAAACTCTACGTCGGCAACTTGCCGTACTCCGCTACCGAACAGAGCGTCCGCGATGCGTTTAGCAAATGCGGCACGGTCGCTTCGGTCTCCATCATCAGCGATCGCGACACTGGTCAAAGCAAAGGGTTCGGCTTCGTCGAAATGTCGAGCGACGCCGAAGCGCAGGCTGCGATCTCGCAGCTGAACGGCACTTCGCTCGAAGGTCGCCAGATCAAGGTGAACGAAGCGAAGCCGAAGACCCCGGGCGGCGGTGGCGGCGGCGGCGGTGGCCGCGGCGGCTACGGCGGCGGTGGCGGCGGTCGCGACCGCTGGTAAGCACAACTGTTGCTCATCACTGAGCACGAGAGAAACGCCGCAGCAATGCGGCGTTTTTTTTGACGTCCAGGGTGGCGGACATGCAGCAAACGCAAAAGCATGTCGCAGCGCAGCACTTTGCTTCACGCGAATTCTGTCAACAAACAATTGCGGCGGGAATTGACGTAGATCGTCAGTTCTCACTCGACATAACATCGGCCCCACCCCTCGCGCTGGCGCCGCGCCGTGCGTGGCATGCGTCTTGCTCTGTCGTCCATACACGTTGCACCGCTTTGCGGGGGAACGACGATGGAAGTTCGAGTTTTCGCTGCACCGCCGTCTTCGGGGTATCCCGACCAGGACTACATCTGCGTTCACACCGACGCGGATCCGTTGGACGACACGGTCGTTCTGGCAACGATCGAGCGGGTGACCGATCGCACAAAAGGCAAGGTGAAGCGCATCAAAACCCTGGTCACGCGTCAGCGCATGTCGGCGGATGCGGCGCTCGATCTCGCCACGAGCTATGCGGAGCGGAAGCAAGTGCCGGTCGTCTACACGGACTCGTGGCCGGCGCTAGTGCGGTAGCACCGCAGGCGAACTAAGTATTCTTGGAGTGTTGTTCGATGGAACCGAGTATCAAGTCGGCGCGCACGCCGAGCCGAATTGCAAACGCGGGCTTCACGCTGATCGAGCTCATGATCGTCGTTGCGATCATCGGCATCCTGGCCGCGATCGCAATTCCGGCGTACCAGAACTACACCATCCGGGCGCAGGTCTCTGAAGGCATCAATCTCGCGGCCGCGGCGCGAGCCGCGATCGCGACGTCGTTTGTCGACCGCGGCGAGGCCCCCATGAACCGCGTAGAGGCCGGATTGTCCGCGAATGCAACCGACTCGAGCGGCGCTTACGTTTCGCAGATCGAGATCACCGACGGCGCGCTCATCGTCACATTCGGCGTCAACGCGAGCGCAATGATTGCCGGTCAAACGGTCACTTTGACGCCGTACGAGGCGCCGGACCGAAGCATTGTTTGGCGCTGCGGGTACGCGGCCCAGCCGAGTGGGTTGAGTGAGCTTGGCACGGCCGACGGCGGCAATGCCGCGGCCTACGTTGTCCCCAGCGTCCTTCCGCAGTATGTGCCGGCGAGCTGCCGGCCATAGCGGCCGGAGGTCCTACGAGATTCGGCTCAGCAGCCAAGCCTCGTACGCAATGAGGCCCAAGTAGGCGGCTGCAAGGCAGTAGAGGAACGCGCTCGCGCGCACGACCTTGAACACACGCGCTCGCGCCAGCACGACGAGAAGCGTGACGCCGGCGCCCGTGAGGCCCATCTTTAAGCTCGCGAACAGGCGCGGATGCTCGTCCAGCACGAAGGCAAGCAACGGATTCGCTTCGTAAGCACCGCCGCTGATCAATCTGACCGTGAGGAACGCGTCGGTGATGCTGAGCAGCAGCAGCGCGACGACCGGCACGAGTAAACGCGGATCATGGAAGTCGACGGGCAGCTCGTGATCGTCCGCGCGTCGGCCGTCACGGCGCCGGGGCGAGAAACCGCTCGCGAACAGCGTGCGCAACGTCAGCTCGCGCCGGTCCATCGCGGCAACCCTGCGATCTTCGAAAGCGGTCGATGCCGTGCCGTTCGTCGCCGGCCCTTGGTCAGGAAGGCTCATTTCAGCAGCGTGCGATGTTCGCGGACGGTTGGCCAGCGCAACGCTCGAGAACTGCGAACCGCGTCGTTTCGGCGCGCTAGTTGCCAGCCGCGGGGCTGCGGCGCGACACTGAGACATGCGCGCAGAGTTCTGCCGCCGAGGTTGATGCGGTGCGGCCGCTGCAAGTCATGCAGCGACGCCGTTCGGCGTTCGTATCCGTTGTAGGACACGGCGCGTTCATCGCCCTGCTTACGCTCGTCGGCACGCGCCCGGAGCCCGCTTCCAACGAATCGCCGCTGATCATGGCCGAGCTCATCACGGCGCTCGAGCCCGCGGCGACGACCGCTCCGCTCGTGCCCGAAGCACCCAAGGCCCCGGCCGAAGAGGCTGCACCCGCGCCGCAGCCGCCGACAGCCGAGCTCGATACGACGGCACCGCCACCCCCTCCTCCACCGCAACGCGAAGCCGAGGCCGAGCCCGTGGCACCACTCGAGCCGGCAACGCAGCCTCCTATCGAACAGCTCGCCGAAATCGACGAGCCCGCCAGCGAGCCGCCCGTGCCGCAGAGCCCTGCGGAATCGGAACCGCTGACGGCGGGCCCTGCTGCAGAAACGGTTGTCGACGATACGCCTCGCCGATCGTTCGCGAGCAGCGAGGAACAGTCGGTCCGCCGCAAGCTGTCGTCGTGGACCGGAAGCTTCGAGACCGCCAACGCGATGCCGACCATGACGTGGCGCGATGACGGGCAGGAGTACACCGCAGTGCTGAAGCGGTCGGCCGCGGCCGAGGCAATGGGCATGGAGCAGCTCCTCGTCGAGCTGACGACGGAACGCGACGGCGAACGCCTCGTGACCGAGCTTCGGATGACGCGCCTCGCGTTCTCGAACTTCGGTCAGTTCGTCAACCGCTGGGATCCCGATGTCGGGCTCAACGACGACGTCATCGACGGCCGATTCCACTCGAATACCGCCGTGACGATCAGCCGTACGGGACGCGCAACGCCGGTCTTCGGCGGTAAAGTGACGATCGCCAATGGCGACGTGGTCGCGATGGCCGACGGCTTCGTCGCCACTCATCCCATGCACCTGAACAAGCGCAAGCTGTTCCCCGCCGGCCTCGAGACGCACACGCGGCGCATCGAGCTCCCCAAGCGCGCCGCTACGCTCGAAGCGGTTGCCGGGCCCGACAACAGCCAACGCTTCGCGCACGACACCGCGCTCACATTTCATGACGATGGCACGGTGAGCTGGCGTGAGCTCGACGGCCCCGCGGAGGCGCGTCGCGCACTCGGCGGCGAACCGTTCTACCTGATGGCCGACGAAAACGTCGAGCTAGAGGTCAGCGGCACGGTCAACGGAAAAGTGCTCGTATACACGCCGAACCGCATCGTCGTCACCGGCGACATACGCTACGCGGCCGACCCGCGCACGCCGCAGGCCGACGACTACCTCGGCCTCGTCGCCGAGCGCACCGTCGAAATCGCAGAGCCGGACGTCACGGGGTCGGGCGATCTGGAAGTTTTCGCCTCGATCTACGCTCGGCAAAGATTCGTCGTTCGAGATTTCAACTCGCGGCGCAGCGGCACCTTGATCGTGCATGGCAGCTTGACGGCCGGCACGCTGAGCGCGAGCGAGCCGCGCTTCGCAACGAGAGTGGAATTCGACGATCGGCTGACGACGATGCGCGCGCCGGGCTTCCCGCTCAGCGACCGCTACGAGCTCGATTCCACGAGCGGCGAATGGCGCGTCCTCGACACGCGCTGAATAGTCATCAGCCGCCGGCGGCGGGCCGCCGTGGAACCAGCATCTTCACGACCGAGACCTGCACGGGTTCGCCGCGCTGGTTCAACGTCACATTCCGCGCCGTGACGACGCCGCAGTCGGGCTTCGACTCCGACTCTCGGATCGAGAGCACCTCGGTCTCGACGCGCAGCGTGTCGCCGGGATAGGTCGGCCGCGGCCATGCGACCTCGCCTCCGAGACCGATGAGGCCGCCCGCGATCGTCAGCTCCCCTTCCACGAGCAAGCGCATCGACAACGACGCCGTGTACCAGCCGCTCGCGGCGAGCCGCCCGAAAACACTCGCGCGCGCCGCGGCCTCGTCCAAGTGGAACGGTTGCGGATCGAACTCGGCCGCAAACGCCTTGCACCCCTCGAGCGTCAGAGTCACCGAGTGCGTCGCGAATTTTTGGCCGACCGCCAAATCGTCGAGGTATAGGACGCGACGCATCTCAATGCGTCATCGCGTAGATGACGTAGTTGACGCCAAAACGGTACGCCGTCGCAGTCATCGGCGCAGGGTAATGCGCGTCGTCGGCGTGCTCCCACGCGTCGCCCATGTCGCTGTTGTGATTCAAAGCTACCACGAGCCGGCCGCGGTCATCATAGACGCCGCGCCAGTGCGGCGGGCCTTCCATGCCGCTATAAAGATGCCGCTCACCCGGAATCTGAGTGCGCTTGTCGAGATCGAACAGGATGTGGTGCAGCGGGTCGTTTTCGGGAATGTCGACGATCGGCCGTCCCGGCAACAGCGTCGCCATCGCTTCTCTGACCGACTCCCATTCGTAGTCGCCGTGAAAATCGTCGACGACGAGAAACCCGCCGCGATCGAGATACTCGCGCAGCCGCTCGAGCTCTTTGCCCTGCGGATGCCAATTGCCGCGGCCCGGCTGCTGCAAGAACAGCCACGGATAATCGAAAATGTTGTCGTCCTCGAGCGTGAGGTGCCGGCTGTCGGGTGCGACTTGGATGTTCGTCATGCGCGTCACGGCCGGCAAGAAATGCGCTTCGGCCTCCGGGTAGTCGATGGCCCACCACGGATTGCACCAACCGCGCGACCCTGCACAACCCGTGGCGTAATACGCGAGCCGCGCCATGTGGAACTCGGCTTCGGGCGGCCCGCCGCGCGGCTCGGGTGTCTGACGGCGGAACTGCGCATTCGCGAGCCCGCCGAGCAGGCAAGCCGTGACTGCGAGCATGAGCAACTTCGTGCGCATCCGCCTCGTACTCTGCCATCACCGCCGACCGCCCGCCAGGGACGGCGTAACGGCTAATCGGCTAGAGCAGCGGCTCGAGCTCGCGGCGAACCTGGTCCGTCGAATAGAACTGAATCGCGGGTAAGCCCACTCGCCGCGCGCTCTCGACGTTGCGCTCCATGTCGTCGATGAACACGGTCTCGCCGAAGTCGAGGGCGAATCGGTCGCGCAGGTGCTCGTAGATTTCGGGCTCGGGCTTCAGCAGCTTGACGGCGGCGGACACGACGATACCGTCGAACAGCTTGAAAAAATCGTGGCGTTCGTTGAGGTACGCGAAGATCGTTTCCGACATGTTCGACAAGCCGTAGAGCTTCAAGCCTTTGCGCTCGCGCAGCTCGCGCAGCAGCACGACGGTCGACTCGATCGGCGTGAGCGCCGCGCGCAAGTGCTCGAACAGCGCGTGCAACTCGCTCTCGGGCCGCGCCATGCGCGCTGCACAGCGGCGCGCGACGCTCGCCTCGTCGAGCGTGCCGCGATCCATGTCGAACCAATCGTCGTGCTGAAACGCATGCAGACGGAGCGCCTCGCGCAAGTGCGGCTCGGCATAGAACGAATCGATGATGTCCTGCGGCCGCCAGCTCACGAGCACGCCGCCGAAATCGAACACCACGTTGCGGACGCGCGTCCGCGCGACCTGCGTCACGCGTTGCGCCCTGCCGGGATCGCGTTGAACTTGCCGGCTTGATAGTCGTGGATCGCCTGCATGATCTCTTCGCGAGTGTTCATGACGAATGGTCCGTACGCGACGACGGGCGCGCCGATCGGCTCGGCGTGCCCGAATAGCAGCAAGCCATCGGACTTCGCCTCGATCTCGACCGAGTCGCCGGCATCGCCGAGCTCGATCAAGTGCCATTCGGGTGCCGGCTGCCCGGCGACCTCGATCGAACCGCGCACGACGTAGAGGAACACGTTGCGCTTCGAGACGCCGGAAAACTCCACGCGCGCGCCGGACTTGAGCTCGACCGTCGACATGAAGATGTCGAGCAGCGGCTGCATTGCGCCCTTGCGGCCGAGGTATTCGCCCGAGACGAGGTTCACTATACCCAAGCCATCGGGTGTCGGGATCGCTGGAATCTCGTCGCGTTGCAAGCCGATGTAGCGCGGCTGCGTCATCTTCAGGCGCGGCGGCAGGTTGACCCAGAGCTGCAGTATCTCGAGCGGGCCGCCTTTGCGCATGAACTCGTCGGGCGAGATCTCCGCGTGCACGAGGCCGCTGCCGGCCGTCATCCATTGGATTCCGCCTTCCTTGATGACGCTCTCGTGACCCGCACTGTCGCGATGCGCGAGCTCGCCGGTCAGGATGAACGTCACCGTCTCGAAGCCGCGGTGCGGATGCGGGCCGAACGGCAAGCCGCGGTTACGCGGCGAATACACTTGCGGGCCGTGGTGATTCAGGAACAGGAACGGATCGATTTGCTCGACGTCGCGGCCGGGTACGGGCCGCCGGGTCGTGAGATCCGCGATGTCGTCGCGCATCGCCGGATGGGCACGCTTGATGGTTTTCGAGCTCATGTTGCACTCCGTTGCGGCCGCATCGGCCCTCGTAAGCGGCCGCCAGCATACAGGGCCGGTGCTGCGGTTGGCACGCCGCTGGAACAAATCTTGAGGGGCGCCTTTGCTCTGCTATCGCTAGAATGCGCGCACCTCATAACCCAATTTCGGGGGTGCGCCTTGAATAAGTGGATGCTCGCGTTGCCGGTGGCCGGTTTGGCCGCCGCCATTGCTCCGGCCGTGAACGCGCATTTCAAGCTGGTAGAGCCCGCCTCGTGGCTGGAGCAGGACGAGCGCGGCGATCCGCAGAAGCTCGCACCGTGCGGCGGTGTGCTCGCAGATCCCGGCGAGCCGACGGGCGCCGTCACGGCCGTGACGGGCGGCAGTAAGCTCAAGATCGTCGCCAACGAGACGGTCTTTCACCCCGGCCACTTCCGCATCTCGCTCTCGCGCAAGCGCAACACCCTGCCGCTCGACCCGTCGGTCTCGATGCACGAGACGGAGCGCGGGCTGCGCTCACAGTCGGCGTTCATCATGACGCAACCGATGCCGCCGATCATCGTCGACGGGCTCTGGCCGCACACGGAGAAGCCGACCGCGAACTGGGAAACGGAGATCACGGTTCCGAACATCACTTGCGAAGGCTGTCAGCTGCAAGTGATCCAAGTCATGCTCGAGCATCCCGGTGTGCGCGAAGGTGGATTCTCGTATCACCACTGCGCCGTGCTGAACATCACAGCTGATCCGACAAAGCCGAACGAGGACAGTAACTGGCAGTAACCCTGTCGAGCTTGGCGGCGGCGGTCGCGCTCGCCGCCGCCGTTCCCGCCGCGGCGCAGGTCTGTCCGTATCAGAACCTGATGCCGGAGTTCGCCGAGCTCGTCTCTGCAACTACCGACCTCGCACCGCCAGCGCGTGCGGCGGAATTCGTCGCAGGCTTCGCGGCAAAGCATCCGGACTTCTACAGCGAGCAGGTGTTCGGCTCGCGTGAAAAGCTCCTCGAGCTCGCCGAGGGGCTGTTCGATCCGCGGCGCGCGCCGAAGCGCGATGACTCGCGGCCAATCACGCTCGATGACGTGCTGGCGACCGGCCGCAACATCACCGCCGATTACGCCCGCATGGAGGCGACGTTTCGCGAGGCGTTCCCCGACTACCGCTGCGAGACACCGATCAGCTTCGGCATCTCGCTTTACACGTTCGACGGCAACCAATCCTCGGAGACGCCCGGCAAATCGCAGATGCGCTTCGGCGTCGAGGTGATCGCCCTGCTCCATCCGCAGCGAGAGCTGCCGGCGTTCTTCCATCACGAGCTCTTCCACATGTACCAGGCCCAGCAACTCGGCGACGACGTGCCGACGGATGCGGAGCAGCCGCTATGGTGGGCGCTGTGGAATGAAGGCCTCGCAAGCTACGTCAGCTGGCAACTCAATCCGACGCTGACCGCGCCGGAGATCTTCTGGAACCCGCGCGACATGGAAGCGCGGCTGCAGCCGAAGCTCGCGGAGGCCGCGCGGCGGCTGCTCGCGGATCTCGACGGCCACGAACAGTACGACCGCTGGTTCATGGGCGGCGAGAACCCGCCCGGCTTGCCGCCGCGCAGCGGCTATTACCTCGGCTATCTCTTGGCGAAGCAGCTTGATCGAGGAGATCTAGCCGCGTTGGCACGCATGCCGCCGCAACAGGTTGCGGTCGAGGCGCACAGGTTTCTGGAGTCGCTGGCGGAAGCCAGATGAAGTCGAAGAACACTCCTGCGACTGCCGTTCTGGCGGCACGACGATCAGACGTTCCGTCGTCTCGAAAATGAATTCTACCGAGCGCGAGCTGCCTGGCTGGCGCGAAACTTGCTCTTCGAGTTGCGCGGCCAAGGATGGCCGCGCCGTGAGACCCCAAGGATGGTCGCAATGTTCGCAGGGACGCTCTCGCGTTGCTTGGCCGCTTGTATTGCATGCACTGCAGCGCCTTGCATCGCTCAAAACGAGGACTCCGACGCATTCTATTGGCCCTACGCCGCAGCGCTCGGCTCCGGCGTCTATCGCCTCGGCGACGGAAGTGAAACACAGACATATCGCGCCAATTTTTCGTGGAGCCTCCGCGACGCGCAGGACGAGCGTGCCGGCATTCGGTTGCTGCTGCCGCTCGCATTCGGCGTCGAGAACACCGACGACGACGCCAGACCCTTGGACCGGGGGGCAGACGGAATCGAGCACGCCGGCTTCTTACCCGGCATCGAGCTCGAGCACTTAGTCGGCGAACGCTGGACTCTGCGCTCCCGCGCGCAATTGGGATATGCGGAGGAGCTCGCAGGCACGCAGCTATCGGCGCGCCTCGCGGCCGTCGGCGTCCGAAGCCGCGTTAAATTCGAGCACGCGCTTGGCCAGCCGGCCCTCATCAACGGCATCCTGTGGACCGCCTTCGACTCGAGCGACGGAGTTCAGGGCTCCGTGCTGCGGTTCACAGCCGGCCTCGAGTTCGATATCCGCGCGGCCCGTTGGCGTGTGCGTGACAGCCCCATGCTTTGGCGGCCGCACGTCCTCAGGGACTGGTACCGCCGCCCACCCTCGACGCTTGCGTTCGGCGACGACGACACCGAGCTTCCCGAGGACGAATGGCAAATCGGCGTCGCGGCGGCGCGCGAGGACGGCTTCAAGATCTGGTTCGTCGAGTTCGACGCCGTCGGCGTAGCGTATCGCTTCTCGGATCGCGGTAGCGGCTTTCGCCTGTATTTCAACTCCGCGTTCTGATCACGCTGCCGAACATCACTGGCAGCGGCGATGGAAAGACCCCCTTGCGGGGGTCTTTCAGTGGGTCGACCGTCACGGCCGATTCGGCAGTGGCCCATCACCACCTCGAGCCGCCATGGTCGTGGTCGTCGTCGTGATCGCGGCCGCGGCCGGCGCCTGGGATCGTGATCTCGATCGTGCGGTCGTTGTCGCTGGCGGGGTGCTGAATGTTCACCCACGCGCGATCGCCGTTGAACGGATCGAAGTAGAGGCCCGTGAACTCGGAGCCGAGCGTGCCGTTCGACGCCCAGCGGCCGATGCCTTCGCCCGCGTCGAGCAGATCGCCGTCGCCGTTCAAGTCCTTTGCGAACCAAATGTCGTCATCGACGCCGCCGCCGCGGTCCTCGACGATGTAGAGGTTGCCGTCATTGTCGAGCGCGAGGTTGTCGGGGCTCGCGAGGCCGGACCCCACAGCCAAGCCGGTCGCGAGATCGATCGTGTTCCGGTTCACGAACACGGAGATCCTGTTGGCCTGCAGATCGAGCCGGTACACCTCGTTCGTCGTGGTCGTCGTCACGTAGAGGTAGTCACGGCCACGGCTGTTCTGGATTTGCGCGTCCTCGGGGCGCTGATAGTCGGTGCACTTGAACGCCGGCAGGTCGGGCGTGGCGCGCCCGTCGAGCGAGACGGCGCCGCTGAAGTCGGTGATCGTAATCGCGCCGGGGAGCGGCGCGCCCCTCCTGTCGGTCAGAGGCACCCACTCGTACGCGCCGGTCGCGTTCGGCGTGTTGCCGTCGCCGACGCGGAGCACGAAGCTCTGCCCGGCGCCGAAGTAATCGGCGCGGCCGAACAGGACGGCCACGAACGGGGCCGCCGGCGTGTACTTGTACAGGCAGCCGCCGTTCAACTCGTCGATGAAGTACAGATTTCCGGCCTTGTCGAACTGCAACCCCTCCTGCGACGTCCGCGGGATGATGTTCTGGTGGACCAGCTCGGCGCCGTCATTGCTCGTTGCGTCGACGGGCTCGTAAATCGCCGGAGCGGTCAATGGGTTCTTGAGCTCGAACAGTCTGCCGCAAGCGTTGCCGCCACCGCAGCCCCAGTTCTCTTCGCCCGTGATGACGGTGCCCCACGGCGTCCAGGTCGCCGGGTCGAAGCGTGAGGCGGTACCGCCGGGCAGCACCTTCCAGATCGTATCGGTCTCACCCGTCAGGAGATCGTGCCGCTGAACTCCCGAAGTGCCGGATTCGAACACGGTGAAGAGAAACCGGCCCCTTTGCGGACCCGTCTCGTTCACGGTCTGCATGTCCCAGTCCGTCGAGGTGGCCTCGTTGTCGTCGCGCTGACCGTTCACGCTTGCGATCGTGACCTGCTGAAAATCGGGATTCCCGAACGTGATGGGCTTCCCCTCGTAGCTGGTCGGGCCCGCAGAGCTTCCCAACGGGGTGAAGTTCGAGAAGCGAGTCGAATAGCCGTCGGCATAGCCGACCGAGCCGGTCAACAAGACGGCGATCGCAATGGGTAGTGCGCCGCGACGAATTTGCATCATGAGAGCTTCCTCCAGTAGTGCGGATGGACATCGGTACTGCGGAGAGAAGCTTGCGGGACGAAGGTGACGCTTTCGTTGGCGTTCGATGTCGAGTTGGTTAACGAAGCGTGGCGCTGCGGCGCGCGTCCTGGACGAACGTCGTAGCGCGCTCGGTCAGCGGGGAAGCGGGCTAGCGCGCGTTACCGCCACCTGAACAGCTTCAGAGCGAGCGGAAAGCATACGAGCAGCCAAGCCGCGAGCACGCCGAGCTGCGGCGCGATCTCGATCGCCGTGGCGCTTTGCAGCATCGTCGCGCGCAGCGCATCGTTCAGCGCCGTGAGCGGCAGCGCGGCGATGATGGGCTGAGCCGCATCCGGAAATCGCTGCGACGAGAAGAACACGCCGGACAGAATCCACATCGGCAGCATCGTCAGATTCATGAGGCCCGAGGCTGCCTCGATCGTCTTGGCTCGCGACGACAGAAGCAGGCCGATCGCGCCGAAAGCGAGCGAGCCGAGCACGCATATGGCCGCCACGAGCACGACCGACCCGCGTATCGGGACGCCGAAGACGAGCACGCCGAACGCAAGAAACGCCCCGACCTCCACGATCAGCATCGCGAGCCGCGAGATCAAGAACGACAGCAGGAAGTAGTGGCGCGGCATTGGAGTCGCGATGAGCCGCTTCATCAACTTGCGCCGCCGCGCGTCCACGATGGCGAAGCCCATGCTCCAGATCGAGCCGCCCATCAGATTCATGCCGAGCAAGCCCGGAATGAGGAAGTCGATATAGCGCGAACCCGCCTCGCGCATGTACTCGTCTTGCACGACCACGGGATCGCTGCGCCCCGCTCGCTGCTGCACCGCCATGTCGGCGCGCATACGCGCGTCACGCCCTTCCGGATTCGTGTCGTCGTAGTGGTAGCGAACGGAGCCGTCCGCGAGACGCTCGACGAGCAACGCGACCTTCCCTTCGCGCAGCGCACGCACGCCTTCGTCGACGGTGGCGAACGGCTCGACCGCGAGCGTAGGCGCGCTCTCGAAGGCCGTAGGGTCCGCTCCGACGGACCCGACGCTCAGCACTTCGGCCGGCGTGTTACGAAATGCGAGACCGAGCCCCGCCGCCAGCAGCAGCGGAAACCCGAACACCCAGAACAGCGCTTCCGGCTCGCGCAGAAATTCGCGGAAGCGCACGAGCGTCAGCTGGTAGAGCGGATGGTTATTCATCGCGCAGATGCCGTCCCGTCAACGTGACGAAGACATCCTCCAGGGTGGCTGAATGCGTCCGCAACTCCGTGAGCTTGACGTCGCGCCTCCCGAGCTCGGCGAGCAATGCGGGAACTGCACGGTGCAGCGCCGTTACCTGCATCCGCACCGCGCCTGTCTCGATCTGCGCGTCGCGTACTCCCTCGAGCGCGCGGAGCTCGGCAACGTCGAGCCGCTGCGCGGCACCGTCAGCCGAGAACTCGAGTACATGCTCTACACCGATCGACGCGACGAGCTCGCGCGGCGACCCGAGCGCGATGATCTTGCCGTGATCCATGATCGCCACCTGCTCGCAGAGCCGCTCCGCTTCGTCCATGTAGTGCGTCGTCAGCAAGATGGTCCTTCCCGCGCGCTTGAACTCTTCGATGAGATCCCAGAGCTGGCGGCGCGCCTGGGGGTCGAGCCCGGTCGTCGGCTCGTCGAGAAACAAAATTTCCGGATCGCCGACGAGAGCGCACGCCAACGCGAGCCGCTGCTTCTGGCCGCCCGAAAGCGTGCCGACGCGCGAGCGCCGCTTCTCCTCGAGCTGCACGAGCGCGATGACGCGCTCGGGCGTGGGGCCCTTGTCGAAGAAGCTGCGAAAGAGACGCACGGTCTCCTCGACCGTGAGCTTGTCGGAAAGCTGCGTCTCCTGCAGCTGAATGCCGAGCCGCTGTTTCAATGCGCGTGCGTCGGTCTCCCAGCGCATCCCGAGCACCTCGACCTCGCCCGCGTCTCGCGCCGTGAGGCCTTCGCAGATCTCGATCGTCGTCGTCTTGCCGGCGCCATTCGGCCCGAGCAGCCCGAAGCACTGGCCCGGGGGCACTTCGAGATCGACGCCGTTCACGGCGACGACGTCCTGGTAGACCTTGCGTAGCGCGCGAACGCGCAATGCGGCTTCTGGCATCGACCTCAACCTTCTGCTTTGCCTACGACGGCGTTGTCACTCAGGTTGCGCGGGCTGCTCGGTCTATCGCGGCCGCGATTCGGTAGACCGCGTCGAGCAGAGGCAACGACAGCCCGGCTCGCGCCGCCGACCGAGCAGCATGCCCTAACGTCTCTTCCACCTCGAGCGGCCGGCCTGCATCGATGTCTTGATGCGCCGAGAGGCGATGCTCGGGCGAGGTGTCCCGGAATTGCGCGCCGATGCCGTTCAGGAGCCGGACCGCGGCCTCCTCCGTCCCGGTGCACAACGTGGCCACCGGAAAGACGACGTCGTCCGTGAACTGCACGCCGGCTCGCGCCGCGAGCTCCCGCATTTCTCGAATCAACCGGACGAGCACGAGCGCAGCGTCGGGGTCCACCAAGTATTTCCACGTAACGACGCGCGTCGTGATCGCCACGCCGGCCATCCCGACCCAGGCCGCGAACTTCGACCATTCTTGAGCGGCTATGTTCGGCACGGCCGCCGAGCGCACACCCGAGGCATCAATGATCTCTGCGAGCGCGCGCACGGCCTCCGGAACGCCTCCCTGCAGCGCCCCGATCTGCAAGCTCACGTTGCGTGTGAATAGCACCTCGCCCGAGGACTTGAGCTCGCCGCTCATATTCGCGAGCGCCCCGAGCACATGCTCGCGGCCGAACGCCGCTTCCAGCAGGTCGTTCTTCAAGACGCCGTTTTGCACCGAGAACGCGTACCCGATCTTTGCTCCGGCTAGCGGCTTCAAAGACTCCGCCGTGCCGATGGCCTTGGTGGCCACGATCAGAACGTGTGCCTCGCGCAACTGCGCCGGGTCGTCGATGACATGAATGGGCGTGGAGAACTCGGCGAGCCCCGTAATCCTCAAGCCCTCGCGGCGCACTTGCTCCGCCCGCCGGCCCCTCGCGAGCAGCGCCACCGAATGCCCGGCGCGCGCGAGATGAGCACCCAAGATGGAGCCCATAGCCCCCGCACCCAAAACCGCGAATTCGAATCTCTGCATGCGTGCGGCACCTTGGCGTCTACCCGCCCTGCAGCTCCGCGAGCACGGCCTTGGCGCCATTCGCGAGATACAGCGTGTCGACGCCGGCAACGAGCAGCGTGTAGCCGCGCGCGATGAACGGCCGCACGGCCGCTGCCGTGACGCCGAAATAGCCGAGCGGCATGTCGACGGCGCGGCACGCTTCCGTCACGCGGCCGATCGCGCCGACAACTTCCGGTGCATCGATCTGCCCCATCTTGCCGAGGCTCGCCGACAAGTCGTACGGGCCGAGCAGCACCGCGTCGACGCCGGGCACGCGCACGATCGCGTCGATGTTCTCGACGGCCCGCGCGTGCTCGGCTTGCACGATGACGGCGATCTCGCGATTCGCGGCGCTCAAGTATTCGCGGAACTTCAATCCATAGCCGTGTGCGCGCGCGAGCCCGACGCCGCGCTCGCCCTCGGGCGCATAACGCGACCAGCGCACGACGTGCGCAGCCTGCTCGGCCGTGTTGACCTGCGGCACGATGATGCCGTGCGCGCCAAGATCGAGTGCCCTCTTGATCGGCACCTCGGCCGCTTCCGGCACACGCACGATGCACGCCGCCTTGTCGCCGACGGCTTGCAGGATTGAGAGGAGCTCGCGCGTCTCGAGCGGGCCGTGCTCGCCGTCGATGAACAGCCAATCGAATCCCAAGCTCGCGAGCACCTCGGCCGACGACGCGCTCGCGAGCGTCACCATCGTGCCGAGCAACTTCTCACGGCGCTTCAGCCGCGCGCGAAATTCCTGCGCCATGTTAGCGATGATCCACGACAATCTTGCCGCCTTGCACGACGACAGCGACGTTCATGAGATTGAAAATCAGCTTCAGCGGATCGCCGTCGACGATCGTTAAGTCTGCGAT
>Ga0315912_10001766_pt1 | contig 25074 bp, 22 predicted proteins | sample VfabasoilMG_FD_204469 | JGI IMG/M metagenome (GOLD analysis project Ga0315912, IMG submission 204469) | Garden soil microbial communities collected in Santa Monica, California, United States - V. faba soil | ecosystem: Environmental > Terrestrial > Soil > Garden | place: USA: California... | reverse complement strand
TCTTCCAAACGCTCTTGACCTTAGCGCCCCTGCGGCTAGCCTGCCCGCCGTCTTCCAGCTTAGCTCAGTCGGTAGAGCAGGCGGCTGTTAACCGCCGGGTCCCAGGTTCGAGTCCTGGAGCTGGAGCCAATCATTCACGGAACTGAGAACCGGTCCCTGCGGGTTAACAGGGGCCGCCGGTTCCTGGCCCGCAGAGGCCATCAGCGCGATTGCCGCGCCCGTCTTGCCGACGATGTTGATGGCGGTGCCGTCGGCCGTCATGGGGCCGATCTCGATGCGCTGGACGAGGAAGCGCAGGTAGTTCTTGGTCATGCTCGTCTGTCCGCTCAGGAAGACCTGGCGCAGCATCGCTCGGAAGCGGTCCAGGGTGGTCTCGGTGTAGAGGTGGGGCGGGGGACGGTGCAGCGGGACGACCTTCGCGAGCGTGCTCGCGAGTTCGTCGCGTTTCGCGGTCAACTCGCGTAGGCGCGGCAGGATGATGTCCGCGGACTCTGCACCGGTTTCGAAGGCGTCCTGCCAGCGCGCCACGCGGCGCTCGATGTCTGCCAGCTGCGCCTGCAGAGCGGCGCGTTGTTCGTCGGTCTTGCGTCGCAGCATGCCGGTTTCCTCGACCACGTCCTCGAGAATCTTGCGGCATCGCTCCTGGGTGAAGACCTTGTCGGCGAGGTGCTCGAGGATGGCCTGGTCTAGTTTCGATTCCGGGATGCGCGTACCAGGGCATGCCTGCTTTCCCGACGTCAGGAAGCGCCGGCAGTTGTAGTAGCGGAAGGGGCGCTCGCCGTTCGCGGTCTGCTTGCCCGACGTTTCGAGGCCGAGGCTCGACCTGCACTGCAGGCAGCAAACCACGCCAGCGAGCAGGAGCGGGCTCGAGCTGGTGCGCCCTTTCACCTGTGCAGGGTCGCGTTCTTTGCGACACTGCTGTGCCATGTCGTATAGCTCTTGGTCGACGATCGGCTCGACGGGAATCGCGATCCATTCGGCCTTGTCGCGAAGCTTTTTCGTGCGCGAGTCCCTCTGGCCCCAGTAGTACGCCCCCACGCACGCCGGCTCGCTGATGACCCGCAGCACGTGATTCTTTCGCCAAAGGCCGCCGCCGCGGTAGCGTAGGCCCCGCAAATTGAGGTCCGCGGCAACGGCCTTCGCGCCCCGGCCACTGACGTACGCGCGAAAGAGTTCGACCACCGTGTCGCGCTCGTCCGGATTGGGCACCAGCTTGCGCTTGCTCTGGGAACCGATCTGAACGCAGATGGCTTTGAAACCGAAGGGCGCCACCGAGCCGTTCAAGTAGCCAAGCTGGGCATTCTTCCGCATCGCGGCGCCAGTGCGCATCCCGTTCACGTCGGATTCGTACTGGTCCACCAGCTCGAAGATGCCTTCCATGAACGAGCCCATCGGGCCGTCTTCCGTTTCCTGGCAGATGGCGATGACCTGCACGCCCTTTCGCCGCAACGCGACGTTCAGGGCACGTGCTTCTGCGGCATCGCGGAAGAAGCGGCTCGTCTGATACACGAGGATGGCGTCCACACGATTCGCGCTGTCCAGCACGTACTTGAGCATCTTGCGAAAGATGGGGCGCTGACCGGTCCTGCCGCTTGCCCCCAGCTCCGAAAACGCGTGCACGATCTCGGCGCCGTGCTCGTTTGCGTAGCGCCGCAGTGCGTCCTGCTGGGCGGGTATCGACAGGTCCTTAGCGGCCTGTTCGGCTGTGCTCACTCGGGCGTAGGCTACCACCCGTTCCAGCTTCTTCTTCCGTGTGTTGCCATCATCTTGCACGCTACCCGACAGCAGGTCGCCGATCAGCTCCGAAACGACCGAGAGGAGCACGTTGCGCTCCCAGGGCTGTAAATGGGCCCCCAACGCGATATTCGAGCGCACGCGGAGGTTTGCGCCGCGCTGTTCCATCATGGAACGCTTTCGCCTAGTCACGATGACCTGTCGGCTCGTCGAGCAAGCCATCGAGCAGGTCATCAACCGACCAGAAGCGAGCGCGGGTTGCGTTCACTTTCGCTGCGAGTCTGACGGCCACCTCGTGTACCCCGTACTTTCTCACCAGGGTCTCGAAGGCATCCTTGGCGCCCGTGCTGAAGATGGCTTCGAGTGTCGATTGCAGCCACGCTGCGAGTGCGTCGGGATCGACGCGAACCAGCGACTGCAGTTCGTCATTGCAGTGCGTCGGCAGTCGGCCGATTCCACCCACGCGCGAGATGAGCGTGCCCAGTGCGTTCTCGGCAGTTGCGCCTCCGCGAACCCGCTGCCGTTGGGCGGGGGTTGACTCATGTTCGAAGATAGTTGACGCAACGGCTTCCCAACGCGGATCGAGCCTGCAACGTGAGAGACGGGATGCAGACCCCGGCAGGGCCAAGCGTAGCCAGCGCTGCACGGCGTATTGCCAGATGGCATCGAGGGAACCTTCCAGCTGGTCCGGATCGCGCAGACCAAACTCGTCGAGTGCTGTGCCTCGGAGCTGAAACTCCAGGCGGGTTACATTCGTGCCTGGATGCCAACCCGACCGGCGCTGAAGTTGTTCAAGAAGGTTCACGGTCATCTGCCCGAACAGAGTTGGGCAGGTGCTCTGATCGAAGAGGTGGGGCGAGCGACGTCGTCGCGCATCACGCCACTCGAGAAGCAACGTTCACCTGTGACGTCGCCGAATGCAGGCACCACCATCACCGGCTACGATCCCCGTACGCGCGCGAAGCGCGACGTTCATGCCAGTCGCGCCGAGGTCCTCTCGCTTCGAAGGCGGCGGCCATGGCCCGTGGGAAAGGGATACGGGCAGCCTGTTATCCTAGCGGCTACCCCCTGAAGCGGCGGGCAGTGGCTGCACGAGTGGGCGCTTCGAGGCGATGGCGCCACTCCGCTCGGGGCTGCGCTCTGTTCGACGTTGGCACCTTCCCTTGTGTTCTTCGGCGTCGGGTAGGGGTGAAACGGCACCGCGGGCGCGGCGCTCCTTGAGAAAGCTGTTGGCGTGAGGACCAGTCACCGCGCTGCGGGCGACGTGTAGTGGGGCTTGTGCCGTCGGAACAGCCGCGCGAAAAATTCCTCGACGGCACTCACGCAGACGCTCTCATCACGCAGCTCGTGGCCACCGAAACGGTAGACCTCGTATCCGGCAAGGCGCAGGTTGCGATCGGATCGGACGGTCCGCGCATATTCTTCGGGCGACGGCTTCGCAGATGGTTCCATGCCGGTCGAGTAGTGCTGTTGGCCATCGATCTCGACGATCACCCGTACGCCGCGCGGCAAGAGCAGCAGAAAGTCCATTCGTTGTACGTCGAAGCGGCGAGTGTGACCGCGATCTCGTATCTCACGAAGCGTCAGCGGATCGTAGTGGAGATAGACCTGAGGCACGAGAGCCGGCAGCGCATCACCTAGTTGCAAGCGCAGCACCTTGAAGTACGCCTTGAAGAAACGCCGTTCCGCTTCCGAGGCCAGGGACTTGGCGAGCCGTTCGCCGAGGTGATTCCGTGTGGATGCGTCCTTCGGATCTAGCCCCTCGCGAGCTGCCCACCAGTCCACGAGCTTCGTCCAACGCAGCCCGTCGTCGCCGATCTGCTCCTCGTACACCAGGCAGTGTTCGGCGTGCCGCAGGATCGCAATGTCGTTGTTCACTGCGTCGGCGAAGCCCAGCTCCGGTTTCGGACCGGTCGATGCAAAAATGAGGTTCTTCGGCCGGCCCGCCACGCCGTCAGTGAGACGGCGCACCTTGAACACCGAATGCCCCGAAAGCTGTTCGGTGGCGAAGAGCTCGAAGCGATCGGCTGCGATCACAACGTTCAAAGCCTGCACGAAGGAGGCCTGATCGTCGCCCTGACGGACAATCGGATGAACCAAGAACTCGAGGAGCTGAAAGAGGCGCGCGTCGGGCCACTCGCGGAAGCTGTGAGCATCGAGCAGGGCAAGGTGGCTAGATCTCGTAACTCTCGGGCCATTCGACGTCCCTGTGCCGAAGAACCCCAAGAGATCTACTTCGACTTCGACCAGGTCACTATCGGCTGCGTACTCGAATCGGTGGCTGCCGTTGGCGCGGGCAAACTTACCGAGCACGCCGCCGGGAGGCTCGCTCGGATGAAGCCGTCGCCCATCGAGAATGTGCGCAAGAGCAAGCCGGGTCACTTCGCTGACATGCGCGATCCCGTTCGCGTCGACCCAGGACAGTGCATCTTCGATAGCCAGTAGATCGCGTTCAGGAAGACGCTCGAGCGTGCGTCGCGCAACGGCGACAACCTCCTCGTCGGGTACGTCGTCGAGCACGGCCTGCACATACTTCGGCTTGCCCCAGCCGGGCTGCAGATCAGGGCGCCAGCTCAGGCCCACTTTCCTGTGGTCATTTTCAATCTGAGTCCAGCTGCCTTCAGTGAGGAGCAGAACTAGCGCTGCGCGCAGGTGCTGAACGAGCCGACGCTGCGCACTCCCAGAATCATCGCTGTTCACGTTACGCTCCGAGGAGGGACAGTGGGCAGGCGATAGTCGATTCTTACGGGCTGATTGCGCAGCCCTTGCTCCTCCAGTTCGGTACCGACCCGGAGGCGATCGAGGTAGCCCTGATACACGAAGGCCCTGTCACGTTTCTTGCCGGTCGTTTCGACGAGTACGCTGGCGGCCACGAGGTGCTCGATCGCGCGGCCGGCTGTGGGCTTGGTCGTTTCGACGAGCGTCATCACCGACGCCACGGTCACGACCGGGTGACGCGGCAACAGTTCGAAGAGCCGCAGCGCCATCACAGAAGTTCCTTCCAGTGCAAGGACGCGGTTGCGGTCCGCAGCCACGAGCCCAAACAGCTCGCGCGCCGAGCCCACCGCCTCGTCCGCGATCGTTGCGACCCCGTCGAGGAAGAAGTCGAGCCAGCCCTCCCAGTCGCCATCGACACGTACGGCGTTGAGCCGGCGATAGTAATCCTCCCGGTGTCGCTTGAGGAAGAGGCTCAGGTAGAGGAGCGGCTTCGTTAGTAGCCTCCAATGCTCGAGCAGGAGCGTGACGAGCAGACGCCCGATGCGCCCATTGCCGTCGAGGTACGGATGGATGGTCTCGAACTGCACGTGCAAGAGACCTGCGCGCACGAGCGGCGGAAGCGTGTCATCGGCGTGCACGTACTTCTCGAAGGCCGCGAGCAACTCACCGAGTGCGTGAGGAGGCGGAGGGACGTACGCCGCGTTGCCGGGCCGGCTGCCACCGATCCAGTTTTGGCTGCACCGAACCTCACCGGGCAGCTTCTCAGCGCCCCGAACACCGCGCATTAAGCGCTGGTGCGTTGCATTCAAGAGCCGCATCGACAATGGCAGCCCCTGCGGATCGGCGAGCTGAGTGCGCGAATAGGCGAGCGCGTCGAGGTAGTTGCACACCTCCTCCACGTCTTCGTTGGGCGCTACGCTCCCTTCGGCACCGTTTTCGGCTTCGAAGTTGAGCAGATCGACGAGGGTCGCCTGCGTTCCCTCAATCTGCGAGGAGAGGACTGCCTCCTTGCGGACGAACGCGTAGATAAACCAGTCGAGCGACGGTACCATCTCGCCCGCCAACTCGAGGCGGACGAGCGCCTGTTCGGCGGCGCGGAGGCGCTGTGCGAGGGCGCCGTTGACAACAAGCGGCGGGTGAGCGGGCGGTAGCGCGAGCGGAATAAACGCGGCGACCTCTTCGCCACCTACGGTGGTCCGATCGTATCGACCTGTGGTTCTCTTCGACATCAGAGGGCTGCTAGCCACGCGGCCTGGACCACGCCTTGGTCGACGGAAAGCCGCCGTGACTACGGGGGCACGCTAAGAACGAAGTCTTTACTAGCCGACGGCGTTAGTCAAGAAGGCGTTACTAGTGGCCTCGGTCGCTGGGAGGGCGCCGAGCGACGCGGCTGCCTGCCCAGTACTTGCGTGACCCTGGCTCTCGAAACCCCCACCTGGCGAGCGAGCGCGGCCCGACTCTCCACTTCACCCGACGCGAGAAGGCGACGCCAGTCGGAAGCCTGGTCGCGGGCCGTTGCAGGCGCGGCTGGGGAGGCGTGGCACCTGGTTCGCTTTATCCGCGGGTGGTGCTGCTGCAGGACCACCACCCCATTGGCCGAATAGTTCTCAGTTGAGACCCACCTAGGGAGCCCAAACGCTCGAGCCCGCTATCGCGGGCTCTTCGCATCTTGTCTGAGCTCCAGGCCTCGGCCCCAGCCCTCCTTGATCTCGGCCTCGACGAGCTGGGTCAGCAACGTCAGGGACTCTTGCCAGCCGAGGTAGCAAGCCTCGACGGGGATCGCGCTCGGGATGCCTTCCTGCACGATGCTCAACTCCGTGCCGACCGACACCTTCTTCAGCGAGATCGTGGTCTGCATCTGACCCGGCAGGTTCGGGTCGTCGAACTTGTCGGTGTGGGCAATGCGTTGGTTGGGCACGAGCTCGAGGAACTCCCCACCGAACGAATGGCTGTGCCCCGTCGTGAGGTTCGTGAAGGACATCTTGTAGGTGCCGCCGACCTCGGCCTTGATCTGGTGGACCTTGCCGGTGAAGCCTTGCGGTGGCAGCCATTTGACCATCGCATCCGGATCGAGGAACGCTCGATAGATCCGCTGCACTGGTGCACGGAGTACCCGCTGAAGTTTGACGGTGTTCTCGGCCATGGTGCTTTCCTTTTGCCGTGCGGGTGGCAGCCGACCAGGATGGGCCGTCCACCACCGCTTCCACGTTGTAGACGAAGCTGAAGGGGCCCGATCGACATGCCTCCGATCTATCGTTGAAGCAAGCGAGACTCTGTGAGGATTCTGCTGCATTTTGCAGCTGCCAGAGAGGGGCTGGGCGTTGCCAGCGCACGGGGACCCTCGTCGGCCGGCCCTCCTTTTCGATGTCCCGCTGGCCTCGGTTTCGCGCGAGACCGCCGCTGAGCCAACGCGCTAGGATTGCCGTCGAGGTGAGCGATGCCGAAGTATCCGTCCGATCCGCCGTCTCCGTGTTGCCCGTATCTCTTCTATGACGACGTGGGGGGCGCCATCCGCTTCCTCACCGAGGCGTTCGGCCTATCGGAACGCTTCGTCGATCGAGATGCAGGTGGCACGATTCACCATGCCCAGCTCGCCTACGGTTCCGCGGTGGTGATGCTCGGTGAGACCGGCGCTCATGCCGGGTATCGTGCTCGCAAGAGCCCCGTCGGGGCGGGGAGCCTGAACGCTGGCGTCTACCTGTTCGTCGATGACGTCGACGCACACGCGCAGCGGGCGCGCGGGGCCGGTGCCAAGATCCAGATGGAACCCACCAGCATGCACTGGGGCGATCGGCTCTACTGTGCAGAGGATCCGGAAGGTCAGTTCTGGATGTTCGCGACGCCGGCTGCGCGAGCGTAAGGTGCGCCAGGCGGCTGGAGGAATACATCGGCCCGGGCCAGGCCGCGGTCTTCAGGAGGGCATCAGATCGGGGCGCGCCGCGCGCGCGCCCTCGGGACGGGCGAACGGCTCGCGATGTTCAGGGACTACCCCGTAGCACCTGGTTGCACGCCGCCCTACGCGCCGCTTGGCGGCGCCGAGATGGTTCGCCGATGGGCTCGAGCGGCGGAGGCTGGCTCCTGAAGCCCAGAGGCGAATCGAGCGCAGAGCTCTGTCCCTTGGATCCCCGCGCAGGCTGCGACGGGCAAGCACGGAACGGCGGCATCGAACGTGGGTGCCCGCGCCCGCCGAGGCCCTCTTGTCATGCACCGGTGCAACAGGTGCGGCACTCAGAGCGCCGGTGCGCCCGCTGCCGACACGAAGCAACACGAGCGTGTCGCCGTGCCACGCGGGTGGCGCGCTTCGAGTCGGCACGCAAGACTAGGGGGAATGCCTCCCAGCGTGAAGCCGACGACGCCCCCCACCATGAAGCCGACGGCTCGCGCCAGCGTGAGGCCGACGACGCCCCCCACCCTGCAGCCGGCGGCCCGCCCCAGCGTGAAGCCGACGCTGCACCCCAGTGTGAAGCCCGGCACGACGCCCAGCATGAAGCCGACGTCGCGGCCACGGGTCCTCTTGATTGATGACGACCACAGCTTGATGGAGCGCACTGCCGTGTACCTGAGGGCCAAGGGGTTTTTGGTGACGAGCAGCGAGAACGTGTTCAGCGTCGCCTCGACGATTGGCAGTGAAAAGCCGGACGCGATCGTGCTGGACGTGCGCATGCCCGCGCTCAGTGGGGACAAAGTCGCGGACGTGCTGTCTCGGCTGTGCTCGATCCCGATTGTGTTCTATTCCGCCGTCGACGCGGAGGACGGTGAGGCGCTGGCGGCGGGGCACGAGAACGCGCGCTTCGTGTCGAAGGGGGCCGGTATCCGCTGCCTGTGGGAGCGGCTGGTAGAGATTACAGGTTCGAGCCCGCCGGCCGTAGGTCAGTGAACCTCGAACAGGAAGTGGCAAAAATGCGGCAAAAAGAACGTCTTTCGGTGCGCCAAGGGGGCTCTCTCGCGGCGAACGAGGCAGAGGCGGTGCGGGAGCTGCACGCCTCCATCTACCAGCCCGATGCGGGATTCAACGTCTTCTACTGCTCGCCGAGCTACGACCGCGAGCGCCTGGCTGCGGCGCTTCGCGAATCGTTCGGCACGCAGGTGATCGTCGGCTGCACCACCGCCGGGGAGATCGGTCCCAGCGGCTACACGAGCGGTGGGCTCTGCGGCGCAAGCCTTGCTTCCGACGAACTCAGCCTGATCTGCCGGCGCCTGGATCACGTGTCCAAGGCGCAGATGAGCGATGGTCAAAACCTGGCGCAGAGCATGCTGCGCTCGATCGATCCGCAGAGCAAGGCGCGCAGCGCGGGCAATCTGTTCGGGTTTCTCCTGATCGACGGCATGTCGTGCAAGGAGGAGCTGGTGGTGGCGTCCTTGTACCGCGGCCTCGATGACGTGCAGCTCTTCGGCGGCTCCGCCGCGGACGGCATGAATTTCAGCCAGACCTGGGTCTATCACGATGGCGCGTTCCACAACGACGCCTGCGTGTTCACGCTGGTCAAGACCACTCTCCCCTTCGTCGTATTCAAGACCGAGCACTTCGTTGCCGGGGAGGGCAAGCTGGTCGTGACGGCGGCAGACCCGGCGCGGCGCACGGTGATGGAGATCAACGGGGAGACGGCGGCCCGCGCCTATGCGGCGGCCATCGGCGTTACGGTCGAACAGCTGGCACCGGCCGTGTTCGCCGGCAACCCCGTGGTCGTGCGCGTCGGGGGCTCTCTCTATGTGCGAGCGCTGACCAAGGTGAACGCGGACGAGAGCCTGACGTTTGCGTGCGCGATCGACGAGGGCATCGTGTTGACGATCGCCAAGAGCCTCGATATCGAGGAGAACCTGCGTGATGCCTTCCGTCAGGTGGAGCACAACATCGGCAAGCCCAAGATCGTGCTCGGCTGCGACTGCATTCTGCGCGGGCTCGAGCTCGACCAGCGCTCGCTGCGCGAGTCCATGGGCAAGATCATGGCGGACAACCTGGTCTGTGGGTTTGGCACGTACGGCGAGCAATACAACGCCATGCACATCAACCAGACCTTCACCGCAGTCGCGATCGCAGAGCCGGCGGCTGCCGCAGAATGAGCGACGAGCTTGCCGCGCTCCGGGCTGAGCTGGCGCGGCAACAGAAGATCAACTCAGCCCTGATGCGGCGCGTGGAACGCGACATGAACGTCCAGGGGGACGCCTTCTCGCTGTTCCAGGCCGCGACCGTGCTGGAGAAGAAGGTGCACGAGCGCACGGCGGCGCTCGAGGCCGCGCTGGGCGAGCTGCAGACCTTCAACCGCGAGCTCCGCGCGGCCAAGGAGGCGGCCGAGGCCGCCGCGCGCTCCAAGGATGAATTTTTGGCCGGCATGAGCCACGAGCTGCGCACCCCGCTGAATGCGGTGCTCGGCCTGTCCGAGCTCCTGCAAGAGGAGATCTACGGGGCGCTGAATGAGAAGCAAAGCGAGGCGCTCAAGACGATCGAGACCAGCGGGCGCCACCTGCTGTCCTTGATCAACGACATCCTCGAGATCGCGCGCATGGGCTCGGGTGAGGTGCAGCTGCGCATGAGCAAGGTCAAGGTGGCCGAGCTGTGCGAAGACTGCGTCGACCTGATCCGCGCCCAGGCCAGCAAGAAGGAGCTGATCGTTTGCTGCGAGATTGCGGCGGATCTGCCGGAGCTGAAGACCGACGCCCGCCGCTTCAAGCAGATCCTGGTGAACCTGCTCGGTAACGCCGTGAAGTTCACGGACAAGGGCGGTAAGGTCGGGCTGTGCGCACGGATCGATGGCCCGAACCTGTGGCTCGAGGTCTGGGACAGCGGCATCGGCATCAAGGCGGAGGACTGCGAGCGCATTTTCTTGCCGTTCGTCCAGCTCGACAGCTCGCTCTCGCGCAAATACGATGGCACCGGGCTCGGGCTCGCGCTCGTAAAGCAGCTGACGGACCTGCTGGGCGGCGAGGTCAGCGTCGAGAGCACCGTCGGTGTCGGCAGCCGCTTCCGCGTACGCTTTGCGCTGCGCGCCGGGGAATCCCTCGGCGTGCGCGAACTGGCGCCGCCGAGCATGCGTCAGACGGAGCTCGCGGGCGCAGGGCAGTTGATCCTGCTGGCCGAGGACAACGAGGCCAACATCGCGACCATCGGCAGCTATCTGCGTCACAAGGGCTATCAGGTCGAGGTGGCGCAGAACGGCAAGATCGCGCTGGAGAAGGTGCGGGAACTCTCCCCCGCGCTGGTGCTGATGGACGTGCAGATGCCCGAGATGGACGGGCTCGAGGCGACGCGGCGGATTCGCCAGGAGCCCGGCTTCGAGCACCTGCCGGTGATCGCGCTCACTGCGCTGGCGATGGCGGGCGACCGCGAGCGCGGCATCCTGGCTGGGGTGAACGAGTACGTGACCAAGCCGGTCAGCCTGCGCGAGCTGGTCGGGGTGATCGAGGCGCACCTGCCGATCGGGCGGGCTCGTTTGCTGCAGCGCCCGCCGTCGGTGCGTACCGAATCCTAGGGCGAGCCCGGCGGGCCGCGTGGCAGAACGGAGGGCGACCCGCTAACCAGCGACGCCGTTCACGTCTTGCGCGAAGGAGTGCGTCCAGGCAGGGCCGCCCCCGAAGGCGGCCTCGATGCCTCGGATGCCTGTGGATGGCTATCCTCGTCCGATCACTCGAGGTCGAAGCGATCGAGGTGCATCACCTTGCTCCACGCCGCCACGAAGTCCTGGACGAACTTCCCCGGCGCGTCGGAGCTTGCGTAGACCTCCGCCAGCGCGCGGAGCTGGGAGTTGGAACCGAAGACGAGATCGACACGCGTCGCCGTCCACTTCGGTTCGCCGGTCTTGCGATCGCGCCCCTCGAACAGCTCACTCGCGTCCGACACCGGCTTCCACTCCGTGCGCATGTCGAGCAAGTTCACGAAGAAGTCATTGGTCAGCGCTTCCGGCCGCTGGGTGAACATGCCGTTCTTGGACTGACCGACGTTGGTATTCAGGACGCGCAGGCCCCCCACGAGCACCGTCATCTCGGGTGCGGTCAGCGTCAGCAATTGCGCCCGGTCCACCAGCAGCGCCTCGGACGAAGCGGCGTACTTGGCCTTCTGGTAGTTGCGGAAGCCGTCGGCGACCGGCTCGAGCGCGGCAAAGGACTCGGCGTCGGTCTGCGCCTGCGAGGCATCCATGCGCCCTGGTGTGAACGGAACCGTCACGCTGTGACCGGCGTTTTTCGCGGCCTGCTCGACGCCGGCGCAGCCGCCGAGCACGATCAGATCGGCGAGCGATACCTTCTTTCCTCCAGCCGCCACGCGGTTGAACTCGCTCTGGACGTTCTCCAGGGTCTTCAGCACCCTCGCCAGTTGCTCCGGCTGGTTGACGGCCCAGTCCTTCTGCGGCGTGAGACGAATGCGGGCGCCGTTGGCACCGCCCCGCTTGTCGGAGCCGCGGAAGGTGGACGCCGACGCCCAGGCCGTCGACACCAGCTGCGAGACGGACAGCCCCGAGCCGAGGAGCTTGGCCTTGAGAGACGCGATGTCGTTCGGCTCGATCCAGGGCTGGTTGGCCTTGGGGATCGGATCTTGCCAGATGAGCTCTTCGGCGGGGACCTCCGGGCCGAGATAACGCGCGCGCGGGCCCATATCACGGTGGGTCAGCTTGAACCACGCGCGGGCGAAGGCGTCGGCGAACTGATCTGGATTCTCCATGAAGCGCCGCGAGATCTTCTCGTACGCGGGATCGAAGCGCAGGGAGAGGTCCGTGGTCAGCATCGACGGAGCGATGCGCTTGGATGCGTCGTGGGCCTGCGGCACCGTGCCTGCGCCCGCGCCACCCTTCGGTCTCCACTGCTGTGCGCCGGCCGGGCTCTTCGTCAGCTCCCATTCGTAGCCGAACAGGTTCCAGAAGAAGTTGGTGCCCCACTTCGTCGGCGTGGTGGTCCAGGTGACCTCCAGGCCGCTGCCGATCGCGTCCGCGCCTTTGCCCGTGCCGAAGCTGTTCTTCCAACCCAGGCCCTGCGCCTCGAGGCCCGCCGATTCCGGATCTACCCCGACATGGGATACGGGCCCGGCGCCGTGCGTCTTGCCGAAAGTGTGGCCGCCGGCGATCAGCGCGACCGTCTCTTCGTCGTTCATCGCCATTCGAGCGAAGGTCTCACGGATGTCCTGGGCCGCGGCGAGCGGATCGGGGGTGCCATTCGGGCCTTCCGGATTGACGTAGATCAGGCCCATCTGCACGGCAGCCAGCGGGTTCTCGAGGTCGCGCTTGCCGGAGTAGCGCTTGTCGGCACCCAGCCAGCTGGTTTCGGCGCCCCAGTACACGTCCTGATCCGGCTCCCAGACGTCCTCGCGACCGCCGCCGAAGCCGAAGGTCTTGAAGCCCATCGTTTCCAGGGCGACGTTGCCCGCGAGGATGAACAGGTCGGCCCAGGACAGCTTGCGGCCATACTTCTGCTTGATCGGCCAGATCAGGCGGCGTGCCTTGTCCAGGTTGACGTTGTCCGGCCAACTGCCGAGAGGCGCGAAGCGCTGTTGGCCCCTGCCGCCACCGCCCCGGCCGTCACCGGTGCGGTACGTGCCGGCGCTGTGCCACGCCATGCGAATGAACAAGGGCCCGTAATGACCGAAGTCCGCTGGCCACCAGTCTTGCGAGTCGGTCATCAGTGCCGCGAGATCTCTCTTCACGGCGGCCAGATCGAGGCTCTTGAACTCCTTTGCATAGTCGAAGTCCTCGCCCATCGGATCGGATTTGGTCGAATGCTGATGAAGGATGTCTAGCCGCAGCTGGTTCGGCCACCAGTCACGGTTCGATGCACCGCTGGCAACGCTGGGTTGGAAAGGACACTTCTCTTCGGTCGTCATGACACTTGCCTTTGAGTTTGAGCCAGCCCGCTGCCGGGCCATTGCGGTATTTCCTGGAGAACAAGGCACGTATCGTGCCACGTGGGCCGAACCACCGAGCTCCTGCTCGAGCCTCCCAGCGGAGTGTCTAGTCAGGCGGCGATGCCGGGCGCAAGGTGTGAACCGGTTTCGGGTCGGCGACAACGGCTGACGTGCGCATCGACCCCTGAGTCGGGCGCAGTTCCTGCGCTGGCCTGCACGAGTCGTGAAGGATTGCGCAAAAGCGGCGCCTCGGAGCTCCGCTCAGGGCCGCGCGAACAGTCGGAAGAAGGTCCGCGCCGTGCGCGCATCGCCGCGGAGCTCGACGGGGGCTCCGCTGAGCGGGAGATCGCCGAAGACCAGGGCGCGCAACGTGCCCGGATCGGTTTCGATCGCCTGGCCGCGCGGGGCGTGCCGCTGCGCCTGGGATCCCGCAGCGCCACGCCCGCCTTCGACTGGTGGGACGCGAGCACCTGGCCTGCATTGCTCGAGGGAGTGCGCGCCGTCTATCTCGCGTACCATCCCGATCTCGCTGTGCCCGAGGCGGCCGAGCACGTGCAACGCTTCACGGGCCTGGCCGTGCAGAGCGGTGCCCGCCGTATCGTGCTCCTGTCGGGCCGAGGGGCGCCGGGCGTTCTGGCGAGCGAGCGAGTGGTGCGCGAGTCGGGCCTGCCGTTCACGATTCTGCGCGCCGCCTGGTTCTGCCAGAACTTCAGCGAAGGTGCCCTGCTCGAGCCGGTGCGCAGCGGCACGCTGGCTTTCCCTGCGGGCGGCGTGGCGGAGCCATTCGTCGACGTCGAAGACGTTGCCGACGTGGCGGCGCTGGCGCTCACGGACGATGCGCACGCGGGGCGCACCTATGAGCTCACGGGTCCGCGCCTGGTGACGTTCGCCGAGGCCATGGCGGAGATCGCCCGGGCGGCGCGCCGCGAGCTGCGTTATGTGCCGATCTCGCCGGCACGATATGCCGCCGTGCTCGCGGAGCATCTACCCGCCGAGCAGGCGAGCTTCCTGGCGCAGCTCTTCGCGGAACTGCTCGACGGCCACAACGCACACCTCTCCGGCGACGTAGCGCGCCTGTTGGGCCGGAGCCCGCGCGACTTTGCGACGTATGCGCGCGACGCGGCGGCCTCGGGAGTGTGGGCCCCATGAGCCCGCGGCTGCTTTCGGGGTTGAGCATTGGAGCTGCGGCGGCCTCGTTTCTGCTGGCGCGCTGACGCTGCTGCGCGCTCCCCGGCGCCCTCTCGGCGGGTATCACATCATCTTTGCCAGCAGAGAGGCGAGCTCCACTTGCTCCGGGGCGCTGAGGCGCGCGAGCCGCGCGCCGAACGCCTCGGACAACAGCGCCTGGCCGCGCGTCATGATCCGGCGGCCGGCCGCCGTCACGAGCAGGCGGTGCCGCCGTAGATCGGCGGAGTCGATTTCGCGGCGGACGAACCCCGCCGCTTCCAGCCGCTTCAGGTAGACGGTCACCGTCGGCTTGGGCATGGACAGGCGGAGCGCGAGTTCTGCGGGGTGGGGGTGCTCGTCGATCTCGGAGAGCACGAATAGCTCCTTGACCTCGAGCCCGAGCTCCGTGATGTCAGGCGCGATACTGGCGATGACCGTAGTGAGCAGGCGGTAGTTCAGAGACCAGAGTTTTATCGCGTCGATTTTGGCCATGGCCCTTGCCGCTCGAATTGTTCAGACTTAAACAATCCGCATTGTGAACTACACGTGAACGGAACGATACGTGTATCGATTTCAATGAGCAAGTCGCGGGGCAACGGGTCTCCGCGGGGAAATCTCAAAGCAGGGAAGGGTGAACCATGTCTCTCGATCACTACGTAACGCTCGGCCGCTCCGGCCTTCGGGTGAGCCCGCTGTGCCTCGGCGCGATGACCTTTGGTGAAGACCTCGGCTGGGGCTCCAGCGTCGAGGAGTCTCAGTCGATCATGGACCGGTACATCGAGCTCGGTGGAAACTTCATAGATACCGCCAATTTCTACACGAAGAGCCACTCGGAGAAGATCATCGGCGATCACCTCGGTCGCCACCCGGCCCGGCGTGATCGCCTCGTCATTGCGACGAAATTCAGTGGCAACCTCTATCCCGGGGATCCGAACGGCGGCGGCTCGGGGCGCAAGTCGATCATCTCCGCGTGTGAGAACTCCCTGCGGCGGCTGCAGACGGACTACATCGATCTGTACTGGCTGCACGCCTGGGACGCCAATACCCCCATCCAGGAAACCATGGCAGCGCTCGACGATCTCGTGCGCGCGGGCAAGGTGCGCTACCTCGGCATTTCGGACACGCCGGCCTGGAAGATCGCCGAGGCGAACGTGACGGCGCACTTCCGGGGCTGGTCCGCGTTCATCGGGCTACAGATCGAGTACTCGCTGCTCGAGCGGAGCGTCGAGCAAGAGCTCATGCCCATGGCGCGGGAGTTTGGCCTGGGCGTCACGCCGTGGTCACCGCTCAAGAGCGGGGCGCTCAGCGGCAAATACACGCGTGCCAATCAAGGAGAAGCGCGGCGCGATCGAGGGCTCTTCCTGGACCCCTTCCTGAACGAGAAGACGTACGCCCTGATCGACGAGCTCGGCGGGGTCGCGCAGCAGCGCGACACCACGGTCGCTCGTGTCGCGCTCGCCTGGCTTCGTGCGCAGCCCGGCGTCACCTCCACCATCATCGGCGCGCGTCGCATCGGGCAGCTCGAAGACAACGTGAAGTCTCTCGACGTGAGCCTCACGCCCGAAGAGCTCGGGCGGCTGGATGCGCTGACCAAACCCGTGTTCGGCTTCCCCCAGAACATGATGCCGATCTTTCCGAGCATTCACCACGGAGGTGCGACGGTGAACGGCGTCTACGCACCGCCCTCGGGCTTCGTGATCGAGAAGGGCGACAAGCCGTATTGAGCCCGGGATTGGCGCGAGCTGCTCGGCTCAGAGCGCCTGAAAGGACATGCTCATGCCGGCGCTCACTCGAAAGGCGCCGAACTGGAGAGCCGAAAGGCCGTTCGGCTCTCCGGGGAGCAGCCAGTGATCCCAGTTGAAGGAGGCCGTAAAATCGATCAGACGCTTGCCGAGCAGAAGCGAGTACCCCGCGCCGAACCCCAGCGGCACCGTCCAGAGACCCGAAGCAGCGAGATCGTCGTAGGCGACGCCGCTCTCGAGATCGAGGAAGAAGGCCGGCACGAGGTTCCAGGTCATGCGCAACGGCAGGTTGAAGCCGGCGATCGGCGCGCGCGGCGTGCCGAACGTGCCGACCTCCATGGCCAGGGTGACACCGCCCTGGAACCCCAGCTGGCGGCTGTGCGTTCCGAGCACGATGCCGGGCGCCAGCGCCCAGCCGGTGTCCCCGGGGGTGTGGAACGAAAGGCGCAGGGCGAGATCGAGCGCCTCCAGCCGGAACTGTTGCGTGATGAAGACCGATACGGGTTCGAAGCGAAAGTCTGGTGCGAGCTCGAACGGAAGGAAGAGCGCGCCGGCCTCCAGATCGTCGAACAGGCCGAAGCGAACGCCGAGGTGCGCATGCCACTCGTCCGGGGACGAGGCGGCCGCGCCCGAGCCGGCAACATCCCCACGCAGATAGCTGGCGCCGCCGTCGACGATGCTCGATGGGTAGCGCTGAGCGAAGGTCGTGCCGAGGGGGCCAAACACGATCGACACGATGTTTCGCGGCAGCGTGAGGTGGCGCCCGCTGACGACGCCCTCGAGCCCGCGCGGCCGCGACTCGACCGCCGGCGCTGGGCCCTGTCCCCCGACTTGCGCCGGATCGAGGATCCAGGCTTCGGGTCGCGCCACGACCAGCTGTGCCACTAGGGCGCGCTCCGCGGGCGTGAGCGCGGCCTGGTATTCGCCGATCACGGCTTGGAGGGCGTGGCCAAGCGCGACGCGCTGGACTTCGAGCGGCCTCTCGCAGGCCTCGTAGTTGGCTCGACTCGCGCGATAGTCGCGATCCGCCGCCTCGACGCAGGCGCCGAAGACCTGCAGATCCTGGCGGTGCTTGTCGAAGACCTGCTCGAAATCCGCCACGGCGCGCAGCGCTCGCGCCCGTTGCGCCTCGGCGGGGACGTGCGCCGCGATGGCCTCGTGCAAGCCGGCGAGCAAGGCGGCGATCGCCCGGGTATCGTCGCCCTCTCCGCTCAGCATCATGATGGCCGTAGCCAGCGCAATCCAGAACATGCTTGGCTTTCTCGCTCGTGCGCCCAGCTCAGCGCACGCCGTTCAACGTCTCGAACTCATCCTCGCGGAGCAGGCTCCGTGCTTCGAGCATCAGCGCCGTGTAGCGTTCGAAGGCGGCCTTGCCGACCGCGATGGGCGGCGCCAGAAGGAGTTCGAGCATCTCCTCGCTCGCCGGCGGTTCCTGCCCCTCGGCCGTCGTCCGACGCTGCCACTCGTCCTGAGCGCGCAACATCGAACGCGCGCGCGCCAGGTCAAAATCGCGAGCTACCGTGGCGACCTCCAGGTACAGGGCGTGCAGGCGCTGGGCCCGCGAGGGATCGCTCACCACCAGATCGATCAGCTCGAGCTTGGCGGTCGAACGCGCCGTCATCTCCGCGACGGGGTGGCGCGGCGGCCCTTTCTCACCACCGCAGCCGGCGAGGATGACCCAGACGCCGACAGCGAGCAAGCGGGCGGAACGGACCTTCACGGCAGGCGCTCGATGGAGAGCCCGAGGAGCGAGCGTGGCAAGGCAGTGACGAAGGCGCGCGCCATCACTGGGCTGCTGGGGCCGGCGTTGCCGCACGCGGCCCGCCGAACCGGTAGTTCACCCCCAAGACGAGCTGTGTGCGGTGCAGGAAGCCTACCTCGGCCCGCAAGCGCCAGGCCTCGGAAAGTCCCACTTCTGTGCCGACCAACAGGTTCCACGGGTATGCGACCGCCTTGTCGAGATCATAGTGAATCACGGGGTCGAGGTCGCTCTCAATCCGCCCGACGATGCCGCTCACGGGGATTTGCTGCTCGGGGGAAAGGCCTGTGTACCAGTTCTGGAGCTGCGCCTGGAAGCCTCCATTGTTCGAGCCGCCGACGGCGTCGCTCAATCGGATCTGCCCCGAGGTGTCGGACTGGATGGTCTGGCGCATCGCGCCGACCCAGAAGATCAAATCGACGCCGCCGATGTTTCCGAAGTTCTTGCCGACGCGGGGGGTGAGCAAGACCGTGCCGACCGGGACGTCCAGCTTCTCCAGTTGGTTCCAGGTCCAATTGAGATCGACGGTGCCGAAGTAGCCCCAGGCGCCGCCAGCGACGGTGAATCCGAAGCCGCCGCCATACCCGGACTGCGTGGCGCCGGCGTCGAATGCAAACGGTTCTGCGATCGAAACCTGCGTGTCCGCCTGGATCACCCAGTTTCCCATCGCGTAGAGGTTGAGAAACGGTAGTACCCAGAGATCGGCGCGCAGGTTCAGCGCGTGCACCTTCGATTCCAATTTGTCGAACGTGATGAGATCGGAGATGTCGACCATCTCGCTGTCGTTGACGCCCACGGCGATCCGAGAGATCTCGATCGGCTGATCGATGAAGGCGTAGTTGAGGCCGAGACCGAACGGCAGCGGAAATTTCAGGCCACGCTCGGCGAGCTTCTCGCCCCAGAAGGGCAGGGCGTACGGCCAGGTACCCGATCCATGGCCGGCGTCGGGGGCTTGCGCGAAGGCCGAGGAGGGCAATGCGAGGAGGGCGGATACCAAACCCAGGATGCGGAGCGGTGCGCGAGCGAGAGTCTCGATCATGAGGGAGCCCCTAGCCTTGCCACGATATAAGTGACGGTTCAATCGCAAATCATGGATTGTATTGGATCATCGGCGACGCTCCGGCATCCGCCTGGCGCGTGCACGGCACCTGCCCCCGCCTGCCGTGCCCCGGGCGCGTTCAGCCGCGCGCGTAGCGCCCGGGAGGCTGGCCCACGTGGCGGCGGAACGCAGTGCTGAAGGTGCTGGCGGAGCCGTAGCCGACGCGCTGGGCGACCTCGGCGAGCGAAAGTTCGTGGCGGCGGAGCAACTCCTGGGCGACGGCCATGCGCCAGGCGAGCAAGTAGGCCATCGGCGTCACGCCGAGCGTGCGCGTGAAGCGCTCGAAGAACGCCGAGCGCGACAACGCTGCCGTCTTGGCGAGTTGAGCCACCGTCCAGGAGCGCGTGAGCTTGTCGTGCATGTGCCGGATCGCCGGAGCCAGGTGCGCATCGCCCAGTCCGCGCAGCAGGCCCGGCGGCGCGTCCTCGCCGGGGGTCGATCGCAGTGCTTCGATCAGCAGCACCTCCACGAGGCGTGTGAGCACGAGGTCGCGGCCCGACCTCCGTTCGCTCGCTTCTTCGCCGACGAGCCGCACCAGGGTCGAGAGCCGCGGGGCGCCGCGCACGTGCACCAGCGCCGGCAGCAGTGACACCAACAGGGCCGCATCGGGTGAGGCGAAGGCAAACCAGCCACCGAGCAGCCGTACGTCGGGGCGACCGCCGCGGGTGCCGTGGCGGACCTCTGCCGTGTGCGTGGACGTCAGCTTCGGGTCGAACTCTACGGGCGTCACCGCCTGGAAGCCAGACATGGTGAAGCCCGGCGTCGCCGGCAACAGCACGAAGTCGCCAGCCTCGAGCGTGAGAGCACGTTGACCGTCGACGATCAGACGACAGCTTCCCTCGAGCACGGCGCAGAAGCTCGGGTGACCGAAGGCCGAGTAGCGGACACCCCAACGTCCGGCGCCGCTGATGCGCCGCGAGAACACGGCGCGCGGCTGCAGGAGCGCGATGACTTCTGAAAGTGGGTCGTTCACGTCTGGACTCTCGCCAATGACTGGGTGGGGGATTGCTCGTGGAGCACTGGGACACGGCCACCTTGCCGGAGTAGCGCCGGCTCGCTGGGGAGGCACGCAAACCGCATTTCGGGTCGACGCGGGCCGCCAGCTGCTATGACCGCGGGCTGAGCTTCGCTGCGATTTTTCTGCTCGCCCTGGGGCTGGCGATGGATGCGAGCGCGGTGTCCGCGGCACGCGGACTGGCGACGAGTTACTAGCGCCGGGCGCAAAAAAAGCTGTTGCAGCGATCGGTGCGCCACTACCCTGCGCCGCGTGATGCCTGCAGCTCCCTCGGAATCGTCGCGCGAGCGCCTGTCGCTCACCGAATACGTCGGGTACGCCCTCGGCGATACCGCGTCGAATCTGTTCTTTCAGACGTTCAACGTCTTTCTGACCTACTACTACGTGGACGTCTGGGGGCTGGCTGCGGCCGCGGTATCCCACATGATGCTGGTGGTTCGTTTCACGGATGCGGTTGCCGATCCGGTGATGGGAATGATCGCGGACCGGACCCAGACCCGCTGGGGCAAGTTTCGCCCCTACATCCTGGCCATGGCGGTGCCCTACGGCATCTCGGGCTACCTGATCTTTGCCGATCCCGAGCTCACGGCGTCGGGCAAGCTCTGGTACGCCTATGCGACGTACACGCTGATGTTGTTTGCCTATACCGGCGTGAACGTGCCCTACTCCTCGCTGCTGGGCGTGATGAGCGCGTCCTCCGAAACGCGCACCGTGGCGTCCAGCTTCCGCTTCGTCGGAGCTTTTGGCGGGGGGCTCCTGATCTCGCTCTGCGTGCGGCCGCTGGTCAAGGCGCTCGGCGGGGGCAACGAGGTGCACGGGTTTCAGCAGACCATGGCGATCTTCGCCGTGCTGAGCGTGGTCTTGCTCGCCATCACGTTTGCCACCACCAAGGAGCGGGTGACCCCGCCGCCCGGGCAGAAGAGCAATGCCAAGGAGGAGCTGCTCGAGCTCTTTCGCAACCGGCCGTGGATGATTCTGCTGATCGCTGCGGTGTTTTCCACCAGCTTCATCGGGCTGCGCGCGGGCAGCACGATCTTCTATTTCAAGTATTGGGTCGGAGATGACGGCAGCCCCATCTTGTTCGGTTACCTGGACCGTGTCACCGTATTCCTCGCCTCGGGCAGCGCCTGCATGATGGCAGGCAGCGCTTGCCTGGGTCTGTTCGCGCGCATGGCGGACAAGCGCTCCCTGGCAGTGATCCTGACCTTGATCACGGCCTGTGCGTACTCGCTGTTCTACGTGCTGCCGAAGGACAACTTTGGGCTTCTCCTGGCGGTGAATGCCATCGGCACGTTCGCGATGGGGCCCACCTCCGCGTTGGTCTGGGCGATGTATGCGGACGTGGCCGACTACGGGGAATGGAAGTTCGGGCGCCGTTCCACCGGCCTCGTCTACTCGGCGTCCCTGTTTGCCCTCAAGACGGGCACGATGGTCGCGGGCTGGATGCTGCCCCTGGTCCTCGATCGCTTTGGTTTCGTGCCCAAGGTGGCGCAGACGGAGACCGCGCTGCTCGGCATCCTGCTCGCGTTTTCGCTCGGGCCCGGCGTCTTTGCCGTGCTGAAGGCCGTCGCGCTCTGGATCTACCCGCTGCACCGCGCTGAAGTGTTGCGCATCGAGGGGGCGTTGCGCGAGCGCCGCGCGCTCGGGGCGGCCTAGTACATTCAATCATCAGGAGCTCCAGAGCCGCTCGACCTCGGCCCGTGTCGGCAGGCCCGCCTGTGCTCCGAGCTTCGTGGTCTTGAGCGCGGCGGCGGTACTGGCATAGCGCGTCGCGCGCGACAGTTCGTCGCCCTGAGCAATACAGACGGCGAGCGCCGCAGCGAAGGCATCGCCGGCCCCGGTGGCGTCCACCACGTTCACGCGCAGGTGTGGTACCCAGAGCTGGACCTCGCGAGAGCACAGCAGGTTGCCCGCGGCCGCGCCGATCACCGCCGCTCCCACGCCTCGGCGCAGCAGGTTCTCCGCGGCCTTCCGCGCGCTCGCTGCATCGCTGACGGCGATGCCGGTCAGCACCTCCGCTTCGGCGGCATTGCAGCGCAGCAGGTGCACGTCCCGCAGCAGCTCCTCGGACAGCTCGCGGGGCGGAGCCGGGTCCAGGACGATGTGAGCCCCGCTGGCCCGCGCGAGGTGGACCGCCGCCTCGACCGCCGGCAGTGGCAGCTCGAGCTGAAGCAACACGACGCTGGCCCTGGCGATGACCTCTGCCGCGCCCGCAATGTCCTCGGGACGGACGCGATGATTGGCGCCGGGCGCGGTCATGATCTGCTTTTCGCCCCGAGCATCGACCATGACCAGGGCGACACCGGTCTCCGCCACCGGATCGCGCGACACGGCTCGAACGTCGACGCCTTCCTCCGACAGCCGGGCGAGCAAGGCCTGGCCCCGCGCGTCGGAGCCCACCCGGCCGATGAACGCCACGCGCGCGCCGAGCCGCGCAACGGCCAGCGCCTGGTTCGCCCCTTTTCCACCGGGCGCCTCCTGGAACTCCTCGCCCTCCCGGGTCGAGCCGGGCGTGGGGAGCGACGCTCCGCGGACCAGAAAATCGGTGTTGGCACCGCCGATGACCACCACGTCGAGTTCGGATGGGTTCATGCCCCGCATGGTACTCCGGTTCTGGTTCGCCTGCCGCGCCCGACTTGCTACGCTATGCTGGCGGTAACCCGGGCGCACATGACGACGCACACGGCAGAACCAGCAGACGCACGTTCAGGCACGATCCACCGCGGGGACGTTTTCTGGATCGGTCCCGACGACTCGCGAGGGCCGGCCCCGAGCTATTCTCATCCCCATGTGGTGGTGCAGGACGACGTCTTCAACCATTCGCGCATCTCGAGCGTGGTGGTGTGTGCGCTGACGTCGAATTTGGAGCGGGCGAACGAGCCGGGCAACGTGCTGCTGCTTGCGGGTGAGGGGAACCTGCCTCAACAGAGCGTCGTGGTGGTGTCCCAGATCACGTCCGTCGACAAGGCGCGCCTGGGGCAGCGGATCGGGGCATTGTCCGACGCGCGGGTGGAGCAGATTCTGGCGGGTCTGAGGTTCCAGCAGCGCTCCTTCTTCCTAAAATGATAGGCGCTGGCCTGAGTTCTGGCGCACACTCGCGGTCGTGACGAGCAACGCGACAGTTCTGGTGACCGGCGGGTCAGGCTTCATCGGCAGCCATTGCATTCTGCAGCTTCTGGCTGCCGGCCATACCGTGCGCACCACGGTCCGGAACCTGAAGCGAGAGGGCGACGTGCGCGCGCTCTTGAAGGTCGGCGGCATGGATGCGGGCGCCCGCTTGAGCTTCATCGCTGCCGATCTGGAGCACGATGCGGGCTGGTCGGAGGCCGTCGCCGGCGTGCGGTACGTGCTGCACGTGGCCTCGCCGTTTCCCCAGACGCTGCCCCGGCATGAAGACGAGCTGATCGTGCCCGCGCGGGAAGGCGCGCTGCGCGTGTTGCGGGCGTCGCGGGATGCTGGGGTAGAGCGCGTGGTGCTCACCTCGTCGTTTGCGGCGATCGGTTATGGCCACCCGCAGCAGGCGGCGCCCTTCGACGAGACCAGCTGGACCAACCCGGACGGGGAGGACGTGGGCCCGTACGTGAAATCGAAGACCCTGGCGGAGCGCGCGGCGCAGGACTTCATGGCGCGGGAGGGTGGCGCGCTGCAGCTCGCGGTCGTCAATCCGGTGGGCGTCTTCGGCCCGGTGCTGGGTCCCGACTATTCGACCTCGATCCTGGTGGTCGAGCGCATGCTGAGCGGTAAACTGCCCGGCTGCCCCCGGCTGCATTTCGGGGTCGTCGACGTGCGCGACGTCGCGAATCTGCACCTGCTGGCCATGACGCACCCCGCGGCCCAGGGGGAACGCTTCCTCGCGATCGCCGGGGATTTCATGTCGATGCTCGAGATCGCTCGCGTGCTGAGGCGCCGGTTGGGCGCGTTCGCCCACAAGGTGCCTCGTTTTCAGCTGCCGGACTGGCTCGTGCACCTGGCCGCGCTGCTCGATCCGCCGGTGAAGCAGGTCCTGCCCGAGCTCGGCAAGCGAAAGAACGGCACGAGCGAGAAGGCTCAGCGCCTCTTGGGCTGGGCGCCCCGCTCGAACGAGGAGGCCCTCGTGGCCACCGCGGAGAGCCTGCTCGAACTCGGGCTCGTCGGCGCCCGCTCCTAGTAGGAGAAACCCGGTGTTATCGGAGAGAGCCGCGCCGGGTTTCTCCAAATGTAGAGGAAGTACGAGGTGCTAGGCCCGGCGGTTCTTGACGAAAGAAGCGCTCCAGGTCGGGGCGGCCTCCTGGATCAATTGGACCAGGAACGGCGGGATATCACCGGCTCCGGTGAGCGCACGGATCTCCAGCACGTCGTCAAAACCGAAGCCGGTCGGGCAGCGCAGTGCCCACTCGATGGCTTCCTCGCGGGAGCCGACGTCGATGATGTAGAAGCCGCCCACCAGCTCCTTGGACTCGGCGAACGGTCCGTCCACGACGCTGCGCTTGCCGCCGCTCACCTCGATGCGGGCGCCTTGCCCGCCCGGGTTCAGCCCTTCCGACGCGACCAGCACACCCGCGCGGTGCATCTCCTCGTTGAATTTCATGTAGGCGCTGAAGAGCTTCTCGTCGAGCGGTGCGTTCGGGTCGGCGGGCTTGGTGTCCTTGCCCGGTTGCGCGGTGATGATGAATCGCATGGCGGCCTCCTGTCGGTGTCGGTCTGGCTGTACCTTCACGACGAAGCAAGAGCACCGGGATCGACACGGCCGTGATTTTTTTTCGGAGGCTGCCCGTGGCTGCCCGCTGAGGCACGCTAAATATCGGAAAACTAAGGGCCAAGCTTTTCGGTCCGCGCAGGGATGGGCGGCAGCCGGGGCGCGGCCTGGCGCCGCTGCAGGAAGCGCCGCACGGCAGGGTCTCGCTCGAGGCCGATCGCTACCTCGTACGCTTGCTGGGCTGCCTCGGTCGCGCCGGTCCGCGCGAGCAGCTCGGCACGAGTGACCCAGTACGGTTGATACTGCAACAGCTGTGGATCGATCGCCAGCTCGTCGACCAG
>Ga0315912_10001765_pt1 | contig 25078 bp, 25 predicted proteins | sample VfabasoilMG_FD_204469 | JGI IMG/M metagenome (GOLD analysis project Ga0315912, IMG submission 204469) | Garden soil microbial communities collected in Santa Monica, California, United States - V. faba soil | ecosystem: Environmental > Terrestrial > Soil > Garden | place: USA: California... | reverse complement strand
ATTCGGATCGCGCGCAGGCCGAGCAATATGCGGCAGCCGCCTTCGATGCCTACGGACGGCAGCAGTATGCCGAGGCCGTGGCGCTCTACCAGAAGGCGTACGCGCTCACGCCCAACGCCGACATCATCCTGTACAACATCGCCCGCATCTATGATTCGGGGTTGCACGACGGCAAGCGCGCCATCGACTACTACCTGCGCTACGCCGCTGCCGCCGGCGCCGCCCCGAACCGGATCCAGATCTCCAGCCAGCGCATCGCCGAGCTCGCCACCGGCGATGCCAACGCCGCCGTGCGGGTCGCGGCGGGGTCCGCTGCCGCCAAAGAGAACGCCGCCGCGCTCGCCGCAGCCAACGACAGCGCCTCGAGCGCCCGGGATGTGGCCTCTGCCGCGCCGCTGGCCGTGACGGCTCCGAGCGCGGACGCGGCCAGTCCGGAGCGGGGCAGCTCGGTCCCGAGCAGCTCGGCGTCCAGCCAGTGGACGGCGCGCGAGCTGACGGCGCTCAGCGTCGGCGGCATCGGGGTGGTGGGCATCGGGGTGGGCGTCGTGTTCGGGCTCTCGGCGAGCGCCCGGGCCGACACCTGGGAGCAATATTGCGACGGCGACGTGTGCACTTCGCAGAAGGGAGTGGATGCGGCGGAGTCGGCGAGACGACAAGCCCAGGTGGCCACCGTCAGTCTGACGTCCGGCATCACCTTGACCGCGCTCGGTACGGTGCTCTGGTTCATGGGCGGCCCGAGCGAAAGCCCGAGCGAGAGCCAGAGTGGCATCGCCAGCGTACGCCTGACGCCCATCGCCGGAGGGGGTGAACTCGGCGGTTCCCTGTCCGGTCGCTTCTGAGCGGATACAGCGCCGCGGTGGCGCACGCCGGCGGCGCACTCAGAGCGAGGCGCTGGCCTTGAACAGCGCGAGCCCGAACCACCATTGGCCCTCCGCGCTGGCGAGGCTGAACGCACCCGAGCGCAGTTGCTGATAGAGGTCAGCGAGCGCAGGCGTGGAGTCGAGCGATTCCCCGCCGCTGGCGCCCGCGTGCCCGCCCTGTCGGGCCAGGTGCAAGAAGGCCGAGCCGCACAGCACCGCCACCAGCCGTTGGTGGTACACAAAGCCGGCAGGAAGCTCTGCCAGCGGAGCGCCCTCGTAGGCGCCGAGCAGCGCCCGGCAGGTGTCCTCGTCCATGCGTAGAAAGACGGCGAGCGTCGCCAGATCGTACAAGGGGTCGTTGGGGCCGGCGGTGTCCCAGTCGAGCAGCAAGAGGTGCTCGCCGTCGTAGACCAGGTTGGTCGGATTGACGTCGTTGTGGCTGAACACGAGTGGGCGCTCGCGCGCCGGCGGCGGCTCCGTGCGCACGCGCTCGAGCTGGCCCTGGACGAAGGCGGGCAACGCGAAGCCCGTCAGCGCCGTTCCGAGCAGCGCCAGAAAGGCCAGTGGATCTTTGGGAGCAGCATCGGGTGGCAGCGGCAGTTCGTGCATGCGCCGCAGCATCCGACCCAGGCTGGTCAGCGCTGTCTCACGGCGGGCTGGGTCTGAGTAGAACGCCCGGAAGCCCCGGTCGGCGACGAAGTCGCTCAAGATCGCGCGCTCGGCCTCGTCCACGTGCACGACCCGCGGCGCCAGGCCCGCGCTCGCGGCGAGCCGTTGCAGGTGTAGCTTGCCCTGCCAGTCCGCCGGCGTCTCCCCTGCCGCCGAGACCTTGAGCACGAACGCCTGCCCCGCGCTCTGCACGCGGTATACCCCAGCGCCCGAGAGCCCCGCAGCGATGCGCGTGATCGTGGTGGTGGTCCCGCGTAGGTTCAGGGGCAGACAGGCGTGGAGATTCACCATCGACTCCGGGCAAAGCCTCCCATACCGGGCCTGCTTCGGGCTGGCAACCGCGCTCCGCCGCGGCCTCCGCCCGGAGGCGGCGGGCGAAGTAGCCCTGGCGGCGCCGGGCATGCTACCGGGAGCGTCGTGATCTCGGGGGCCTTGCCGCGCACCTCTTTTCTGACACGGGCTCTGCCGCGCGCGCTGTATCGGGTGCTGCCGCTGCTCTTATTGGCGGGGGCGAGCGCGCTGATCCTGCTGCCCCTCGGCTCCGGCGATTGGGTGGTCGGACACAACGAGGGGATCCGCTATCTAGCGCTCGCCGAGCATTTCCGTGAGGCGTTGCTCGAGACCAGGGGCTATCCGCGCTGGCTGCCGCGCCTGTACGGTGGCTACGGTTACCCGACCTTCGTCTTCTATCAGCCGCTGATCTTTTTTCTGGACGCGGCGTGGTCTGTGTTCCTTCACGGCACGCGCGCCATGTGGGCGGCCATCTTCACGTTGCTGTTTGCAGGCAGCTCGGCGGTCTTCCTGCTGGCGCGGCGCCACGCGGGCGTGATCTGGAGCCTGGCCGTGGCCGGCATCTTCTTGCTCTCGCCGTATCTGTACGTGGACCTGTACGTGCGGCACGCGCTCGCGGAGCTCAGCAGTCTGCTCTTGGCGCCCTGGCTGCTGTTGAGCGTGGTGCGACTGCACGATCGCATCCGCGCAGGGGAGCCCAAGGCCTTTTCGGTCGCCCTGGTCGCGCTGTCGGTGGCCGCGTTGGTCTACGCCCACCCGCTCACCAGCTTCCTGCTCTCGTGTTCGCTCCTGCCGATCTGGCTGGCCACGTGTGTGCGTGGCCGGCGGTTCGCTGTCGCCGATGCCTGGCCGCTCGTGCTGGGCGTTGGTCTCGGCGTGCTGCTCAGCGCTCCCTATTGGCTGCCCACCGTGCTGATGCAAGGTGAGGTCAACCTGGACGGCGCCAGCCAGGGGTACTCGCAGGCGACGCGCCACACCGTGCACTGGTTTCAGTTTTTCAGTCGCGAATGGGGCTTCGGCGGTTCGGCGCCGGACAGCCCCGAAGACGGCATGCCGTTCCAGCTCGGCGCGGCACACTTCGCGCTGGCACTCGTGGCGTTCGGGCTGGCGCGCAAGACGCCGCTCGTGATCGCCGCGTTCTTCGCCTACCTCGCCGTGATCCTGGCGATGACGCCGTGGTGTGCGTGGCTCTGGAAGCTGCCGGGGTTCGAGCGCACACAGTTTCCCTGGCGCATGCTCGTCGTCACGACCGTGCTGCAGAGCTTTCTCCTGGCCGCAGCGGGGGAGACGTTTTCGCGGCTGCGTTACCACTGGCAGCGGCTCGCGCTCGCCACCGCGCTGCTGCTCGGCGTCGCCCTGTGGCAAAAAGAGCAGTTTCAACTGGGCGGGCGCATCATGCATGCCGATGAGGTCGTGCGCGCGGAGTTCGACGCGGCGCGCAGCCAGGTCCAGCGCTACAACGGGGCGGATGAGTTTCGTCCCAAGACCACCCCGCCCGGGGATCCCAGGCCGCTCGGTGACAGCCCGCTCTTGAGTACCGATCGCGGCCGTCTCAGCTTTGCGCCCGAGAGCAACGCCTTCCACGTGGTGGCAGAGCTCGAGACCAACGAGCTCACTTGGCTCAGCTTGCATCAGCTGTACTTGCCGGGCTGGCTCGTCACTCTCGACGGGCGCCCGATCAGCGATGCCAAGCTGCGCAGCAGGCTGGACCGGCGCGGGACCATGCGCATCCGGGTGAATGTCCAGTCCGGGGTCCCCCAGCGCATTGCCGTCGAGGCGCGCTACCAGGGTCCGCGCGGACACCGTGCCGCGGCGGCCCCTGGCGCTGCTGGCGCTGAGCGTGCTGTGTGGCCTCGCCTGGTTCGAGCGCCGCCAGGCCCATTCCGGGGCACTGTTGCCCGCCGTACCCGGCTGATCCAGGCCCGTTTCGCCGCGGGCCCCGGCGCCGCCTGGTGAGGGATGCTACCCCCGCAGCAGCCCCTGCAGTCCGCTCTGTTCACTCCGCTCCGGGCGTCGTGTTAGGGAGCGGGCCATGATCGACAAAGCAAGATACCGCTGGCTGCCACCCCTGCTTCTGGCTGGCTGCCTCTCGCCGCTGGGTTGCCAGAAGGCCGCGCCGCCCCCTCCCGCTCTCAAACTCGAGACGGAGGACGATCAGGCCCTGTACGCGCTCGGTCTGGACATCGGCAACAACATCGGCGTCTTCGCCCTGCAGCCCGCCGAGCTGAAGCTGGTCGAGGCGGGCCTGAGCGACGCGATCGCGAAGAAGCAGCCGCCTTTGGTCGATCTCGACGCGGTGCGCCCGAAGATCATGGAGTTGGCTCGCAAGCGCCAGCTCGGCAAAGCCGACGCTGAAAAGGCCAAGGGCAAGGCCGCCGTCGAGACGGCTGCCAAGGAGCCAGGAGCTCAGCAACTCGCGTCCGGGATCGTGCTCAAGTCGCTGCGTCCGGGCACCGGCGCGAGCCCGACCCCAACCGATACGGTGAAGGTCCACTACGAGGGGCGCCTCACGGACGGAACGGTCTTTGACAGCTCGTACAAGCGGAATGAGCCGGCGGAGTTTCCGCTGAACGGCGTGGTTCGCTGTTGGACCGAGGGGCTGCAGCAGATGAAGATTGGCGAAAAAGCCCAGCTCACCTGCCCGTCCGACCTCGCCTATGGCGACCAAGGCCGCCCGCCGACCATTCCAGGCGGTGCGACGCTCATCTTCGACGTCGAGTTGCTCGAGATCGCTGCTGCCAAGTAAAGCGGCGCAGGGCGCGGCGCGGCCCCGACTGCCGCGCCGGCAGCTCTTGGACACCATCCCGACATCTGGCGCGCCAGGCGCAGCCAGCGCTCCCCCATGGGCCACATCGAGGCCAACGCCGCGACGAGCGCCCATTGGCCGGGGTCGGGCCCCCGCGGAGAAACTTCAGCGGGGCTCCCGTGGGGAAGCTCGAGCGGGGCTGGGCCCCCGCGGGGAAACTAGCCTCAGGGCACCAAGCGGCGGATCAGCGGATACTTCCGGCTGCCGCGCCGCAGCGTGAACTTGGGCAGGTCGAACATGGCCAGCTGCTCCGAGTTGGCGACGGAATCAAACACCACGCCGAACACCTGCTGGTCCGCCGGGCTTTGAAAATACGACTCGTACGGTTTCGACCGGTGTTTCACCGGTGCGAGCGGGGGAGCATTCTGCGGATCGCGCGGATCGAGAATTTCGAAAGGCATTACACACACCGTAGCACACTTCCACGCCGCTTGCTTGCCTGCGTGCGTCACCTCTCGCATCGCGCTCGAGCGCTGCGATCTCCGAGGCCCCTCCGGTCCCGACTCCCAGCCAAGCCGGAGGGACGCCGCGCTCACCCGCTCACGGATCGGGTCGAGCGTTGTGCTTCACGAGCTCGGCGCCCGTGTATTGGACCTCGCTCGTCACCTCGCGCGCCGCGAAGGCCGGTGCGGGAAACGCCGTCAACTCCGCTGCGGTCGAGAACTCTGCCTCGGCCAGGATCAGCCCCGATAGCTCGCCCTGAAACTCATCCACACTCAGCACCACGCCCGGCGGGGCATGCAGACGATGCCGAATCTTCTGCAGCCGCTCTCCCGGTAGCACGGATGACAGTAGGGCAAACTCCCCCTCGGGCAGATAGATCGAGGTGATCAGCCGTGTGTAGGCATCCACGTCGGCCTTGCGCGTGAGCCGCAGCATCGCCGGGCTGCCGTCGATGGGCCGCATCTCCCGCAGCCGCAACCGCGTCCCGGTCACGTACAGGTCCGTCACCGTCAGCGTCTGCCGGATCAGCGAGCGCGGTACCTCGCGACACAGCCAGCGCCGCTCCCGCTCCACGACGGTGTAGTGCGGCTTCGGAAATCCCAGTGCGATGGCGATGCTCGGGTCGATGTCCATGGATCTCGTGTGGGGTGAGGGCACCAGTATACCCATTGCCTACGTCGGCACACGTGGCTTGCTGCCCCCTGGCCCTCGCCGATCGGGTCGTCTTCACCCGCCAGCGGAGCCATGCTTACTTCAGTTTCGCCGCCGCCGCTCGGATCGCCGGGGCCATCAACGTCGAGTTACCGACGAACTCGCCGAGCGCCTGGGTGGCTCGTTCGGCCCAGCTCCAGGCGGCGCGATGGCCCATCGTGTCGGGGTCGCTACGGGCGGACAGCTCGAGCGCGAGGCGGAATTGCTTGCCGATGGCCTCCAGGCGCTCGACGCGGAGCTTATCGGCGCGCGGCGGTGGCAGCGCGAGCTCGGCCCGGTAGAGCGCGCGGGTGATGCCGAGCAGGTCGCGCACGGTCTCGCGGGGCAGCCGGTCACGGCGACTGGGGGGCATCGTCCGACGGAAGCACCGCACCGGGGGCGATGCAAGGCGGCCCGCGCGGGCGCGTGATTCCGGCTCGGCCCTGCCGGATCAGCCGCACACCGTCACTGCGCCACGAGCTCGCCCGCCACCAGATTCATCGGACAGGCTGAAAAGCGAATGCGCCCAGGCCGGAGCGGTGTGAAGTGCACCTCGACCGCCTCGCCCAGCGGCAGGGGGGCCAGGATGGCGTACTCCTCGAGCACGAGGTCCTTGGCACAGGTGTCCTCCACCAGTCTCGTCACCACGAGCGCGACGGGCTCACCCGCCGTGACATAGCTCCGCTTCGGCACGAAGCCGTCGGCGGTGATGGCGATGGAGATGCGGCGCTCGCCCGTGGCGCTCAGCTGTGGGCGCTGGGCAGGAGCCGCCTGGGTGGGGCCTGAATCGGCGTTGCGACAGGCGCCGAGCGCCAGGCCAACCACCACGATCGGCAGCAGGCAAGCGGGCTGGATCAGTCCAGGAGCCCTCACCGCGACCTCGTCGGGCAACGCGCCGTGCTCTTGTGGTACACGCGGGCCAGGTTGGCGCAGTCGCTCGGCCGCGCCCACTCCATTGTCGAGGTCTGGTCGAGGGAGACGCATGAAAAATCGCAAAGTTCGACAGTTGCCCTGCTGGTTGGCGTGCGTATTGCTCACCTCCACGTCCCTGTCCGCCTGTCAGAGTCAGCCCTCCCGCCCGGCGGACGACGCCATGCAAGTCATCGCGCAATGGGCCAAAGCCTTCGAAGAGTCGAACGTCGACGCCATCGTCAGTCTGTATGCCCCAGATGCATCGTTCTTCGGCACGGGCAGCAAGACCCTGGTCTCCACGCCGGAGCAGATCCGGAGCTATTTTGGGGGCCTGCAGAAGGACAAACCGCGGGGCGCAAAGCTCCTCGAGCACTCCGTCCAGGTGGTCTCGGACAACGTCGTCATCGTCACCGGCATGGACCAGGTCAGCGGCACGAAGGACGGCAACGTCTACCACGCAGATGGTCGTGTGAGCTTCGTGCTCGAAAAGCGGGGCCCCACCTGGCAAATCGTCCATTTTCACAGGTCGGCGGTGCCGGCGACCTGAAGAGCAGCGCGCCGAAGGCTCGGCGAGCAGCTCCAGGGCCCCACCCGGGCCGCGTGCGGTGCGACGAATCCGGACTGGCCCCTGTAAGTGGCGCACTGGGTGCTGCGTTACGGAGCAAACCATGCGACTACCCCTGGCTCTCCTGGCCCTGTTGGCGGCGCCCAGCGCCGTTTCGCCCGCTGCCCCACCCGCTCCTGCGGACGCCGCCGACGTGGTCGCCGGGGCGGCTGTGCGGGCGTCTGTACCCGCCGACACCGGGAAGCAGGCGAAACCCAAGCCCGCGCCGAAACCCAAGCCCGCGCCGAAACCGAAACCCGGACCCGGGGTCGATCCGTGCCCGCCGTGCGGGAGGGGGTAAGTGAAGACGCACCCGAAGGTGGGGCTCTCGATCCTGCCCGAGGGCGACCTGCGCGTCGCTCAGCTGCCGCTCTTTGCGGATGGGCTCGTCGAGGCCATCGAGTGGACGATCGACGCGGAGTTCGAGGGCGGCGTTCCGGATTGGGTCGACGCACTGCTCGACCACTACGCAGCAGCGGGCGCTCTCTATGCACACGGCGTGGAGTTCTCTCCGCTGTCGGGCGTGTTCGAAGCGCGGCAGAGCCGCTGGCTCGAGCGGGCCCAGGGAGCGCTCGGCAAGCGTCCGTATCGGCATGTGAGCGAGCATTTCGGCTTCACGACGGTGCCGGGGCTGGCCAGGGGCACGCCGCTGCCCGTGCCGTTCGTCGCCGGGGCGGTGGCGATCGGGCGTGACCGGCTGCGCTTGCTGCAAGAGGTCGCGTCGGGCGCGCCCGTGGGGCTCGAGAACCTCGCGCTGGCGATGAACCGGGACGACGTGCTCGTGCACGGGGAGTTTCTCGACCAGCTGCTCGAGCCGACGGACGGCTTCTTGCTGCTCGACCTGCATAACCTCTACTGCCAGGCACAGAATTTCGACGTGCCTGCGGACGAGCTCGTGCGCGCGATGCCCCTGCATCGTGTCCAGGAGATCCATGTCTCGGGCGGCAGCTGGTCGACGGTGAACACCCCGGCGGGTCCGCGCCCGTTCCGGCGCGACAGCCACGACGGCGCCATCCCGAGCGATGTGTTTGCGATTCTCGCATTCGCCCTGCCCCGCTGTCCGCGTCTGGAGGTCGTGTTCGTCGAACGCCTCGGTCACACCTTGCAACAAGCAGGGGATGCCGCGCGGTACCGCGAGGACTACCAACGGGTGCGGGCCATCGTGATCGCGGAGGGGCCCAGCCATGGATGACCCCGAGCTCGCCGAGTTTCAGGCAGCGCTGATCGAGGCGCTCCGCCGCGCGTCGTCGCCCGAGGCAGCGCTCTCGCTACTCGAGCGGACCCCGCTTGCCGAGTGGGCCCAGCAATGGATCGCGCAAAGCGATCCGCGCTCGCTCGAGACGGCGATGTTGCTGGTGCGTCGATGGACGCAGGATGAGTGAGTCAACCATCACAGGCGCACCCCGGCGGCTGATGGCAATTCTTGTCCTGCGCGATGCAGGAGTTGCCGCACGCTTTGCCCTGCTTGCAGACCTTGCAACACGCCATTGGCTCAGCAGCGGGCGTGCCACTGGCAGGCACCCATGAACTGCCTGAGGCAGCGGCGGATTCCGCTCCGCTACCGAGGCTGGCCGTCGCCGTCGCCAGGACCAGTCCGACCACCGACGCGACGATTCTGAATGCAACCCGCATGGGCCCCTCCCCGGAATGTGTATCCGGGGATACGGCCTCTTTCAGGAGCTCGAAACCGGTCTCACGCCGGGCGTGCCAGAGTGGTACGGCTGCAGGGAACCCCTGGAGACCTACCGTTCGTGCCGCGCAGGATCGTCCTGCTCCGTACCCCTGACCGCTTCCGCCGAGATGACCAAACGGGTGCCGACCGGTGCCACGGAGCGTGAGGCCTCGCGCTGAGCTCCGTCGGTGGCCTTGGCTCGATCCCCGGCGCTAGTCTGGAGCGCCGCCGCCAGGTCCTGGCAGGGGTTCAGATCCCCATGCAAGAACGCCGACTCGAACGCGACGGCGAACTGTAGCGAATAGTCCAAGCTGCGCAGCGGCGGCGTGGCGGGTTGCGGCGTGGCGAGCGTGCAGCCCGCTCCGTCGTTGTCCATGACGCCGAACGGGGTGCCTCCCACGACGTTGCGAAACCAGGTCATCGCTTGGGCATCGGTGCATCCTGCCGTTCCCGTTCGGGGCACCAGGTCGACGCCACGGAACTCATTTTGAGACGTCTCGCCGACGACGATCTGCGCGGTCGAGTGGCAGCTGATGCAGGAGGAGATGGGGTTGTCGACAGGGCCGTTCAGACGGCCATCGCGCCCGACCGCCGTGGTCGTGCCCTGGTGCTGGAACACCGCCGGTAGCGCGGGATTGATCCACGACTCGTCCAGGGTGCCCACGCCGGGTCCCGTGACATCGGGATCGTTGCCCCACTGCAGGCCGACGGCGGTCAGGCGCCGCCACGGCACCGGTTCGGTGGCAGTCAGCGCCTTATCGTAAACGTAGGTGGCGAAGACCCAACCCGTCTGCGCGGAGCGCGAGTCTTTGACCGCGACGTCTACCTGGATCAGCCGCATCTTCAAGAGGGGGGCGCTCGTGTTCTGGGCGTCTTGCACCTGCCACTCGGGCGCGCCGTCGAGCGGGTTCAAGCTCGGGTCGATCTTGGCCGGATCAAATTCAGCGAAGAGCAGCTTGAAGACGAACGCTCCATCGATGAACGTCGACGCCGCGGGGTCCGACGCTTTCGGATTGGGATCCTTGAACACCTGTCCGATGGTGTATCCGCCGAGCCAGTTGTAGTAGCCGATGGCCACCGCCTGCAGGCGATTGGCAGCGCTCGAGCAGGACCCCCCATCGATGATCCAGTTGTGGTCACAGGGGCGCAAGGCGCGTTCTCGCGTCACGCCGTGGTACGGCTCCCGCCGCGCACCCTGCTTGGCCGTCATGAACGGGACGTGAAACCAGGGGCGCTTGAGCTTCTTCTGGGCGACGAAGTCCACCTCCGGCATGCCCTCGAGCAGATAGGCTTTGAGCGTGTCGAGATAGCCGGCGCGCTGCGCGGGGTTGTGAAAGTCGAAGGCCAACCAGGGCGCGTTGGCCAGCGTGGCTGGCGCCGGTGGATCCCAGTGGTCGACCTGCAGCTGCCCGCCGACCGTCTTCAGCACGGGCACGCCGAGCGGATAGCCCTGCGCCAGCTGGAAGGACTCCACCCCGGACGGCGGGGGATTGTTGGAGATCCAGTCGGGAAACCAGCCGGAACACTGCGCCGTGAAGCCCGTGCCCGGCTCGCCAAAGGGCCCCGTCGTGGCAGTCGAGGTGGTCGCCGGATCCGGGCGACACGCGAGCGCTGCGAGCACCGCGCACGCGATGCACGTGCCCGCCGGGCTGCGCAGCTTTGACCGTGCCCCTGCCCGCTTCCGCCTGACGCCACGAGATCCGTCCGCCATCCCGCCCCTTTCAACGAGCGAAGGTACGCTCGTCTGCGAAGGAGACGGTGCGCTCGAGCCAGAGTCGCGTAGGAGGGCTAGATTTCTCCTGCGCTGCGACGCATGCGCTGGCGCCGCGTCAACCAGGGGCGCGGGAAACACATCTCGCCACAACCAGGGGGCAGCACATGGCCGGCAAGTTCGTACTCGAGCGCAGCATCAACCAGTTCGTGTTCAATCTGAAAGCGGCGGGCAACTTCGAGACCATTCTCACGAGTGAGCGCTACACGCAGAAGGCGGGAGCAACCAACGGGATCCAAGCCGTGCGGGACAACGCCGCGATCGACGCGCGCTACGAGCGCAAGAGCTCGAGCGCCCATCAGCCGTATTTCGTGCTCAAAGCCGGCAACGGCGAGGTGATCGGGACGAGCGAAATGTACTCGTCCGTCGCTGCCCGCGACAACGGCATCGCCGCCGTCAACTCCAGCGCGCCGAGCGCCAGCCTGGACGACCAGACCTGACCCTCGTCGAGGGACGCGCACCGTCATTGGGAGGCTTCATGGCAAAGAAACAGGGGTCGAAGAGAGCTTCGCCGGCGTCGGCACCTCCTGCCGGAGCCGGCGGTTCGAGCAGCCGCGCGAGCGTGCTGAATGAGCAGCGCGCGCTGCCGACCGAGGTCGAGGCTTTGTTCGACGACGTCGTGTCCCGCTCGATGCAAGCGACGCGCGCGGAGCACGAGCTCCAGATGGAAATAGAGAAGGCCAACGCTCAGTTCCGAATGGAACAGTCTCGTCTCATGGCCTCCCTCGCGGAGCGACTCGGCGTCACGGCCACGCTCGAGCAGTTGGCAGCACTGCGGGAGCGACATGGTGCAGCGCTGGGCGACGTGATGGAGAGGGCCCAATCCGCGGCGCTAGCAGCGCAAAGCGCCGCCACCGGGCGCCCGCGCATGACCCCGGCACCGGCAGCAAACGTCAAGAAAAGGCAGGCCTGATGGCAGCGGCGACCGTTTGGTGGGCCAAGACGGATTCTTTCAGTTTCGGTAACACGGGCATCGCCTTTGACTTTGCAGCCCAGACGCTGACGGGTCGCATGACGGGGCAGATGAGCCAGTCCGGGACCTTCGTTCTCAAGTTCTCGTATTGGATGCCGATCGCCAATTTTCCAACGAGTGGATTCAGGTTCCGTTCGACCCCCGCAACCAACCTCTCTGGCGACGCGTTCGTCAGCACGCTATTGGGGCAATTCTTTCTGATCTTCGAGACGGCCGCGCCGCGCGTCCAATGTCGGCTCCGGGCCACGCAGGAAATCTTCGGCGGCCCGTCTCTCCTGACCTCGGGGACCCTGCTGCACGAGATCGCCTCGGCCCAGGGCGACTATCAGAGCGCCACGGGTCACTTGCCCGTGCAGCCCTTCCCTAGCCTCGACTTCGATCTGGATCGTACGCAGAATCTGGGCATCGTGTTGACCCTGGCCTTCGAAAACAAGGTCGATCACTCGTACCAGGTCTGGTGGGGCTTTCCTGCCATCTGCGTGATCAAGGCCCCCCAGTGGGACATCGTCTCCACCAGCTAGCAGTGCATCCGGAGCGCGGCCGCTTGGCCTTGACGGGCGATGGTGGCTCGGCCACAAACGCGGCATGCGGATTCACCGCGCCGGTTCAGTTGCAGTGCTGCTTGCCGTCGCTGCGTGCGGCGAGGAAGACTATTCGGACTGCGGTGGGGCTCTTCCGCCCAATGCGGAGCTGCTCAACTCCGAGGCAACGCGCGATGCCCGGGCAGGTCCAGCGGGCGCCGACGGTAGCCGCCCGTACTGCACCTTCATCATGGAAGGGGAGTGCAGCGACGGAAAGCGCTTCTTGCTGCAAGCGGGCAACTCGAGCACGGAAGTACGATACTTCGATGGCCAGGGGGCGCTCTGCCCTTTGGCGACGGCAAGACTCCCGCCGGCGTCAACGGCAAGCGAGTCCTTCCGCCTTGACGTTGCCGAGCACCAGGAGGAGCTCGCCGTCCCGAAGTGGGACTTGCCGTCTCGCCTCTGCCGCAGGAGGTGCTGCAGGAGTTGGTGTAGTGGGTCGACGGGGACTTGAACCCCGGACCTACGGATTAAAAGTCCGCAGCTCTACCGACTGAGCTATCGACCCAATGGTCGGGGACCCTAGTCGAAGGCGCGCGAGGAGGCAACCACTCCGATGCGCGCGCCGCGCGGTGGCCGCCAGCTAGCGCGGCTCGAGCTCCTTCAGCTCCGTTGCCAGCTTCGCGCTCAGTTCCGATTCTTTCTGGAATCCGAGCGTCGCGCCCACGCAGAAAATCGCGAAGCTGACGTATTCGTACAACATCCCTCGCAGGGTCATTTCCGGCGCTCGAGCCAGCACCCGCTCTGCGTTGAGCGCCACCCGCCGCGCGTCAAACGTGCCGCTCTCCGCCGGACCCGCCTTCACCAGCAGCTCGCCGTAGCCTTTGCCGCCCTTCGCAAACGACGTCAGTCCCCGGCGCAGCTCCTGGCCTTTGCCGGCGGCATCCGCCTCCGCGTGGACGGTGGCCAGCAGGCGATTCGCCAGCTCCACGAGTGCCAGTGGGTCGCCCATGCGCAGCGGCGGATGGATCGTGACGTGCCCCGATTTTTCCAGCCCGTACACGTCTCGGGTGATCGCAAACTCACCCCTGCCGGTGCGTCTGCCGAGCTCCTCGATCGAGAGCACCCCGTCGATCGCGTCGTACGTTTGGCGGTACTCCTCTTTGGGCTCCGCGCTGGTCACCGCTTTGGCCGGCACGTAGCCCGCGGACGGGATCTTCTGGCGAAAGTATTTGATCTCATCCATCCGCGTCACGCCGTCCATGACCAGCGCCTGGGCGGAGATCACCTGGTGGGAGACCAGCTTCTTGCTGTCGAAGCCCTCCAGAAAGCAGAAGGTGCCGCTCTGCTGGGAGAAGCACGCGAACGCGATGTCTTCGATCTGGTGTTTCAGGCAGCGAAACACGTCGCGCTGAGTGATCAAGCCGAGCTCCAGCGCCACCGCGCCAAAGCGCCCCCCGCGGCCGGCGTGTGCTGCCACGCGTTCCAGGTCCGTCGCAGAGAGCACGCCGTAGCGATACATCACCGCGCCGAGCCGCTCACCCGCCACGCTGGTCTGGGCTCCGAGCACGTTGCCCTGGTCGAAGTACAAACTGCGGCTCGCCGACGCGTCGGTGGAGACCAGCTGTCCGCGCCAGCCCACTTGTCCGAGCATCACAAATACGTCGCACAGGGCGCCGGGCACGGTGATCTCTCCCGCGAGACGTAGTGGGCCGCGGCCGTCCGCCTCGAGCGCACGCATCAGGATCACTCCCGGTGCTGCCGGCAGCACTCGGTAGATGCCCTCGCGCGCGCTCAGGCGCGCCGCAGCGCCGGGTTCCAGCGGCTCGATGTTGCCGGAATTGTGGACCTGGGCGAGCTCATCGATCTCGTCCACGGCCGCCGGGCCTAGGCTGATGATGTGTGGATGGGCAGCCAACGTGGTTAAGAACGGCCCTACATCGCCGCCGCTCTACCCCTGCCCTATTCCTCCGGGCCGGTAGAGCCCGAGCCGTTGCCCACAAAATCGCCGATCTCCCTACCGTAGCTCGGCGATGCAGCCCGGGAAGACCCGCTCCAGGCCACCCAGGACGCGCTCTTGCAGCTCCACCCGCCGCCCCTCCAGCGCCATGACGACCCTGGCGCCGTCGGGCAGCTCGATCACCAGGTCCACCGGGCACGAACCAGGCATCTTCTCGAGCAGCGCGCCGAGCAAGCGCAGCCGTGCGGGCTGCATCTCGTGCGCCTTCAGTGGGATGGTGATGGCGGTGGTCGCCTTCTTGATCGCGTCGAGCAAAGGCACCACTTCGTCCACGAGCAGCGTGGCCTCCTGTTGCTCGGTGTCGTTGGCCTCCTCGGTAAATGGAAAGCTGATCTTGCCGGAGACGAGCACCGGCTCACCGCCGGTCAGGAGCGCGGAGTATTGGTCCACGCGCTCGCCGCGTACCTTGGCCTTGATGCGCCCGCGCATGTCCTCGAGCTCGAAGAAGGCGGCCTTGCCGCCGCCCTTCCCGTTGCCGCTCGGACGAAACATCTTTTCCTGGTAGCCCTCGACCATGCCCGCCAAGGTGGCAGGCGACCAGGGTTCACGACTGTTGATGTCGGCGCTGGAGATGGCGCCGATGCGGGCGGGCTTGTCGCCGTAGCGGTCCAGTGGGTGGCCGGAGACGTAGCAGCCGAGCGCCTGCTTTTCTCGCTTGAGCAGCTCGGCGCGATCCCAGGCCTCCGCCTCGGGGTAGTCGTGCAGCGCGACCCCATGGTTGCCGGCGGCGGGCGCGGCGCCATTGAACAGACCGAACAGGTTGGTCTGCCCCGAGGCGCGGTCGCGGCTGGCGCTACGGCCACGTTCCAGCGCGCGATCGATGGCGGCGAGCGCGCGTGCGCGATCGATGCCCATGCGCGTCAAGGAGACATCGAAGGCGCCGCATTGTACGAGCGCTTCCAGCACGCCCTTGTTGACACGCTTCGGATCGACGCGCGACGTAAAGTCGAACATGTCCGTGAACTCACCGTCGCGATCGCGCGTCTCGAGCACGGCCTCGAGCGCGCTCGCCCCCAGGCCGCGCACCGCGCCGAGCCCAAAGCGGATCTGCGGACCGTGGCGGTCGCGCAGGCGCCCCGGGCCGCGCGAGGGGCCTTTGCCGTCCGGGTGGCGGTAGACCACGGTAAAATCGAGGTGGCTGTGGTTGACGTCGGGCGGCAGCACGCTGACGCCCCAGGCGCGCGCCTCGGCGATCATGCGCACGACCTTCTCGATCTTGTCCTTGTCGGCAGTGAGCATGGCCGCGAAGAACTCGACCGGGTAGTGCGCCTTCAAATACGCGGTCTGGTAGGTGACCAGCGCGTACGCCGCCGAGTGGCTCTTGTTGAAACCGTAGGAGGCGAAGCCCTCGATCTCGTTGAAGATGCTGAGGGACTGCTCCTCGCTGACCCCCTTCTCCTTGGCACCCTGCACGAAGATGGCGCGCTGCTCCACCATCTCCTCGATCTTCTTCTTGCCCATCACGCGGCGCAGCACGTCGGCGCCGCCGAGCGTGTAGCCCGCGAGCAGCTGCGCCATCTGCATCACCTGCTCTTGATAGACGGGCACGCCATAGGTGGGCTCGAGCACGGCGTCGATCAAGGGATGCAGCTTGCGGATGGCTTTGCGTTTGTGCTTGCCGCCGATAAAATCGTCGATCATGCCGGTGCCGAGCGGGCCCGGCCGGTACAGCGCGACGGCGGCGATGATGTCTTCGAAGCGGTCTGGCTTGAGCCCGCGCAGGAGCTGCTGCATGCCGCTCGATTCGAGCTGGAAGATGCCGGTGGTGTCGCCGCTCGAGATGAGGGTGTAGGTAGCCCGATCGTCCATCGGCACCGTGGCGAAATCGAGCGGATTGTCTTTGCGATCGGGGCGCATGTTCACCAGGCGCCGCGCCACATCGATCACGGTCAGGGTCTTGAGCCCCAAGAAATCGAACTTGATCAGGCCCGCGAGCTCGACGTCGTCCTTGTCGTACTGCGTGACGAGGGTGCCCTCGCCCACGAACACCGGCACGTGGTGATAGAGCGGCCCGGCGCTGATCACGACGCCGGCGGCGTGCATGCCGGCGTGGCGCGTCAGGCCCTCGAGCTTCTGACCCTGCACGAGCAGCTCGCGCAGGTTGGGATCGTCGTCATAGAGCTTCTTTAGCTTGGGCTCCATGTCCAACGCCTCCAGGATGGTGGCGGTCTTGCCTTGCCCCTTGTCCGGGATCAGGCTGGCCATGCGCTGCGACTCGGTGGCAGCCATACCCATGGTACGACCGACGTCCTTGATCACACTGCGGGCTTTGAGGTTCTGGAAGGTGGCGATCTGCCCGACGCTCTCGCGGCCGTATTTTTCAGCGACGTACTGGATCACTTCGTCGCGCCTCGACATGCAAAAGTCGATGTCGAAGTCCGGCATGCTGACGCGCTCCGGATTCAGGAAGCGTTCGAACAGCAGATTGAAGGGCAGCGGATCGATTTCGGTGATGCCGAGCGAGTACGCCACGAGCGAGCCGGCGCCGGAGCCGCGGCCCGGCCCCACCGGGATGCCGCGCGCTTTGGCCTCGCGCACGAAATCCCAGACGATCAGGAAGTAGCCCGCATAATCCATGCTGGCGATTACCTTGAGCTCCAGCTCGAGGCGCTCTCCGTAGCGCACGGGATCGACCTTGACGCCGGTGCGCTCGAATTGTGCAAAGCGAGCGCGTAGGCCGTCGCGCGCCACCTGGCAGAAGTGATCGACGGTGGTCTGCCCCGCAGGTACCGGAAAGTCGGGCAGCGTGGGTTGGCCGAGCGTGAGCTTCAAGCCCGAGCACATCTCCGCGACCCGCAGGCTGTTGCTGATGGCGGCGGGCAGCGCTCGGAAGGTGTCGGCCATTTCGGCCGGGCTCTTCAAGTACATCTCGAAGCTGCCGTGGTGCTCTTCGCGCGCTTCCTTGTACTGCCAGTTGCGGCGCACGCACTCGAGGTAAAATTGTGCCTCGCCGTCGTCGGGCCGCATGAACTCGACGTTGTTGGTGGCGACCACGGGCAGCTCCAGCGCGGCTGCGGCATCCACCAGGATCGAATTGACGACGGGCTGCTCGGCGAGCCCGTGATCCTGCAGCTCGACGAAGAAGTGCCCGGGCTCGAAGATGTCCCGCAGGCGCCCGAGCAGCGGCACGGCTTCGTCGGGCCCCTGCTCCATCACGCGCTGAGGCACCACGCCGTTCAAGCAACCGCTGAGGCCCACCAGCCCGCGCGAGTGCTGCGCCAGGGTCTCGAGCGAGATGCTGGGTGCCTCGTCCGAGGCCGACTTCATGTACCCCGCGGAGACCAGCTGGATCAGGTTCTTGTAGCCCTCCAGGTTGGTGGCGAGCAAACCCATGTGGTCGACTTTGCGGCTGTCGCCCTCGCGCGCGATGTTGAGCTCGCTGCCGATGATGGCCTGGATGCCCTGCGCCTTGCACAGCTTGTAGTGGCGGATGGCCCCAAACATGTTTTGGTGGTCCGTCACGGCCACCGCGCGCATGCCCAGCTCCTTCACGCGCGCGGCGAGGTCGTAGAGCTTCACGGTACTCACCAGGAAGGAGTACTGGGTGTGAACGTGGAGATGGACGAACTCGGCCACGATGGGAGCTCTCGCAAGTACACCAAGCGCGCCAGGCCGTCACTCAGAGGAGCGAGCCGGATCCGTGGACCCGGCCGGCCTCGAGGCAAAGGTGGGAGGCTCTCCCACGCCCCGACCGAACGGGCCGGAAAGCTTGCGCTCGGGCGGCGAGTCGAATACCGGAAGGACCATGGAAGAAGCCGAGGCGCCCTGCCGTAGCTACTGCCCGGGCCCCCGTGCCTTCTGGAGGAGAAGATTCGTGCCGAAAGCGACCCATCTCGGAATCGTGACTGTCGTGGCCCTGAGCGGGCTCGCGGGGTGTAGCTTCAGCGCCAGCGTGGAGGCCGGCGGAGCCAAGTCACCCGCCTCCGAGGCCGCTCCCGAGGCGCCACCGGCGGAGCCCGCAGCGGCGCCGGCCGAGGCTGCCGCGGCGCCCAAAGCCAACGTCAAAGTGAACGGCGCCAAGCTCGAGCCGCCGGGCGGCATCTTCTTCCAGCCGAGCGATGCCACGTTTCAGCCCGGCTCCGGCAGCGAGGCGGTGCTCGCCGAGATCAAGACCTACCTCGAGCAGAGCCCGCGCGTGACGCGGCTGCGCATCGAGGGGCATACCAACAACACGCGCCCCCCCGAGCAGAGCTTGCAGCTGTCGGGCCAGCGCGCGCTCGCGGTGAAGCAATGGCTGCTCACGAACGGCATCAATCCCGGGCGTCTGCTCGCCGTGGGCTTTGGCGAGACGCAGCCGACCGGCAACAACGCCGACCCTGCGGGTGCCGCGCAAAACGAGCGCATCGCTTTCCGCATCGCGGAGCTGGATGGAAAGCCCTACCTGGGGTCTGACCCATTGGCCGGCGGCACCGAGTTCCCCTGACGAAAGCGCCCCAGTCTCAGAATTTCCTGCTACGACCAGGCCCGATGACGCGATCTTTCGCCGGGTTTTGCGGGCTTCTGGGGCTGTGTTGGATGCTGGGTTGTGATCGCCCCGCGCCCGATCTCGCCGAGTGGACGGTGGCCGATCATCATCACCAGGCGGAGAAGAAACAGCGCCGTCAGATGGGCAAGCCGGCGACGTACACCCAACCCTCACAGCGCAACGCGCTGGTTGAAGTCACGTGGGTGAAACAGTGTGCGTCCTGTCACGGCAAGCGTGGCCGCGGCGATGGTCCGCAGTCCCCCATGGTCAAGGCCAAGGACCTGACCGTGCGCGAGTGGCAGGACAGCGTCACGGATGACGCCATCGCGAAGGTGATCCGCGAGGGCAAGAACAAGATGCCCTCCTTCAACTTCCCCGACGGCATGGTGACCGATCTGGTGGCGCACGTGCGCACCTTGGGCCTGCAGAAGCCGCGGCCTGGTGCTCCCGGGGCGGCTCCGCCCGCAGAAGAGGCGGAGGAAGAAGCGGAAGGCGCCGAAGCGCCCAAGCCGAGTGCCGCGCCCGCGCCCAAGGACGGCACGGCGAAGAACGAGCCTCCGCCGGGCGCTGCGCATCCGCCGCCGTCTGCGGGCACGCCGAACCCCGGACACTGAACGACGTGCCGGAAGGCGACCTTTCGTCGGGCGGCGTGCCGCTCGGCGCAGCTCCAGCGAAGCCCCGCTTTGGCGCGGTGTACAAGCGCCTACTGGTAGGTGCGGCAGTGGCGGCGCTCGGCTGGGCGCTGTTGCCGAACATTCCCCACGATCAGACCGTGATCTTTGCGCTCGGTCAGGGCGCGGCAAAGCTCTCGCAGCTCGAGGTGCTGTGGGAAGCCGCAGGTCAGGAGCACGAGGGCCGTCTGCTCTTGAACTTTGACTCGGCGCCTCCCGACCACCTGGTGCGACAGTTTCGCCTGGCGGACGGCGAGTATGAGTTTCGCGTGGCCGCGCGCCGGCGGGATGGCTCCAGCGAGCGGACAGAGGTCAGCCGCCGGGTTAGACTCGAAGGCAGCACCGTTACGTTGCGTTGCGAAGAGCTGACCCAGTGAGCGTACCCGCCCCTACAGAGATCGCGACGCGCGCCCTTGGCCCCGAGCGGTCGAGTGCCTGTCACACGCTGCTCGTGGTTTCGGGGCAGGCCCGCGGCAATCGCGCCACGATCCACGGCCTGCTCCGGATCGGTAAGGCGCCCGACAATGATCTGGTGCTGCCCGACGCTTCCGTCTCTCGCTACCACTGCGAGATCGAGGCAGGCGCGCTGGGCATGGTGGTGCGAGACCTGGGCTCGACCAATCACACGCGCATCGGCCGCTCCAAGATCCAGACTGCCACGCTCGAGCCGGGCGCCACGCTCACCGTGGGCGACGTCGAGCTGCAGCTCACGCCCGAGAGCGACCGCCTGCAGGTGCTGCCGAGCGCATCGCCCCAGTTTGGGCACGCGGTGGGGCCCAGCCTGGCGATGCGCCAGATGTTCGGCTTGCTGGAGCGCATCGCCCCGAGCGACGCCACCGTCTTGCTCGAAGGGGAAACGGGCACGGGCAAGGACGTGATCGGACGCTCGATTCACGAGCTGAGCCTGCGTAGCGCCGAGCCGTTCGTCGTCGTGGATTGCGGCGCCATCAGCTACAACCTGATCGAGAGCGAGTTTTTCGGGCATGAGCGCGGCGCCTTTACGGGCGCGGTGCAGGCGCGTGCCGGCGCATTTGAAACGGTGGGCAAGGGCACGCTGTTTCTCGACGAGATCGGCGAGCTGCCGCTCGACGTGCAGCCCAAGCTCTTGCGCGTGCTGGAGGCCGCAGAATTTCGCCGCGTCGGGGGAAACAAGGTGCAGCGCTGCGAGGCGCGCATCATCGCTGCCACGCGCCGCGATCTGAAGGCGGAGGTCGCACGCGGGAAGTTCCGCGAGGACCTGTATTTCCGCCTGGCGGTGGTGCCGGTGACGGTGCCGGCGCTGCGCCAACGTCGCGAGGACATTCCGGCATTGGTCGAGTGCTTCCTCAAACAAGCACGCGAGCGCGACGGCAAGCTGTCGAAGCTCACGCTGAACCAGGCCACGCTCGACGGACTGATGGCGCACGACTGGCCCGGCAACGTGCGCGAGCTACGCAACGTGCTCGATCGCGCACTGTACATGGCGGCGGCGACGGAAGAGCCGCAGCTACGGCTGGTGGATCTGCCCGTGCTCGCGACAGGCTCGGCGGAGGTCGACGCCTGGAAGTTCGAGGAAAGCCAGAGCTATCGCGAGACGCGCACGCGCTTCGAGCAGGAGTTCGAGCAACGCTACATTCGCTGGCTGCTCGACAAGCACGCCGGCAACGTCAGCGCTGCGGCTCGTGCCGCCAAGATGGACCGCAAGCACCTGCACGATCTGGCGCGTCGTCACGGTCTGCGCGACAAGGGTGGGCCGAGCGAGTGACAGAGCGCGCGCGGCGCGGAGGTTGGGCGGCAGCAGGTCTGGTGCTCTGCCTGGGCCTGGGCGTCTCCCCCGGCCTGTGCCTGGGAGCGGGTGAGAGCGCGCTCGCGGCGGCGCCTCTGCCGCCCGCGCCCGAGTTCAGCGCTCGGCTGCAGTGTCAGCGGCGCTCCACGCCGGGGCGCGTGCTATGCGAGGCGGAGCTCGAAGTCTCGAGCGGCGTGCTGCGCTGGGGAGACGTGCTGGTGCTGGAGGCGCCGGAGTTTGCGCGCCCATTGCGCTCGCGGGTGGGCCCGAGCGCGCTGTTCATGCAGACCGAGCGCCGCCAGCGCCTGCAGCTGGCTCTGGCTGCCACCCAGGACGGCACCGGCAGTCTGAAGGTACGGGCGCGCGCGGTGGTGTGCCCCGACGCGAGCGGGCAGAACTGCCGCGCCGCCAGCCATGAGCTGAGCGCGCCCGTCCTGGTCGGTCCCATCACGGAATGAGCCCGGAGATCTTGGCCCGTCCGGCCCGGTCTCGCTAACCGGATAGGATGGTTGAACTGCCGGGTAGTCTGGAGCGCTCGACCCTCGGTGACGTGCTGGGCGCGTTGCACCGCAGCCGCTGCAGCGGCGCGTTGCGCCTGGACCCGAGCGACGGGTCGCCGCGCCACGTCATCCACCTGCACGAAGGACTGATCCATCACATCGAGTCGGCGGGCGTGTCCGCCAGCCTCGAGACCGCGCCCGAGCGCGAGCAGTGCCTGGAGCAGCTGGACGCGCTGTTCGGGTTGACCCGTGCGCGGATCAGCTTTCGCGTCATGGGCCCGCGCGCCGCGCGCACGCCCGAGCCGCTGCGCCCGCCCGAGTTCCTGCATGGCCGGCAGCGCCGGCGCGACCGGGAGGGAGCGGCGCCGAGCCCGGCACCGGAGCGCCAGACATCACGCGACCGCGCCTTGTCTCGGCTCGGTCTCACGGCAGACGCTAGCCTGGAGCAGGTGCGGGCCGCGTTTCGTCAACTGGCGCGGCGCTGGCACCCCGACCGACATCCGGCGGCGGGCGATCGCACGCGCGCGGCGTTGTGCCGGCGCTTTGCGGAAATCTCCGCGGCGTATCAGGAGCTCATGGCGCTGGCAGACGCCGAGGCCGCCCCCGCTCGCGCTGCCAACGCTCGATGACGCTCGGCACCTCGCGCAGCGCGACCAAGGTCTCGGGTTGGGCGGCCCGCAAGCGCTCGAGCGGCACGATGATGGCCTCACTGATGCCGATGCTGCGGGCTCCGGCGGCGTGCGCGCACAGCACGTCTTGAGGTCCATCTCCGACCAGCACCAGGCGCGAGCAGTCCACGCGCAAGAGGTCCGCGATGCGCCGTAGCGGCGCCGGATGTGGCTTCGTCTCCGCCACGTCGCCGGCCGCGACCACCGCGTCGAAATGGCCGGCGATGCCGAGCCCCGCGAGTACCGCCTCCGTCGTCACGCGCGGTTTGTTGGTGCACAGCGCGCGCGGCAAATGCCGCAGCTGCTCCAGCACCTCGCGGGCGCCCGGCAAGAGGCGCGTGCGCTCGACGGCGTGTTCGGTGTAGTAGCTGAAAAAATTCTGAAGCATGGCGTCCAGGCGCGGGTCGTCCACGCCCAGCCCGGAGGCGCGCTGCAAGAGCAAGCGCGAACCGTCGCCAATGTAATCGCGCACCTGTGCCTCACTCCGCAGCGGCAGCCCGGCGTTGGCCAGGCAGTGATTGGCCGCAGCGGCGATATCGGCGCAGGAGTCGATCAGCGTGCCGTCGAGATCGAACACGACCCCGCCGATGGGCGCGTCTGCCTTGCGCTGGATCGGCAGGTCAACCCCGTTCCAGCTCACGGCGTCACGGATACCCAGGCGCGGTGCCCGACGAAGAAGGGGCCCATCTGCGAGATGTATTGCGCCGTCTGCCGCGTCTTGCGCATGGCTTGCACCACATGCGAGAGCGGGTGCAAAGCCTCTCCGATGAGGCCGATCACGAACTCGTTGTCGTCCTGGTCGAGGCCGTGGCAGGCGAGCCGCACGTCGTGTGCCAGGTCCTGCTGACCGTAGGCTTTGCCGATCTCGGCGTGCTCGCGCAAGATGCCGCCCTTTTCCCGATCCTCCAGCAGTTCGAAGTTCCCCGAACGGCGCAGCGGGTACCAGACGGCCCAGGGCCACGCGCCGTTGCGCACGGTGTCCTTCGGGCGCTTGATCAGCCATTCCTCGAGGTCCGGCTCGTACCCGGTCGAATACGTGCGCCCGATCATGGTGAGGCCCGGCAGGCCGCGCAGATGGCGCAGGGTCGGGTGGCTCAAACTGGGGCGTACCCGCGTCACGAAGTCCGCCGGGTCCTCGCTCCAGCTGAGCAGCGCCAGCCCGCGCGGGTTGTTCACGTCGGCGTAGATCACCGCCGAGGCGCGGTAATCATCGAGCGCGCCCCCGAGCGCCTGGATGGCCTTCGCCGGATCGAGGCCGTCGGTACACTCGTAGCCGAGCAGCTGCATGAACAGCCGGCGGTTCATGGCTTGCACCGGTTGGCCCCCGGCACCCTTGGTGCGCTCCCAAACGTCGATCTTCAGGCCTTCGCTCGCGTCGCTCATGGGGACCCCATAGCGCATGGCGCCCCAGCTGGCCGAAGATTTTCCGGCCGACGGCCTTCAACCCTGAGCGGAACCTTTGGATACTTACCGGTCGTACGGCCATTCCAGGAAAACTGCTGTGGCGCAACACAGTCACCCGAGGTTTGATAGGGTGCGCCGCTTTGCGTGCCCAGTCCTCGCCCCCCCCGGGTAAGAGCCCGAGTTCTCCGCCTTCCGAACCGTCGGGCGTCAGCCTACGTCCATCTCACCCGCTGCCGGCGGGAATGCGAGATTGGCTGCCGCGCCAGACGCAGCGCCGTGCCCGCGTGAGCGAGCGCGTGCTGTCGAGTCTGGACGCCTTCGGCTACCAGCGCGTGGAAGTGCCTCTGTTCGAATATGCCGACGTGCTGGAGCGCGGCTTTGGCAACCCGGAGCAGGCGGTCTGCTTCGTGGAGCCGGAGACCGGCAAGATTGCGGCGTTGCGCTCGGACGTCACCCCACAGATCGCGCGTCTGATCTCCACGCGGCATCCGCAGGGTCCGTGGCCCGTGCGGCTCGCATATCTGGCCTCGGTGATGCGGCGCCGGCGCGAGCGGGCGCGGCTCGATCAGCAAGTGTTGCAAGTCGGCTTCGAGCTCGTCGGGCTCGGCGAGCAAGAGGGCGGCGACCTCGAGGTGTTGGAGGCAGCCACGAGTGCGCTGCGCGCCACGGGGCTGCAAGAGTTCACGGTCGATCTCGCGCATGCGCAGATCGTCGGTACCCTGGTCGATCCGCTGGGGGCGCGGGCGCGCTCCGATGCGCTCGAGTGCCTGGCGCTCAAGGATCAGACGGAGCTGCGCCGGGTCGGTGTGCGGGCGGGCCTGGGCGGGCGGGCGCTCGAGGCCCTGGTGGCGCTGCCGGAACTGCACGGCGGCGCCGACGTTTGGCCGCGCGCCGAGCGGGTGCTGCGCGGCACGGATGCAGAGGCCCCGATGCGTTCGCTCGAGCGCGTCTGGAGCGCGGCCGTGGCCGCCGGCCTGGCGCCGCACTTCGTGGTCGACCTCGGCGAGACCCGCGAATTTTACTATTACACGGGTGCCATGTTTCACCTCCTGGCAGAGGGCCCGGGCGAGCCGCTCGGTTCGGGCGGGCGCTACGACAGCCTGCTGCAGCGCTTTGATCTGCCCTGCCCTGCCGCGGGCTTCGCGTTCGACATCAGCAACGTCTGCTGGGCCCTCGAGCGGCGCGGCCAGCGCGACCCGTGGCGCGCTCGGGTGCTGCTCAGCGCGGCCTCGGGCAACCCAGTGATCGCTCAGGTGTCGAGAGCGCTTCGCGGGCGTGGCATTTGCTGTGCGTCGGGTCCCGCGCCGAGCGGCAGCGATGCGTACGCCGCAGAGTGGGATTACACTCACGTGCTCGAGCTCGGCGCCGGCGG